>Ga0183095_11134_pt1 | contig 30357 bp, 23 predicted proteins | sample BioMet4_FD_130346 | JGI IMG/M metagenome (GOLD analysis project Ga0183095, IMG submission 130346) | Microbial communities from bioreactor (seeded with sewage sludge) at LBNL, California, USA - Biofuel metagenome 4 (v2) (version 3) | ecosystem: Engineered > Bioreactor > Anaerobic > Unclassified ...
GTAAGCTTTTTCCCACTCATTTTAGATTTGGGACTTTCCTGTTTTTGCATATACTCAGGTTTTTTGGCATCAGCGAATCCATCCAGCATGTCAGTCTTATTAATGACCATTGTTTCATCGCTGCAGCCCTGATTCCCGTTTTGTCCCTGGTTTTCAAAAACAGAGCCTGCACCGTTTATTTGATTATCATCACCGCTGAATAACAGCTCTTGGGCATGATGCAAATCTGCCATGAGAACTTGGGCGCTCTTGTAACGCAAAGCCGGATTTTTAGCCAGAGATTTTGTAACAATATTATCCAAAAAGATAGGAATATCCGTATCGATTTTTCTGGCACTGGGTGTAGGCGACTGGACATGCTGGCTTAATACTTCCGCAGGCGTATCCCCTTCAAAAGGCAATACTCCCGTCAGCATCTCATAAAACACCACACCCAAAGAATATAAATCAGATTGAGGAGTAACAGTATAGCCCGCCGCCTGTTCCGGTGATAAATAATAAACGGAGCCCATCATATCTTCTTTAGATGTACTGTTATAAGATTGATCTATAGCTCTGGCAATACCGAAATCCGTAATTTTAGCTGTGCCTTTGGTATCAATAAGAATATTTTGGCTCTTTACATCACAATGAATTAAACCATGGGAATGAGCCTGATTTAAGGCAGAGGCAATACCCAAAGCGTATTTAACAGCCGTTTTGTAATCTAAGGCACCATTTTCCTGAATTATTTCCTTTAACGTCTTGCCAACTACATATTCCATGACAATATAGTAAATCTCATGCTCTGTGCCTACGTCAAAAACATTGACAATATTGGGGTGATTAAGTCCGGCAGCAGAACAAGCTTCTCGCCTGAATTTGGCAATAAAATTTTTATCCTGAATATATTGATCCCGGAGAATTTTTATACCTACATCTCTATGCAGCAAAGTATCATAGCCGTGAAAGACTTCGGCCATACCTCCACCGCCCACTTTATCTATAATTTCATAGCGGTTGTTGAGAACTATTCTATCATTCATCTTTTTTCCTCCAAAGCAATAATAATAAAGGAAATATTATCTTCTCCTCCGGCCTCTAGAGCCATATTCATCAGCTCATCGGCCATTTTGTCCAAGTCCTTGTTTTTCAACAATTCTTCGATTTTTTCTTTGGATACCATATTGGACAAGCCGTCAGAACATAGAAGTAGTTTCTGTACTCCCGTTAAAAGAAATTCAAAAGTATCTACCTTAACAGCCGGCTCTGCACCCACAGCACGGAGAATCATATGCTTCTGGTCACTGTTTTCTGCTTCTTTAGGAGTTAGTTGTTTTTGTCTGACCAATTCTGCAACATAACTATGATCACTGGAAATCTGCTTTAAATTACCATCCTGAAGAAGATAAATACGGCTGTCCCCTACATGGGCCACAAAAGCCTTTTCATTGTTTTTAATATAAACAGCAGTTAATGTTGTTCCCATGCCTTTTTTATCAGGCTGTTGATTAGCCATTTCCCAGATTTGATCATTGATTTTTTCTATTTTGTTTTTTAAGCTTTGCAGAACTTCTTCATCTGTTTGTTCCTCAATAGTTAATTTCTGCAGCCTTCTTACAGCTTCGAAACTGGCAATTTCACCGGCTTCAGAACCACCCATGCCATCGGCAATGGCAAACAGGTCCGGTATTCTTACCAAAACACTATCTTCGTTATTTTTACGTACCAATCCACGATTGGTTCTACTTACCGCTAACAAGATTTTTCCTCCTTTAACGCTCTGGCTCTTAATTGTCCGCAGGCTGCATTTATATCTTTACCCATTTCTTTACGCAATGTTACATTGATTTTACGCGTCTTCAATGTTTGAAAAAAATCATCTATTGCCTGCTGACTAGGACGAGCAAAACCTTTTTCCGGCACAGGATTGGCCGGGATTAAATTAACTACACAATTTTTACGTTGCAAGGTATCGGCCAAAGCTTGGGCATCAGCCTTACTATCATTGATACCTGCCAGTAAAATATATTCATACATTACCTGACGGCCGTTGTTTTTTTCATAAGCATCAGCCTCAGCAATAACTTTTAAGTAATTATATGTTTTATTAATAGGCATGAGTTTAGTTCTTAAACTATCAGAAGCAGCATGAAGGGATACAGCCAGATTAATAGTTCGTCCTGCTGCCGTTAATTTTGCTATGCCGGGAATAATACCGCACGTAGAAATAGTCATATTACGATAACCTATGCATAGTCCATAATCGCTATGGAGAATATCCAGAGCATGCAGCACATTATCCAGATTCAGCATAGGTTCTCCGCTGCCCATGACAACTACCCTGCTCACTCTTTCACCTTTGACCTGAAGCAGTCTTTGAAAATAATAAACCTGAGCTAAAATTTCCCCTGCCGTTAAATTTCTTTCAAATCCGGAAATTCCGCTAGCACAAAAAGCACAATTCATATTGCATCCCACTTGAGAAGACAGACATACGCTGTAACCATAATCATGATGCATGACTACAGTTTCTACGCAGGCTTTATCAGGAAATTCCAAAAGGACTTTGTTAGTAAGCCCATCACCGGAAGCTAGCTCCCTGATTGCTTTTACAGAACCTGATCCTAGGTTAAAATGTTCACTCAAAAGTTCTCTGTCTGCCTTGGACAGATTGGTCATTTCCTCAAAGGAAACGGTGCCTTTCTCATATAACCAGCGAAAAACCTGCATTGCTCTGTATTTTTTTATGCCAAACTCCCCAAAAGCTCCTTGGAGTTCCTCTAAGTTCATGCCAAAAATTTCTTTTTTAATCATTTATACCTCTATTTTATACGCTCAAACAACGCTAAATAAAAACCATCGATATTATCTTTCTGTGGTAAAAGCTGGAGTTCAGTTATTTTTTCACCGGTTAAGGGATGGGAAAATTCCACAGCCTTAAAATCAGGATGCTTTTGCAGAAAATCTGCGGCAACTCTGGTATTTTCATCTCGTTCCAAAGTACATGTACTGTATAATAATCTGCCGCCAACTTTCACATAGGAAGCGCCGGCTGCCAAAATCTTCTTCTGGAGAAAGGGAAATTTGCTCAAATCTTTTTCTTTCTTTGTCCATCTGGCTTCTGCGCGCCTGCCTAAAACACCTAACCCGCTGCAGGGAGCATCAACCAGCACTTTATCGGCCTTGCCTTGCCACTCAGGCCGTACTTGGGAACCGTCTTGAAGCTCTGTATGAATAATATTAATATGCAGTCGTCTGGCATTTTCCCGGACAAGCTGTAATTTATGCTCATAAATATCTGTTGCCTGTATTCTTCCCTTATTACCCATTTTCTGAGCTAAATGAGTGGTTTTTCCTCCGGGAGCACTGCATAAGTCAAAAACAGTTTCTCCCTCCTGAGGATGCAAAACATCAGCAACTAACATGGAACTTTCATCTTGAATGTAAATATATTGACCGAACTTCGTCATAAGCTCTTGAAGGGAAGTTAATTTATCACAAACCAACCCATCTTTGCTCCATTGAGACGGATGAACTTCCAGACCTGCCGCCTTAAGTTTTTCGGCTAATTGGTCCCTGGAAATCAGTAGAGTGTTTACCCGCATAGTCAAGTTCGGAGTTTTATTATCATATTGGCACAGTTTAATAGTATCTTCCGTGCCGAACCGATAGCGCCATCTTTGTACCAGCCACTCAGGGTGCATATATGTTAAAGCAATATGCAAAGGTTCATTTTGTTCTATAGAAGGAAATTGCAATTTTTCTTTATTGCGAAGCATCCCCCGCAAAACCCCATTAACGAATTTAGCCATACCTTCATTACCAAATTTTTTTGCCAATTCTACGGCCTCATTGCAGGCAGCAGAAGGTGGAATTTTAGATAAATAAAAAATTTGATATACGGCCATCCGCAAAATATTATGCACAATAGGAGTTACTTTTCGTATTGGTCTATTGATGCTTTTCTCTAGAAGCCAATCTAAAGTGCCTTGGGCCTTTACAGTACCATAAACCAGTTCTGTGACCAAAGCCTTATCCCGCCTATCTAAAGGACTGCCATTTAAGGCTTTGCTAAGTGCCAGGTTGGCATAAGCACCTTCTAAAAATATACTGTTTAAAATTAATAATGCCCCCAGACGGGGATTAGTGGTTTGACTTGTCATTTTTATCCTCATAACTATCAGGATTAATTAAAAATGTTCTGATAGCATCTTCTACTTTCGTCATATCTGCCCTAGTATTAAAACAAGGACCGTTGGGACGTTCATTTAAAACTCCTAATACCGGCAAAGGAAAAACATCCTGAATGCCGCTGGTTAGATCATTTTCACAGGCCACAGCCACAATTGCTTTGGGCCTAGCCTGCCTTACCGCCTGTCTGGCCAGGGTTCCTCCTGTGGAAATCACCACATGAAGGCCATATTTATGAGACAGTCCCAATAAAGAACCTACTCCGCAGCCTCCGCACTGATGACAATTATTAATATTTCTTGTGACTTTAAAAACGCAAGTATCTTTTTGAATACAGTGAGGCGTTAGGATTAAAATTCTTTCCGCCGGTACTTTTATATGTTGCTTAAGTACCAAATGGTTATTTACGGCAATAAAAGACTGCTCTATTATTTCTTTGGGAATATGTACCATCCCTCCTATAAATGTGGCAGGATGGAACAAGAAATTGATCACATGCCAGGCCCAGCGATAAAAGAAATGGAGAGTCGGTATACCTAATATTGCCAAAACAATACCGACTACGCCGGCTGACAGGCCCACAATCAGGACAATAATAACCATGCCCAAAATTTTCGGTAAAACAGTACTTATTTCTGCCAGTCCGGGACGCATAATCTGCCACAAGCCATAGCAAACCAGAGCAGCTACAAAAATTGCCACAGAAACTAAGGCAATAAATATTCTTTTTTTCGGTCTTGACACTACTTCTTTAGTTTCCAATTATTTTCCTCTTTTTTACCTAGTACCCCATTAGTACTTCCCTTGAAAAATCACCCTAAAATATCCCCAGCACTTACGTGTTTGCCATTTACGAAAACATTGGCAGCCATATGGTTTTTGCCTTCCGGCTGAACTTCTACTAATTGCAGAAAACCATTTCCCGTGGCGATTACCAGATTGTGTTTATCAGCCTCCACAACTGTCCCCGGTGTTTTTTCCGGCCAAGACCCTTCCACTACTTTGCTTAACCAAATTTTTAAAATTTTCCCATTGGGCAAGTTCGTATATGAACCCGGCCAGGGATTAAAAGCTCTGATTTGGTCATGGAGCTCCTGAGCACTTTTTCCCCATTGAAGCTTTTCCATATCTCTGGTAATTAAAGACGCAAAAGTTACATCAGCTTCATTCTGTTTAACAGGATGAATATTGCCTGCTGCTATGTCTCCAATAACGTCAACCAGTAATTGAGCACCTTTTTCTTTGAGCACATCATGAAGCTCACCCTGAGTCATTTCAGGTTCAATAGGCACCGACACTGATTTTAACATATCGCCTGTGTCCATGCCCTTAGCCATTTCCATAATAGTAACCCCTGCGGTTTTTTCACCTTTCAAGATGGCATAATGAATAGGTGCCGCTCCTCTGTAACTGGGCAAAAGAGAAGCATGTACATTAATACACCCATATTTAGGCATAGTCAAGATGCTTTCCGGCAAAAATTGTCCGAAAGCAGCAACTACGATTAATTCCGGATTCAGTTTTCTTAGTGCTTCTATAGATTCGGGATTCTTTACTTTTTCCGGTTGCAGTACAGGTAAACCATGTTCCTGAGCAAAAACTTTCACGGGAGATTCCATAATCTTCTTGCCCCGGCCTTTAGGTCTGTCCGGCTGAGTAACAACACCCACTACTTCACAAGAGGAATTCTCTACTAAAGCTTTTAAGCTGGCTACAGCAAACAATGGCGTTCCCATAAAAACTATTCTCATTTTTAATCTTCCTTTACTTTAGGTTTTATAGAAATAGCTTTATCAATAAATAATACACCGTTTAAATGATCTATTTCATGCTGTAGGGCTATAGCTAAAAGTCCCTCAGCTTTTAATTCTTTCTTGGCCCCTTTACGGTCCTGATATTCCACAATAACTTCGCTAGCCCGTTTTACTTCTCCTTCATAATCGGGAACGCTGAGACAGCCTTCTGTAGAAACAATATCGCCGGAATGTTCTACAATTTCCGGGTTTATGAATTCCCTGATGCCTTTATCGTCAAAAGCATCAATAACCAAAAGTTTTTTGGCAATACCTACTTGGGGTCCTGCCAGTCCACAGCCATCTGCATGATACATGGTTGCAGCCATGTTATCTAAAAGTTTTCCTAATTTTTTATCAAAAGTCGTTACCTTTTCAGTTTCCTTGCGCAACACAGGATTACCTGCCACATAAATCTCCATTAATGCCATTGACCTGATCTCCTTAAAATAATTTTACCCTTTATTATATCATAAATAGCGAAAAAATGGAGTGCAAACTAAAAGGACCGTCGCCAAAAGTGCCAGGCACCAATGGAGACGTGTTGTCTCCATTGGTGCCTGGCACTTTTGGTGACGCTATTGGCGTCGCTATATTACGTTCACCGGGTCTACGTCAAAGTAAACATTGGACATCTCTTTATATTCTGAGTGCCAAAGAATCCCTTTGATTTCCTCCGGTTCTGTGCTCTTAATCAAAATATTAATGCGATAAATATGATTTACCATGGCTACAATGGCAGGAAAAGGACCCATGACCTGAGTCTTTTGTAGCTTACCTGCCAACTGTTCCCCTTCTAAATAATTAACCAAACGTTGGGCCGTTTCTAAAGCCTTTTCTTGGTCTTTGTGGACAACAGTAATTTTTATGAGGGAAGTAAAGGGCGGATAGCCCAATTCTTTTCTCACTGCCAACTCGTTAACTGCAAAACCTTCATAATCCTGGGAAGCTGCCTGGGCCAAAACAGGATTACCTGCATCATAAGCCTGAAAAACAACTCTTCCCGGTTTAGCGCCTCGCCCTGCTCTGCCTGCTGCCTGAGTCAGTAAGGCAAAGGTACGCTCACCACTGCGATAATCCGGCAGATTCAGTTGGGAATCAGCAGAAAGGACTCCTACCAAAGTAACATTAGGAATATCATGGCCTTTAGCCACCATTTGAGTTCCTAAAAGGACATTGTATTCCCCTTTTACAAAACTTTCTAAAATCTCTTCGTGAGCGAATTTAGCCATTGTGGAATCCTGATCCATACGGATAGGCCTTATGCCGTTGCCTAAAGCAGCTATTTCTGCTTCTGCTTTTTCTGTTCCTGTCCCAAAGAACTTGATTCTTTTACTATGACAATGAGGACAAACAGTGGGAATGGGTTCAGTATGCCCGCAATAGTGACACTGCATCAAATGTTCCTTGGCATGATAAACAAGGGATACTGCGCAATTGGGACATGTTAAAGTAGTTCCGCAGTCTCTGCACATAACGAAAGTAGAAAAACCCCGCCTGTTCAATAAAACAATGGCCTGTTCTCCTGCTTTAATAGTCTCCGACAGTTCTGCCTGAAGTTTCCGGGAAATAACAGATTTGTTCCCTTCTTGCAGTTCCTTACGCATATCCACTATTTCTACCTGTGGCAAATGTGAGCCTGCCATAGGGCGTTTTGTTAAACGCAAATGTGTATAACTGCCTTCCTGCGCCTTGTAATATGATTCTAAATCAGGTGTAGCACTGCCCAAAACCAAAGGTGCCTTATTGAACTTTGCTCTAAAAGCCCCAATATTTCTGGCATGATAATTAGGTCTTTCATCCTGTTTATAGGTATATTCATGTTCTTCGTCAATAATAATTAAGCCCAAATTATGAAAAGGAGAAAATACGGCAGATCTTACACCGATTAAAACAGATGCATAATCCGACCGCATCTTCTGCCAAACATCAGCTCTTTCTCCTGCAGACAGTTTACTGTGAGCCACTGCTACTTTGTTGCCAAACCAAGCCTTAAACCGTTTTACAATCTGGCCTGTTAAAGCAATTTCCGGAACTAAGACCAGAACTTGCTTACCTTCCCGCAATGCTTTATCTGTTAAGCGTAAATACACTTCTGTTTTACCGCTGCCGGTAATGCCCTGCAGAAGGAATGTATTATTTTCACTTTTCTCAAGACAAGCAGACACGGAACTAATAGCCTGCTTCTGCTCATCCGTAAGCTGCAAAACTTCTTTAACGGCCCCTTTGTCTTTGTAGCTGTCCCTAAGGACACGTCGAGCACCCTCCTTGGCCCAGCCTTTAGCTGCCAAGTTTCTTAAGGTCTGACTCGATACCTTGAATTGTTCTAATTCAGGCACGGTCATTTCTCCATGAACTTGCAAAACATTCAGTGCACTATTTTGAGCTTTAATTTTCTTATTGTTTTCCGCTAAAGCCTTTTGCCCGTCTTCTGTTATGCAAAAAGTCCTGACAGTCCTGTTTTTAATTTTATATTTTATTTCATATTCCAAAGCTACAGCCTGTTTGGTAATTAAACCTTTCAAAGCTTCTTCGCCCCGGTCAAGTGTCACAATCGCCTTGCGAGGCTGAGGTCCTTTGATTTGCAGATAAGCGTAAAGCTGTTCTTCTCTTGGCTCCAATGAACCGGTAAAATCCTCCCGGGCTGTATATCTGCCTATTGTAGCAATCGTGCCCTTACCTGGAATAAACAAGCGCAAAGCTTCTGCCAGAGAACACATGTAGTACTTTGACAAATAATGAGCCGTAGCAATCATTTCCTCGGTAAACCATGGCTCTGTTCCCAATACATCAACTATTTCTTTGTATTTAATTGCCTCATCAACAGTAAGTGCTTCATCAACAACAAAGCCTTCCAGCATTTGATGACCAAAAGGTACCACAACACGCCAGCCCTCCTTCAGGAAGTCTAGCTGTGGCGGTACCTTATAGGTGAATTGCTGAAAGATGTTTTTTACCGGCAGATTAATAGCTACATTTAAATATTTCATAAATTTATCTCTCGGTTCAACTAATTATTTCTTTAAAGCTGCCTTTAATGCATCAACCTTGTCCAAATGTTCCCAAGGCAAATCAATGTCAGTACGGCCAAAATGACCATAAGCAGCTGTTTGTTTGTAAATTGGACGTCTTAAATCCAGACTCTTAATAATACCGGAAGGTGTCAGAGAGAAATTCTTTTTAATCAGTTCTACGATTTTTTCGTCAGAAACAGAACCGGTACCAAAAGTTTCTACAGAAATGGAAACAGGCTGAGCTACACCAATAGCATAAGCCAACTGGATTTCACATTTATGGGCCAAACCTGCGGCCACAATGTTTTTAGCTACATAGCGGGCTGCATAAGAAGCACTTCTATCCACTTTTGTTGGATCCTTACCGGAAAAACAACCGCCTCCGTGACGAGCCATACCGCCATAAGTATCAACGATAATTTTTCTGCCGGTAAGACCGGTATCACCTTGTGGTCCCCCAATAACAAACCGGCCGGTAGGATTAATATAGTATTTAGTATTAGCATCTACCATATTCTTTGGCAAAATCGGATCTATAACATATTTTTTCACATCAGCACGGAGCACAGCCATATCCATGTCTTTATGCTGGGTAGAAATTACTACTGTATCAATACGGGTAGGCACACCATCATTATATTCCACAGTAACTTGAGATTTTCCGTCCGGACGCAAATAAGTCAAAGTTTTATTTTTGCGGACTTTGGTTAATTGTCTGACTAATTTATGTGCCAAGGAAATAGGCATAGGCATATATTCAGGTGTTTCGTCGGTAGCATAACCGAACATCATACCCTGGTCTCCGGCACCTAGTGTTTCGTTATCGTCTTTGTTGCCGCTTTTGGCTTCGGCAGATTCATCTACTCCCAAAGCAATATCCGAAGACTGTTCGTCAATGGATAACAGCACGCCGCAAGTTGAACCATCAAAACCATATTTGGCCCTGTTATAACCAATATTCAGTACTGTCTCTCTGGCAACTTTAGCAATATCTACATAGCAATTAGTGGTAATTTCACCGGCTATGTGAATTTGACCTGTGGCTATTAAAGTTTCGCAGGCAACCCTAGCATAAGGGTCTTGGGCAATAATAGCATCCAATATTGCATCGGAAATTTGGTCAGCGATTTTGTCAGGATGGCCTTCGGTCACTGATTCTGACGTAAATAATTTTTTCATGATTTCCCTCCTTTAGGAAATAGAAGCTCGCTCAAGCAGAAATAAAAAGCGCTCTCAAGACTGAGAGCGTTAATCTTTCAATTCTCCCATCTTGCAATAGACAATTGCAGGACTTAGCACCGTTGGACTATTCCATGGTTGCTGTGGTTTCATAGGGCCCTTCCCTCCGCCACTCTTGATGAGCATATGTAGTTGTAACGAAACAATTATATACTATGGTTACTTTTTTGTCAACGTTTGATTCCTTCTGTGAGCAGTTTTAACAATTCCCGGTATAAACATTATCTAAATATTTATTTGCCGCTTCTGCCAGCTTATACACTTGCTCAACAGGTGTTGGGTCTTTATCCAGCATCTTATAACGGGGGAAGAATCTGGTCACATGAAGAGTCAGGTCTGTATCTACTTGAGCCAGCCATTTGGCCAAAGCGGTCATTTCTTCTACACTATCATTTTCCCCTGGAATAATCAGTGTGGTTACTTCTACATGGCTTTTAGCTGCAGCTGTGGCAATAAATTGTTTAACCATGTTAAGATCACCACCCATTCTCTTATAAAAATCAGGGTTAAATGACTTTAAGTCAACATTGAATGCATCTATGTAGGGCAATACTTCTGCCAAAATAGGCTGCTCCACACAGCCATTGGTTACCACTACATTTACCATACCTGCTTCTTTAACAAGTTTTGCTGTATCCCGCACATATTCATAACCAATCATAGGCTCATTATATGTAAAAGCAACACCTACATTACCCTGTTCTTTACTTCTTTGTGCCATTATCACAATATCTTCCGGGCTATAATAAGTACTGTCTAAATCAGAGGCCCCCATTTGAGAAATAGCATAATTCTGACAAAAACCACAGTGCATATTACAGCCAAAACTTCCTAAAGATAGGACGTAGCTGCCAGGCATAAACCTTGCCAGAGGTTTTTTCTCTATAGGGTCCAAGGCCAAAGAAACCAGCTGTCCATAGTTTAAAGATATTATTTTTCCTTCCTGATTCATTCTGGCTCGGCAGGAACCGATCTGTCCCTCTTTCAATTCACAGTGATGAAAACATACCTGACATTGCATTTATTTCACCTCATGTCTAATTACTTCAAAACGTGCTAAATCTACACCTATTTCCCCAACTGCTATGCCGGCTTTTTGCTCAGCAATGGCAATCTGGTCTTCAATCGTATCCACACCGTCTAAGTTCGGCAGCAGTAAGCCCCTGCGCCCCCCTTTAGTCACTATAACACCATATCGTTTAACATCCAAATCTTTGGTTGTAATATGCTCTTCTATAGGTCCTAATACATCCACGCTGATTTCCAGATAAGGCAGTTCCTCAGCATGAACAGGAGCAAACCGCGGGTCATGGGTAGCCGCACTTACTCCATTGTTAATTATTTCCTGGGCTATATTAGCAGTAACAGGATTAATGGTACCAATGCAGCCTCTCAGCTGTCCATCTTTATGCAGGGAAACAAAGGTACCGGCTCTTTTATTCAGCATATCCTGAGGCAATTCTTTGGGTACCGGAATAATCTTGCCTGTTTTTACATAATTATTAATGGTCTTTCTGGCCAAAGCAATATACGGATCTTCTTTGCTCAGTCTATCCTGTTGTTTTCTATTTTCTTCTTCCTTGTAACTAGCTAAAAAATGTCTCTCTGGATTTGCTCCTTTCGGGTAGAAAGTACAAATACCATACCCTACCCCAAAATTACCTTGATGAGATAAAGCTGTAGCTTTAACATCTTTACCGTCCAAGGCTCCTGCCATAATTGTAAAACTGCGATGGCCGCATTCTGCCGCAGCCTCATTTAAGCTGGCCGGAAACTTCAGCAACTGCCCAAAATCACCTTTGCCCATGACTTTCATGATTTTCTCGTCATATTCCGGTCCCGCCGGATCAAAACCATAGGGTCCATCTTCTTTTAATTTATGAGATAAATCACCACTGGCGATAATCACAACTTTTCTGCCCAGCTTCTCAATAGCTTGTGCCATAACCATGCCTACCTTGTAATGCAAAGGCAGCGGCAAGCCGGAAAAGCCCATTCTTACCAATTTATAGTTTGTGTAAAATTTATTTACAAAAAACAAAGGAACCATAACACCATGGTCTAGCTTTTTGTCTCTTTCGCCCATGGTTCCCACCGGTAGTCCTGCTGCCTGTGATTCTGCACTAATAGCCTTTACCAATTCAGTATCATAAGTTACCCTAAAAGCCGTTTCCGGTGCCCGGAACTGACCAAAATCTCCTTCGGCCCCAGCACCGGGAGCAATATGAAAATAATCCGCATATGCTACCGTATGAGGAGAAATCACCAGAATTGTTTCCGGGGCCAGAGCAGCAATCTGCCTGCCCACTTCATCATACCCATTAATTGTTGATGCAATTGCTTTTTCTGCACCTTTGCCTACCGTAGGAATAATAATAGGCGGATGTGGTACCATAAAAGCCCCTATTACTGTCATAGTAATCACTCCTCATATAATAAATATTGTCCTTGGTATAAAACTAGACATCAGTTTTAATTCCAGTATTATTTTACCATCTTCCCACTATTATGTTAATCAGTTTCAGGCAATTATCTGACTATTTAACCTATTATCCTTTAGAGTTGAAAACCTTGCAGTTCCCCTATATAATTAAAGATTAGGAATGGAAGGAGTTTTATATGCTAAAAAAATATAAGAACTGGTTTATTTTCTTTTTACTGGTCTATTTAGGAACTTTTGGAGCTTATTACGCTTTTACCGTAAATATACCTGCCAAAACTTTCTTTTTACAAATGCGTCGCTATATACCCTGCGCTTTAAGTGTCACTATTACCACTTTTTTATGGTGTCACTACAATGCTAAAAAAGTTTTAGTCACTCATGCCCCTTTAGCAATTATCTGGGGTCTTTTATATCCTTTTCTCTACTATGTGTCATATGGTGCCTCTATAAGTTTCGCCGACAACAATAAAGATTTTGTTTTCGCTTCTTATGCCTACACATCTCTTGTACTTCTCCATTTGCTTTTGCTGAAAGTAAGCAGCCGTAAAATTGCCGCAGGCATCATCAGTTTTCTGCAATTAATTGCAGCTACTATTCCCCTTCTGCAAATCTGGTACTATTTTACTTATAAATCAGTTATTACTATGCCGGCAGTTCTGGCCATGCTGCAGACCAATCCTAAAGAAGCCAGGGAATATATTATGATGTTTCTTGGTTATGGCGGCATTGCCTGTGCTGTTATAGGAATTCTGCTTTTCTATTTTCTTTTATTTTGGCAAAACAAAAAAACTACAGAAGCACCTTCTGCTTTTGGCTTAAAGCTGCAAATTGTTTCGCTGGTACTTATTCTTGCAACAAGTGGCTATGGTATTAGCCATTTCCGCCAGACAGGTGTAGCCAATTTGTTTATGAATACAGTAGAATATTTCACTTCTTCCAACGAATTTAAAAACAACCATAATGGCAATTTTGCTCAGCTCACCATAACTCCGGCTAAACCTGGTTTCAAAGAACCTTCTACGGTTATTTTCGTTATCGGAGAATCTGCCTCAAAGAATTATTGCAGTGCCTTCGGTTATACAAAACACGACACTACCCCCTGGATGAAAAAAGTGGGTACTTCTCCTAACGGTTTTCTCTTTGACCATGCTTATGCCTGCTGGGGACAGACTGTGCCGTCTTTGGAAAGAGTTTTAACAGAAAAGAATCAATATAATGAAATTGCTTTTAATAATACTGTTACCATTATGGATGTTGCCAAAAAAGCCGGTTACACAACTTCCTGGTTCAGTAATCAAGGCATTGTAGGCGGAGCAGATACGCCTATTACTCTGGTTGCTAAAACAGCTGATCATAGTGCCTGGATTGAAGAAACCCTTAAAGACAAAAAAGAAAAAGTCCAATATGATTATAATTTGCTGGAATATGTGAAAAAGCTCGATCCCGGCAAAAACAATTTTGTGGTTCTGCATATTATGGGAAGTCATGAAAATTACATTAACAGATATCCTGCTTCTTTCACTAAATGGGGTACCAAAGGTGTCTATGATATGCTGGATAACTATGATAATTCTCTCTATTACACTGATTATGTTCTGCAGGAAGTATTCCAATATGCCAAGGAACATCTCCATCTTCAGGCCATGATGTATATGTCTGACCATGGAAATAATCCTAATAGGCACAGAGCTCCTGATCCTACGGGATTCGTTTCCTATAGAGTTCCTTTTTTCCTCTATTTATCTCCTGAATATGAAACACTCTATCCTACTGCCGTAAAGATTTTCCGCCAACACGAAAAGTCTTATTTCACCACCGATTTGTTTTACGATACTTTCTGTGATATCCTTCAGGTCAAGTCCAACCGTTATGAAGCAGGCAACAGCCTTGGTTCTGCTCACTACAAATGGACTAAGGACACTTTAAAAACCAGATTGGGTAAGACCTCTCTGGCAGAAGACAAATCTCCTGACACCTATCCTTTAAATTAGTTAACGAAAGGTTTACTAATATGAAAACATTTGTAACAAACTTCTTTGATAACAGTCTCTTTTCCGGTTCTCAATGGCAGGATAAATCTGTTATGATTATTGTTCCCCACGAAGATGATGAATTAAATCTTACCGGTGCCACTATCTGTAATCTCCTCCAGCATAAAATTAAAGTACGGGTGGTTTTCTGTACCAATGCTGACAGATTTGACCGTGGTGAATTACGAGTACGTGAAGGCATAGCTTCTTGTAAAGCCTTAGGCATACCCGATGAAGACGTTATTTTCCTTGGCTATTGCAATACCTTCCGTATTAATAAGAATTTGCATTTTTATAATGGAGCGGCTGATGATATTATTGTTACCAGCACACGAAATATGACTGAAACCTACTGCCCTCCCGAAAAACCGGAATTCTGTTTTCTTCACCATAAAATCCATCATAAGTTTACAAAGAAAAACTTCCGCTATGATATTAAAGAAGTTCTTACCATGTATAAACCTGATGTGATTTTTGTTAATGACTTTGACAGACACCCTGACCACAGAGCCGTTTCCTTTATTTTTGAAGAAGCACTGGCTAAGATTCTGCAAACTCCCGGCAATGCCTATACCCCTGAAGTTTATAAAGGCTTTGCTTATAATGGTGCTTTTTTAGGCAAGAGGGATTTTTATGCCTCTCTTAATTTGGCCGGTGAAGAAAGAGCTTCGGCAGAATACAGCAACAACTCCGCTTACGACACAGACTTTCCTCCCTATGACTGGGATAAGCGGCTGCGGTTACCTGTTCCTGTCAATTTTTTAAGTCGTACCCTCAAAGGCAGTTGTCTCTACCCGGCTATTCGCGCTTATTTATCCCAGGGACTGATTCATAATGCGAAAAGAATCATTAACAGTGATCAGATCTTTTGGCGGCGGCGGACTGATTCTTTGACCTATCAGGCCAAAATCAGCGTATCTTCAGGCAACGGAAAAGTGCTAAATGATTTTAAATTAGCTGACTGCACCGATATTCTTAAGGAACCGGCTGATCTTGATGCAGGTACTTGGATTCCTGATAAAAGAGATCCATATAAAGAAATATTTCTGCAATTTGCCAAACCACAAAAAATCACCAGAATCATTTTACATGGCAACGTAGATTTTAACAGTCGTGTTTTAACAGGATTTTTAACCTTCAGCAATGGTAAACATTTGGAATTCGGCTCTTTGCGTCCCGGTGCTAAGTCCACTATTATTGATTTTCCTCTTATGGAAAATATAGTTTCAGTAAAATTAACTCTTTTGAATATACAAGGACCTAAGGCCGGTCTTAATGAAATTGAAATTTACGAGCATAAGATTGCCCCAACTTTATTTTCTTTTATTAAGATACGCATTAAAGATACCTTTGCCTATGACTATTGGGTTAATAACAAAACAGAAGATTTATATATGAATCTTTATGCTTATGATGCTCAAGGAGCCCATTTTTACGAAGGTCGTATCCCTAAGAACTATATTTTCACTTATGTAGGCGGCAAAAACTTTAAGGTTAAAGGCAGTATGGTTTACTTGCAAAAAGGTTTTAAGGAAGGTGTTGTCAGAGTAACCGATGCTCTCCATCCCGAGCTTTTTGACCAGATAGTTATTCATCGCAAATCACTCTGGGAGCTGTTCCGTTTCAAGTTTGTTCAAGCTTGTGATGCTATTTTTACCAGAATTGAACACTTGGTAAAAAATAAATATTACAAAAAAAGAATAAAAGAAAAAAATCCTGATTTAGGTAAGATTCCCGAATAAGAAAAACAGAGGCTGTAGCACAATGACATTTTGTCATTATGTTACAGCCTCTTGTAATATTGTTCCTACTTTTTAAATCTATGACTCTGTTTAAATTCATCGTTCCATACACTTAATTGGCCAATGCCTTTACACAAGCTCGGTGCATGTTCCAAAGCCCACCACTGTGCCAAATGTTTCACTGACAGTTTCTCTGATTTGCGTCCGGAACTAGCCTTTAAGTATTCTTTGACATCTGCTAATTGCTTCTCATCTAAATATGGCTGAGCACTGTTGATAGTCAAAAGACTAATAGCCGCCTTTTGGGCCCGCCACCGGCAATAAGATAATGCCTTGGTAAATTTATACACCTCACAGACTCTTTCGTGTTCCCGCCAGGCCATAAACATACCATATTTACGACGTGTTTTTGTTCGGGTGTTAGCAAAGCTGGCATGAACTCGATAGCAGTAATATCCTTGAGGGACATAGTAAATCTTCCTACTGCGAGCAAAGATTTCTCCGCAAACATACAAATCTCCCAAAACTATATCCGGTGGAATAGTTAACCCGGAAAAGAGTCTTCTGGCAAATAATTTATTGCACAAAAAATTAGGATGCTTATCCAAAAGGAAAGAATCTCTTAATTCCTCAAATGGTTCCTCGTTATTAATATGCTGAGTATGCAGCAAACCATGTTCTTCGTCCAGATCATTATAGGTAAGCCAATCACATACCACTATGTCAGCCTTATGCTCCATAATAGCTTTTGCCATGCCGGCCATCATATCAGGTTTAATCCAATCATCCGGATCAACAAAGCCTACAAAGTCACCTGTAGCTGCTGCCAGGCCCACATTACGTGCTACCCCATAGCCGGCATTTTTTTGATGAATTAAATGAATTCTGGCATCTTTGGTCTCATATTTATCACAAATCTCCGGACATTTATCAGGAGATCCATCATCAACAATCACAAATTCTAAGTTCTTATAACTTTGTCCAATTAAAGAATCTAGACACTTATGAATATATTTTTCTGCACCATAAACACACGTAATAATAGAAATCTTGGGTTCTATGTTATCGTTTGACATTACTCTATGCCTCCACTTATTTCTCTCTTAAACAGTACTTAACCGTTATATTTTCATCAGCAAAAACACAAACACTGTTAAGCTCGGCTTTTATCAATGTCCTATTTGTTTTTATGAACATCTAAATAATTTCGGCTTTATTATTATACTTTTATGTTCCTTGCTCCAAAAATTCACCCTGTGCATAACATATACCCCATTGTAACCAAAGCATCCGTTCAAAAAAAGCGGTCGCAAAAAAATAGTCAACCATATTGTGTAAAATGCCAATTAAAAACACCGCTAAGCCACAAATCAGCCAAGGAGAAACTGTGAATTTTTTTGTTTTTCGCAACAAATAATAAATCTGGAAAAACAAAACACCCCAGAAACCTAGGCTGCCTAATAATCCCATCTCTGCCAAATTTTGCAAGAAAATATTATGTGCATGGGTAAGAAACGGTTCAGTAGAACCTGGTTGTAAATATTTTTCTCTGTAAGGAGTATTAAAATTATTAAGGCCTACTCCTGTTAATGGATAATCCTTGAACATTAAAAAAGCACTTTTCCATACTCTAACACGACCAAAATCTGCAGCAGCTATAACTTCAGGCTTATTGTCTTTGCTAATAATATTGACATACCGATCAGAAAGCACTTTAGAGAATACACCTATCACAAATAGACATATAATCCCCACTAAAATAATAGTGCGTTTGTTTTTACATATATTGCTGTGCTTAATACTAATCAAGAATAATAAAGTTAATACAATAGCTAAAATCGCGCCTCTACTTGCACTATAAAGTACTACAGCAAAGCCCATCAAACTCGTGCCAATCCCAAGCAAACCAATAATTCTATTACTTTTTATAAAATAGAAGCTTCCTCCTACACACCAGGGAAGAAATATATTTGCCATAGCTGCCAAAATATTGGGACTACCGTATTCACCAAAAAACCTTTTTGCGCCTCTTCCAACATCTTGCCAACAACCATAAGCAAGGCTGATTTCTCCTAAAGCAAAAGCACTAAAAACACTTAAAAAGAATTCTTTTCTATTGTTATATAAAATTAAAGCAAAAAAACAGGGCCGCCAGCGATTAATTTGACTAACAGCCGCACTTAAGCTCAAATTTTTATCCAAAGAAAAAAAAGCCGGTAAAAGAAAACTTACGCAAAAAACCAAAAAGATTACGAAAAAAGTTCTAAAAGAATCCTTAATTTTCCATATATCTGGTAGTTTTTTGAATTTAACCCAACGATAAATCAACCCTCCAAAACCCAAAATAATACCGATTCCAAAAGGATTTGGGTGAAAGCCGAAATATCCTACAATTAGCAAAAAAACGCCAATATTTTGTATTTTGTATGACAATTCCAATCTATCCATTTACACCCTTCCCAAAATAAATATAAACTTATTTTATTCTGTCTACAGCAAAATTATTTAACCAATCAACAAAACTATAGCGACGTAGCACTTCAGGTTTCCAGAAAGCCGGTAATTTATTTTTTACAAAGTCGCATACATCTCTCTCGTCTTGCCCCCAAATATAAATATTTCTTTTATCATAAAAATCGTATTCACAAACATTCTTATTGGTAGTAATAATTTTCTTTCCAAAGAACATAGCTTCCATCATACGTCGCGTAATTCCTTCTTGAAAATCTTGCACTACTTCTAACAGGCAAGCAGTATTAGCAACATATTGGAGGCTTTCTTCATATGGCAGGTATGTATCGCATAATAAGTTGCGCTCAATTTTACTATATATTTTTCTATCAGGCAAAACAAGCAATTTTGCCTTTATATTATTGTTACTAAATATCTTTTTAATTTCTCGCAAAAAAGATAATCTGCCCTTATCCTTACCCAAGAAAAACACATCTGACAGATATCTTATATCTTTTTTCCTTTCTACCTTTTGTTCAAAATAAAACTGATGATTATACCTTAATCCATATTTCTCACAATCTTGACGGTCAAAAGACCATATTTCACATTTACTCCGAGCTTCTTCAGTTACATAATAATTATTATGCCATGGATTATAATAATATATAATTAGTCGTGTTTTAGGAGCGTGAGTTTCTATATATTCAGCCATATCTGATGCTAAAAAAACATCAAATAGAATTATCGTATCATATTTTGCAACAGAATCTTTCCAAGAATCATACCACCTATTTTTAGAAACCGGTAGGTGATAGTTTAAGGTACGTAATCTTTCTAAACAATGCGGTACCCTTTTATAAGCAGCAGCTACATCCACTAGACCAGTATTCTGCATAGACTTTCCCAGCCAATCATCTGTATCGCTAAGAATAACAAGTATTTTTTTTAATGAGTGAATCCCTTCTAACTCATTCATTTAACATTATTCCCCTTTAACATCATACTTTCTTCGTCCATGCAATAGTTTTACCAACCAAAAAGGCAAATAATAATAGGATGCGAATTTAAGTTTACGACCAATTTTTATCTTTCCGTTAGTCAAACAATAATGAATTTCTTGCTCATATTTTTCACATGTACTCCGAAACACTTTTTCATTGTCTGCCTTTGCACCATACCTAAGCAAAGAAAATACACTTATGCAAAAATCCAAATAATATTTATGCTTGTCTTCAGAAGAAATTCCTCTATCCTTGATGATTTCATATATTTGTTTTTGTGCATTTACATTGCTAACAAAAAAATCTAAGCCTTGTTTTTTATGTAAAGTAGAATCAGGATGCTGATAATAATGATAAAGTATGGTACTCTCAGACACAACTTTTTTTGCTTTAGCTAAGGCTTTGATGATAAATAAAACATCTTCAGAAAATTTAATACTCTCATCAAAATATAAATCTTTTAAAATATCATTTCTAAAGAATGCCATAGAGCGCTTTCGAATATTACCAAAATTATATTTTAGCACATTTTCATTTTCTGCAATCATAACAGTGCCAGTTTTCTGAGGGTCTAAAGGCCGCACAACATTTTGCCTAATGCTTTGGCAAAAAACTACATCTGCCTTATGCTCTTCGGCTAATTCTACTAGCAGTTTTAAAGTATCCTTTTCCAGCCAATCATCTGCATCAACGTAAGTAATATATTTTCCTGACGCTAATTTTAATCCTCTATTTCTAGCTGCACTTACTCCGGCATTGTCCTGTCGAACACAAATGAACCGTTTATCTTGTTCACATTTCTTTTCGCACAGTTCCCTTGTTTTATCTGTTGAACCATCGTCAATGATAATTACCTGAAAATCAGGGAATGTTTGCACAGTTAGAGATTGCAATATAGATTCTATGAAATTTTCACCATTAAACACAGGTAAAATAACTGTTATAGTTATTCCGTCAGCAATGTTCACAATATCCACTCCTGATTTTTCAATCATTTTTTAACCAAAATTAAAAGGTTTATTTTAAAATACCAACAATTTTATGTAATAAATTCTTTTGTCCATATTTTTCATTGGCACCCAAAAGACCCTTTTTATATTCCTCTGACTTCTCATCAAATTCATTAACAAACTTCTCTAATTGCTGTGAAAATATTTCTACTGAATCCAGTTTAACAGCTTCCCCCACTTTAAATTCAGCTAAAACTTCCGGACTCATTTCCGGAGATTGGAGTACCGGCTTGAAATAACCTATGGCCGTAAAAAGCATAGCGCTGGGCTGGTAGCGATAACGTTCTGCTCCGTAGGGCATTAAGACCACATCACAATCCATTAAAGCTTTTTGCCATTCAATGCCTAAAAGATTTTTATGCAAAAAAGAAATTGAACTTTCTCCCGCATATTTTTTTGCCAGACGTTCAAAATCATCGCTATCTATTTGAGTCACGGTTGCACCTTGAACAGTCAAATGAACAGCCTTAGTAAATTTTGCCTGAACAAAAGCCTGCAGGAAAAATTCCAAATTCTTCTCTTTACGATATTGACCGAAAAAACCTAAGCGCAAAGGACTATGAAAATTGAATTCCGGAGTAACCTGTAAATCCATAGGAATGTAAACAGGAGGCAAAATCGTATGGAAATTAGGACATTCTGCCAGTTCCGGAAATTTGGTCTGCATTCCCAAAGCCCCAATATGAATATTTTTAAATTCTTTAAGACTTTTAACTCCATCTACAAAATGTTTTCTATCAGTTGGCATAATACCATGCATCATAAAAAGCACCGGCACCGGACTATGTTTTATTTCACTGTTTCGAATAGAACGCATTACCCGCCAACTGTTAGTTGGCACAATAATGGCATCAACCTTACCTTGGTCAACTTTTTCTTTAGCACTGGAAAGCCAGGCAATGCGTCTTTTTTCCCTTTCCAAGGAAAGCCAGATTTTTTTCAGTTTGCCAACTCCGGCATAGGAAATAGCTTCTCCACCCTCTAAATATTCCACCGGTACATGATAATCTATTTTAAACGGATACTTGGCCGGCACAAAAAAGCAGGGCTCATGTCCTTGCTTTTTTAATTCTTCCACTAAAATTCTGTCAAATTCTACTTCATGACCTGCCGGCATAACAATTGTTTCCAAAATAGCAATACGCATCTACTGCCCAACTCCATTCTTAATTGCTATAACTTTCCATTATTTTTATATAAATAATACAAACGCACGTATTTAGTCATTGTATAAAAAAAGTGATTTACAGAAAAAATAAAACCTATTCTGCCATCTAAAAAGCCTAAATTTAAAATATAAATCTTAAAGAATGCCCACATTGGCCTAAACATTATATCCTTAACAAAACAGCAGCTTTTCCCTTCGCTCTTGTATTTTTCTGCAGCTAATTTTGTATAGTTATTGAACTTACCAAAGTACTGATCCCAATTGTCATAAGTAAAATGGTACATAACATTTTTTAATTTCTCATTTTTGTAAGGAGTAACGATTTTAGGATGCACAAATCCCTCTACATAGCTGCCTTCAGCCGGAAACAATCTATCTACATAGTCCGGCCGCAAAATACCATGGGTTGCCTTTTCGTGCTTAAATTTGTTTTCTCGCCTAATCCAGTAAGCAACCGGCTTATCCAGGGCTACAGCCTTACCAATCTCATCTGCTAATGGTTCAGAGATTCTTTCATCTGCATCCAAAAACAATACCCATTTTTCTTTAGCCTGCTGAATAGCAAAAGTCTGCTGCTGGCCCCAATCTCCTGCCATGGCATGCGTAATAACTCTGGCACCCAAGCTTTCCGACAACTGCTTAGTCGTATCTGTACTAAAATCATCTATGACCACTATATCCGAAGCAAATTTAACGCTATTTATACAATCAACCATGTTTTTTTCTTCATTTTTAGCCAAAATCAAAACGCTTACAGGAACCATGGTTACCCTACCTCTCTAGTGTCCTTTATATTATTTTATTATAACATACTTAATAGTATTAATGTAGCATAAAAGAAAAGCACTACTTTGTCCCTCTTGTAGGAACAGGGTAGTGCTCTTATGTATTCTCATGTATATTCTTTATTAATACAAAATCTTATTGGCAATAACCAATCTTTGAATTTGGTTAGTTCCTTCGTAAATCTGCATGATTTTAGCATCACGCATCTTTTTCTCCAAAGGATAGTCTTTCATATAACCATATCCACCCATGATTTGTACTGCATTAGTTGTAACTTCCATGGCGGTATCGCTGGCATAGCACTTACTCATAGCTGCTTCGCCGGTAAATTCCATACCTTGGTCACGCATCCAGCAGGCTTTTTGGATTAAAAGTCTGGCAGCAGCAACCTTCATGGCCATATCAGCAATCATGGACTGAATCATTTCAAAAGAAGCAATGGGCTGACCGAATTGTCTTCTTTCTTTAGCATAATGAGCTGCAATATCAAGAGCAGATTGGGCTAAGCCTAAAGAAACAGCTGCAACAAAGGGTCTAGCCGAATCCAAAGTATTCATGGCAATACGGAAACCTTCTCCTTCTCTGCCAACTCTCATTGTAGCAGGAACCACAACATCTTCCAAAATCAGTTCGCAAGTATTGGAAGGACGAATACCCATTTTGTTTTCTTTTCTGCCTACAGAAAAACCGGGGGTGCCCTTAGGAATCATAAATACAGTAAGTCCGCGGATACCGCCGCTCTTACGAGTATTCGCATAAATTACATACATGTCGGCAATGCCACCATTGGTAATGAATACCTTGGAACCATTCAATACATAATGGTCACCTTGTTTAACAGCTTTTGTAGACACGCTGCCGGCATCAGAACCTGCTCCCGGTTCAGTTAAGCCAAAGGCTGCAAGCCCGCCATCATTCAAAATATCGCATAAAATTTTCTTTTGTTCTTCATTGCCTGCCAGTAAAACAGGATAAGAAGCCAAGGCATTGGCAGCAAGAGAAGTAGCTACACCGGCACATCCTTTGGCCAGTTCTTCATAAATAGTAGCAATTGTAATACTGTCCAATCCCGGTCCGCCGAATTCTTCCGGAACAATAAGATTCAACAAGCCCATATCACCTGCAATCTTAAAGATTTCAGGTCTAGTCTCATTAGCTACATCCATTTCATCTGTATAAGGAACTATTTCCTTATCTACAAATTCCTTCACCATTTTCTGCAGTTCCAACTGCTCGTCTGTTAATGCAAAATCCATGTGGTCCTCCTCGATTTAGGGCTATTGCCGTTTTTATAATAAAAGCAATTTAATACTATATTATACGTTCAATTATTTTACCACTTTTTAGGTATTTCGTCAAAATTTCCTGTAATGAACATTGTTACCATTAAATCAGCCATTAGCGTATTTTCGTGATTGAAAACCTGAACTTTACCTATAATGGTAGATCGCCCTCTGTGAATGGGAGTTGCTTTGGCAATAAAGGTATCATTTTTCATAGTGTTCTTGATAAAATTAATTGTAGCAGAAAGAGTAACAACCTGAGCTCCCAGACTATAACACAGAGCCCCCATGGCTGTATCTGCCATGGCGAACATTACTCCTCCATGGACTGCTCCATAGCGATTAGCATGTTTGTGTGGGTCAATTTTGATACTTAATTGAGCAAACCCGCATTTTACCTCATCCATTTTCGCCCCAATAAGTGTCATAAAAGGATTTTCCTTCATTCTATCTTTAACCCACTGTTCTACTTGACTTGGTTCTAACAAAACTTCTCCTCCTCTAAAAGAAATATACCCTTACATATCTTCTTCCCCAACGCAGTGCTTCCCCACGTGAATTAAATGCCACATCAACAACATTGCCTTTAATGGCTCCGCCGGTATCTGCAGCCCGTCCATAGCCATAACCCATAATATAAACCTTTGTTCCCATGGGAATAATTAAAGGATCAACGGCAATGATTCCTTTAAGCAAAGGCTCCCCTGTTGCCGTTCTGTGGTTAACACCGGGATCATGAGGCGAATAAGCAGATGCCTCCATTACCCATACTTTCCTGTAATTATTGAAATTTAAAGAACTTTTTTGGCACATTAAAGCAAATAATTTTTTATTCACAAGGCCTGTTTGTGAATGATGAACCCGCTTTTGAAAGGTTTTCACGGCAGACAAAGTCTGTGATCCAAACTGACCATCAACTTCACCACGATAAATTTTAACTTCCGTAAGCATAGCCTGTATTTCAGCAACTTTGTTACCACGGGAACCTAGTTTGGCAACAATTCCCCCTCCGTAACAAATCCCCGTTGAACAAAGGAACAAAATCGTCAAAAGGCAAATGCCATACCGTTTAAACCATTTCATCAGCTAACCTCCAAACCAGTAATACAATTAAAAAATATTCATGGCGTAAGAATGATAAAGATTTGTTAAATCCTCCATCTTTGCCATTAACTCTATTTGCAGTGACGAAGCTCTGTCAAAGTCTTCGTTCTTAATAGCATGAGCTATTTGCGTAAACAAGCTGGTACTATTCATGGTGTCCTGAGCTATTTCTGTGCGAAGATTAACGACCTGCTTCCACATTTTGTCATCCCACTCTTTATTAACATCATCAGCAGCATGCAGCTTTTTCATTCTGGTAATATCTTCAATATAACCTGGGATAAGATGTTTCAGCAATTCTGTCTTCCATCTGGCCAAAGCTCCTTCCATAAAGGAATGAACAAAAATCGGCTTCATGGTGCCACCTTTTGTTAAAACTGCTGTTTTTTCCGGGTATTTTTGGAATGCTTCCATATTTTCCCATACAGTAGCAGGTGGTTTACCGAAAAGTTTTGCTCTGGCTTCTTCGGTGAAGTCCTCGAAAACATCGGCTTCTGTACGATATTCTCTATTAGTTTCCAGATAGAAACTCTTTTCTCCGCTCTTTTTGGAAATATCCTTTTCTAATTCTTTCAAACTCATGCCTGAATTTATCGCAGCAACAATACCATCCAGAGCAGCAAGGTAAAATACCGCTATTGCTAAATAAGTGTTAGTAAAAGGATTGGGTGATCTCATTTCAATACGAGTAGCTTTAGGATTATCAATATCCCTTACTAAACCTGCCAGTACTGTACGATTACGAGAAGGAATAGAAGGAGCAAGGCCTAAGGAAGTCACTATACAAATAGGTGCTTCGAAACCTGGTTTCAACCGTTTGAAAGAATCAATGGTAGCTGAAATAAAAGGATTTAAAACCTCGTAGTTTTTCAATAAACCCATCATAGCCCCATAACCAACTGCGGAAAGGAAATCTTCTTTCATATTGGCCGGTGACATTAAATTAATAATTTTCCCGTTTTTCATTTTCGCTGCCAGGCCAACATGAACGTGCTCGCCGCTGCCGGCAACCCCAAGAATAGGTTTGGCCAGGAAAGTTGCCTGTAAACCATTCATTCTGAATACTTCTTTAACTAGTGTTCTGGCCAGAATCTCATTATCAGCAGTTTGCAGCCCGCTGGAGAATTTCCAATCCAGTTCCAGTTGTTCCATAACATGAGTCATATGACCGGCTGTATCCATTTGCCCACGAACACCGCCGCATTCCTTATGACCCATTTCCGGTTCCAGTCCGTATTGGCCTAAGGTCGTAACAGCTTGTTCCAAGGCAGTACGAACATTGCCTCTGGTTCTTTGCCAATACTGCTCCTGAAGCATTTGAGAAGAAGACAATGCCTCAATAGGCACATCCTCTGTAGGAGATTTTACCCAAAACTCTAATTCTGTAGCACAAGTATAAACAATATCTTCAATTTCTTCCGTATTAATATGTTCCAAACCGGGAATACTTTTTTTGCTCTTTAGCAGTTCCTTTAACTGCCCCTTCACATAATAAAGAGTTTCCTTTAATATATGTCTTGAATCAACGAATACACCATCATGAAGCAGGAAACAAGGAATACGTAATGTTCCTACCATTTTTCCGGTTACAGAATCAAAATGTTCATAATTGTAATCAACATACCAATTAACACTTAAATCAGCAATCATGTCTACTCTGGCGTTATTCAGCGAAGCGATACCGGGCAAAACAACGGAAGACCCATCAGTCTGAGCTGCATGTTTATAAAGAATAGTCTCCAAGTTCTCCAGAAAATTAGCAATAGGCACCTTTTCGTCAGTATCATTGCCGGCAAAATCAATACCCATAAATGAAACAAACATAATTTCCGGATGTTCTTCCAGTACAGCCCTTAATTTTTCCGGTGTGTGTTCTTCTGTCTTAATAACATAAATCAAATCATTTTCGTACATTCTCTTACCCCCTCATTAACTAAAATACCAATATCTTTCATATTATAGCACTAAAGAGTAGTATTTTTCTACTAGATATAGTAGTCAAATAATTTTTCAATTATATAAATTGCCAAAATGTAAAGTTTTAAGCATTTTTGCTGAGTATTTTCCGATAATTTTTCTTGTTTTTCATTTTTTGTGGTATAATATAAGATACTTTATGAAGATTTTTATGGACAATTAGGAGTTTTAATTATGCGAACAGTTAATTATGATAATAACCGGAAGAGAACTTTCGGAAACAAAACAAACAAAAAGAGGTCGATTATGGGAACTATTTTTTCTGCATTACTAGCTCTTGTTATGGTAGGTTTTCTATCTGTAGCCGGTTTTTTCGGCTTGGCAAAATTCACTACTTCCAATATGCTGACCAAAGATATGGTTCAAGCAGCTTCATCCCAGTTTTTCGATGCCAAAGGCAATCTTTTATGCACCGTTGATTCTGAGGAAGACCGGTTGCCTGTACCTTTTGCTAAGGTTCCAAAGAATCTGCAAAACGCTTTTTTAGCCGCTGAAGATATTCGTTTTTATGAACACAGCGGTGTAGATTTTCGTGGTATTGCCAGAGCTATTTATACTAAAATCGCTTACAACGAAGTACAAGGTGCCAGTACAATTACTCAGCAGCTTGCCAAAAACTACTTTCTGACTCAGGAACGAACCATGACCAGAAAGATTCACGAAGCTTTCATTGCCTTACAGTTAGAACAAAAGTACAGTAAACAAGAAATTTTTGAAATGTACATGAATCAGATTTACTTTGGTCAAGGAGCTTATGGTGTAGAAACAGCCGCCAACACTTATTTTGGCAAACATGTCCAAGATTTAAATCTGGCAGAATGTGCTATGATTGCCGGTCTGCCCAAGAGTCCCAATTATTATTCCCCTTTGGCTAATCCTAAAGCAGCTGTTGCCAGACAAAAAACTGTTCTGGAACAAATGTATAAGTATAAATTTATTACCAAGGACCAAATGGACAAGGCTTTAAAGACTAAATTAGTATATAAACGTCTGACTACGTCCCTTGGTTCTAAGAAATATTTCATTGATTACTGCATTCAACTATTAATCGACCAATATGGCCCTGATGCAGTTTACAAGCAAGGCCTTAAAGTTTATACAACTCTTGATCCTAAGATGCAGGCGGATGCAGAAAAAGCCGCTGCTCTTACGCCTACCTATTATACTGACAAAAACAAGCTTAAGCAGCCCCAATCTGCTCTTGTAGCCGTAGATCCCAAAACCGGCTTTATAAAAGCCATGATTGGCGGACGTGGTACCGATCAATTTAATAGAGCTGTATTGGCAGAACGCCAGCCTGGTTCTTCCTTTAAACCCTTTGTTTATCTGAATGCTTTGGAACAGGGTGCAACACCAAATACTATGATTGATGACTCTCCTATTAAAGGTGACTGGAATCCCCAAAACTATGACCGTCGCTTTCACGGAAAAATCACCATGCGTACTGCTCTTACTTATTCCTATAATGTTCCTGCTGTTAAGATATCCAACCAATATGGCAACGATAAAGTTGTAGCCTTGGCTAAAAAGCTTGGTATTACCACTTTGGTAGAAGGCGGTGCCCAAACTGATGCTAACCCAGCTATGGCCTTAGGCGGTCTGACTCATGGTGTAACACCTCTGGAAATGGCCGGTGCTTTCGGCGGCCTTGCCAATATGGGACAATTTAACAAACCTGTTGCTATATCTAAGATAGTTGATAGAAACGGCAAGGTTATCTTTGAATATAAACCCAATCCCGTTCAGGTCTGCAAACCTGCCAGTGTCTATATGTTAGTCAATATGATGCAAGATGTTATGAGACATGGTACTGGTACTGGTGCTGCTATCAGTCGTCCTTGTGCCGGCAAAACCGGTACAACAAGCGAATATAGGGATGCCTGGTTCGTAGGCTTTACCCCGAACTTATCCGCTGCTGTATGGATTGGTGACGATAATAATGATCCTTTAAGCGGTATGACCGGCGGCGGCGAACCGGCTACTATCTGGCATGCCTTTATGGCAAATGCCGTTGATGAATTACCTGTTGAAGACTTTAAGAGGCCGGATAACTTTAAGATGCCTGCCCCGGTTAGAGACGAAGGTAAAAAAGAAGAGAAAAAAGACACTACTAAGAAACCAGCTGAGGATAAGAACAAGAAATCTACCAAAAATACAGATGAAAGCATCAGTACAGGTAAGCTCCCCGGTGGTTCAGAAGGTTCTGTGCCAAGACCTCCCAGCTCCGAGAACAGAAATACAGCTTTGCCAAAGCCTGTAAGACCTCCTTCTAAAAACAGATAAATAAAATATTAGGGACTGTAACGTAATGACCGGAAGTCATTGTGTTACAGTCCTTTATCTTTGTTGTAGTATACTATATTATCATTTTTATTATGCCTAATATTAGATTTCTTATATTGGCAATTTACTTAGCTCCTATGTTATAATTACGCTAAGGGTAATTAGAAAGAGTTTTATTAAAAATTCTTCAAGGAGGAAGAAATGGAAAATAGTACACCTGTAAAAATTGTAGAAACAGTTTTAAGAGATGGTCATCAGTCAATTTGCGCTACTCGTATGCGTACCAAGGACATGCTCCCTGTATTGGAGCAATTGGATGATGTAGGCTATTATGCTCTGGAAATGTGGGGCGGTGCTACGTTTGATTCCTGTATGCGTTTTTTGAATGAAGACCCTTGGGAAAGACTACGCACTATCAGACAACACGTTAAGAAAACAAAGTTACAAATGTTGCTGCGTGGCCAAAACATTTTAGGCTACAATCACTATGCAGACGATGTGGTAACAGAATTTGTAAAACGCAGTGTTGCTAATGGCATTGACATTGTAAGAGTGTTTGACGCTTTTAATGATCCACGTAATCTGGAATGTGCCATGAAAGCAGTTAAAGCAGCCGGTGCTCATGCACAAGGTGCTTTTGTTTACACCATTAGTCCCTATGCTAAAGATAGCGACTATTTGAAATTAGCTAAAGAAATGGTAGAAATGGGCGCAGATTCTATCTGTATTAAAGATATGTCCGGTCTGTTGGCTCCTTATGCTGCTTATGATTTAGTTAAAGCTTTAAAGAGTGAAGTAAGTGTTCCTATTGATGTACATTCTCATTGTACAAGCGGCATGGGCAGCATGACTAGATC
>Ga0183095_10581_pt2 | contig 30276 bp, 24 predicted proteins | sample BioMet4_FD_130346 | JGI IMG/M metagenome (GOLD analysis project Ga0183095, IMG submission 130346) | Microbial communities from bioreactor (seeded with sewage sludge) at LBNL, California, USA - Biofuel metagenome 4 (v2) (version 3) | ecosystem: Engineered > Bioreactor > Anaerobic > Unclassified ...
TTGCCCGATCCCTTCACGTTCCGAAAAGTAACTTCAAAATCACTCGAAATCAAGCCTTGGGATTTCCACGCTTCGAAAAAGGTTTCTTCCTCGGAGCCCTCAAGAATAAGAAACAAACGGAATTGAGATTTCATTTCCTCTCCTTTTTCTCCCGAAGCGAGAGGATTTCTTTGACGAAATCCGGGGTCGGCACCGCTATAAAATCGCCATGGTTATACCGTTTCGGCAAATTCGAAACTTCGCGGGGACCGCCCAAAGACGCTGTCGCTTCTTTTAAGGGGAAGAGCCTTGCTTTTTCGGGAGTCCGTTCCAAGAAATAAATCTGGTCTTTGCGCCAAAGATTCTTTTCGTCCATCAACAGCAAATCGTGGGCGGTGAAAAGGAGTTGGCCCTTCTCGTTGGCGATATTGTTAAAGGCGCTGACAATCGCCCGGGTCAGCTTATAATGAAGCCCATTATCGAGCTCATCCACAATCAGGGTTTTGCCCTCTTTGAGGGCTTCATAAAGATAAGAAGCAAAGGCTTCGATCTTTTTGGTGCCATTCGAATCGAAATAAAGCGAAGGCACGCTATGGCCGCCATAGCGGGTCAACAGATGCCCACTTTCGGGGCGTTCTTGAAAATCCTCCAACACTTTTTCGTCAATTTCGCCTCCGCCGTTTCCTTTTAGCGGAGCGGGATCGTAAGAAATGTCTTCGATCGAAAGATCGGCATCTTGAAGAAAGGACAGGATAAAACGATGCTTCTCCTCTTCGCCGCTTTTGAGCATCGCCACGGTTTTATCGAGGGGAACATTAAACATCTTGACGATCTCAAGGGAGTCCCCCAGCGCCTCTAAGGAAGCGCGGTAACGCTCTAAGGGCGCAAAAGGACCGGAAGAAAGCTCAAGCGAATAGAGAATGGGCAAGCTTGAAGGAATTAAACTCAGGATTTCGGCATGTTCCTCCCCCAAAGCGAAAAACCGCTTCTGATCCTGGTCTTTTTCAAAAATGGTCTCCAAGAGCGGAGTCCCCGCTTCGTAATAGCGGATTGCCGTCAGTTTCTCATAAGGAAACCGCTTTTGAAGAGAGTCATAAACGAACTCATAGCGGAAATACCCTGCCCCATCGTGATTGTTATAAGTCAAAGAAAAGCGCGTTCGATGGGCATCGCCAAAAAGAGCGCGGTTGCAAACAAAGTCTTTTGAACCGGATAAGACTTTCTTTAACAGCGAAAAAAGCGCAACGATATTGCTTTTCCCAGAATTGTTCGCTCCGAAAATTCCGACGGACTTCAAAAGACGCCGGCCTTCGAGAGGATAGGCATTCGACAAGAGCCTTTTCGTTCGGGCATCGGCGGAAAAAGACAGGGTATTTTCCCCATGGAAAAAACGAAAATCGGACCAGGATACTTCAAGGATCATCGGGGCATTCCTCCTCATCCTTAAAATACTCTATTATTTATTTTCATGCAATATTTTAGCATAACAATAAAACTATTTTGAAGAACGGTTCATTCGACGCTCATGCCATCCCATTCCGCAAAACGACCTCCTCACTTCTTAATAGACAAGTGAGAGGTAAATTTGCCCCTAATTCTGATCATTCAAATATCTTAGAGCGTTCTTTCGCAATGCTTGCCCGTACACCGAAATACACCGCCGTACACCGAAATACACTCTCTTCGGTTTTAAAGGTCGAAACCTTACCTTACCGCTCAGTCCTTGGGGGTTTATCCCTCACCTCAGGGGGTTTGGACTCTTTTGAAGTAGAACAAAACTTAAACGATCATAAGACATCATCGTAAGAATCTTTCAATTTTTGGGGATTTATAAAAAGAGCCGGAACACCAACTTTCAAGGTAACGTTCCGGCTCTTCTTTAGCTTGCCCAGGTTTTTATCCCCTACGTCTAAACTCCCGAGTCGTCTTTTCTTCATGATAGGCAAAGAAGTCGATGCGGCCCACTCCTCCACCATCACCCCGCCCAATGCCTTTATCAAGCGAATTCAAAAAGACGAAATTCTCCTATACGAAAAACGATAAAAGGCTCTGCGGCTGCCGAATCCCTCATGGGCTTTTCCCCCCAGCCGTAGCGTTTTGTCCATCCCTTTTAATGAGAAAAAGGCCTCCGTTAGAGTGGACATGGTAAATGTCCAAGCTAAGGAGACCTTGGGGATGACAACCCCCTTTTACAGAGCGATTTTCATCTCAACGCGATCAGGCGATATCGTAGGTGGTGATTTTCTGGTTCGCTGGCTGGCCTTGATCGCCCTGAGCGCCATCGTTGCCAGCGATACCGCCAAGCGAGCCAGGATCGCCTTTGCCGCCATCGCCGCCATCGCCGCCGATCAGTTCGAGTTTTGCCCCATGGAGTTGCCGGACAAGAATCGGACCTTTTTCGGCTTCTAAAGCATAGCCACCGGTTCCGCCTTTGCCGCCATCGGAACCATGTTCAAACGGAAGGAGGTTCGAGCAATAGCCCGCCTGTTGGCCTTGTTGTCCTTTGCCGCCTTTGATCAGGGTATCCACCCCGACGTTCACGGTGATGCCCGCTTGCGAACGGAAGGTGGTATAGCCCATGGTGCCTTGAGCGCCATTGGTGTGATCCGCCGCTCGCCCTTGGGCGGGAAGATAGATTTGCGACGTGTAATAGGAATGACTCGCACCATAGAAGCCCAAGATCATGTCGCCGCTGCCATGGTAATAGACAAAGTTATTGAAACCATCCCGGCCCCAGCGCATCGAGTCGGAAATGAAATTGATCGTGCAATCGTTGGTTCGATCCAGCGTTTCGGTCGTGAAGGAATCCGCGTAATGGTCTTTCTTGACCACGTAGTTGATCTCAATGACGTTCTTGGGCAGATAGATCGCCGCCTTCGGGCTCCACCACTTGTCCCCGTTGTAATTTTCGTTGACGAAGGAGACAATCAGTTTCTTTCCGGTGCCGTTATAGTAAAGCTTGTTGCCGTTTTCTTGCAAAGTGCAGTTGCCCTTGAACGCGGCGAAATTATTGAAATAGGCGTATTCGCCGGGATGAACGATGCTGTCTTCGAAGAAATAGACATTGATTTTCGGAGCGGCGGGATCATCGCCCATCAGTTGATTGATCGTGCTCCAGCCTTCGGCATCGATCGCGCCGAGGGTGTATTCCAAATGAAGGTTCGCCAATAAGGGGTTGTTCTTCAAGAAAGCGATCTGCTCCAGCGAATAGCAACCCGAGAGATTGAGATTAACGAGCTGGGTCAGCCCCGTGAAAAGGGTGACATCGGTCACGTTATGGCAATTCTGGAGCGAGAGCGTGCTTAAATGCGTTAAGCCCCCGAGGGTAAAATGGTTGCGGCTTTGATCGCCCGTCAACGGCGAATTGCTGAGGTCGAGTGAAGTCAGTTTCGTCAATCTCGCGATATCGCCTAAGGCCGTATCGTTAAGGCCATTGCCGCCAATAGAAAGCTCCCGTAAATCCGCATAGTTTTTTAGGAAGGAAACCAAGCCCGTCTCGGCGGTATAGTCGGAAATATTGCAATCAGCCATTTTAAAGGTGATCAATTTGGATAAATCGGCTTTCTTAAAGGAATCGAGGTCAATGGACTTCACACCCGAAACATCAAGATAAGTGAGCGACTTCAGAAAGCCCAAGGACATAATCGAATCGAAAGATAAATCGGTATAGGCCAAGCCCAAGTGAACAAGGGCACTCAAGGAACCTAAGTCATTGACGTCCGCGATCGGATTGCCCGACAATTCGAGACTCTCCAGGGCCAAAATGTTGCCAAAGACTTTGCAGGACGTGAGCGCGTTGTAGGAGAAATCCGCCACCCGAAGCGGGCTTCCTTCATAATAGGCAAAAGCCTTAGCGACATCGGCGATTTTATTGTGGGCGAAGCGGGCTTCTTGTAAGGTGGACGAAAACGCATCCAACAGGTCGACGTTCGTGATGGAGTTGCCCGAAAAATCCAAAGAGGTAAGATGCTGAAGATCCGCGAGGAAGGCAATGGTATTTAAGCCGCAATTCGTCATACTCAGTTTTTCCAAATTGGGCAAGACCCGCACCGCAAAAGCCATCTGGGGATCGCTCCGCAATTTCCCATCGATATTAAGCTCGGTGACCTTGGCCAAATCCGCGGAGGTCAAATTCTGGCTGGGCAGATTCAAAACCTCGCGGAGAATCGCGGTAATTAAGGTATTGGCGACCACGAAGCGGTGATTGAGGGTCGTGTTCTCAACGATATCGTGGATTTCGATGCTACCCATCCCGACACCGACGATTTGCACTCCCCCGTTTCCGTTTTCTTGAATGAAGGATTTCGAAGCCTCTGGAATCACATAAGTATAGCGATGAAGGCTCTTCGAATTATCGCTGAAATAATGGTAGCCTAAGCGAAGATCAGTCCAATCGATCTGCTCGGGATCTTGATTCTTCGCCGGATAGACTTTGGTCGTGACCTTGTTCGAGAGAATCCGTTTGCCCTGAGCGTAGTCATAGCCAACCTGGAAAGTGAATTCGCCAGCCTCAGCGGCCCGCAAAACGCCTAAGCGATCAAAGAAAAGACGGGACGACGCTTTGCTATCGCCTTCTTCATAGACTTGGAAAGTCGCGTCATCCGGTAACGCCCGGGTGGGTGAAAGGGTGAACGTGCACTGGATGCCCGTATCCTTGGTGTCCATCAGCGCCGGAACCTCTAACGTGAAGGTCGAATAGGTCAAAACGGAGCTGCTTGCTGCCGTCGAAGAAGAGACGGGCCCAGCGCTAGAAGAAGCCTCGGGACTCATCTCGGCGATTGGGCCACAAGCCGTCAAAAGGAAAAGCGCCGACAAGACCACCGGAACCAAATGTTTCTTTTTCATCAAATATCCCTCCAAATTTTCTTTTACTTTAGCAAGACGAGTGCCAACGGAGCGCCAATGGGAAAAAGAAAACCGCAGGGAAAAACTGATCGGGCTCAGAAGATCATGGCACATCTTCAATTGATCAAGGCTTCATTCCCAGCTCTCCCCTCGGGATAAGCCGTTTTTTTGTCCAATCAGCATCGCCTAACGCTCTCTTATACTCATCCGTATAATACTCATCAGTATAAGAAATAGGGATCCTGGAATACTCGCTCGAAATCAGGTGTTATCCCTCTTTTAAGAAAACCTGCCATCAACGAAAGAAAGCCTGTTATCTTCTGGCTTTAAGGTCTAAAAGTTCGACTTCCCCCGAAGAAACCTAAAAAGGAGACTCGGCTAGGAAATCTCCTTTCATTAAAAAGCATTGGTCTAAGCGCTGGAGCGTGATCGACGTAATGACAGGAACACGTTAAACACATTAATAATCTCTTTTTTATCCCTAGAACCCTTCTAAGAGCAAAAAAACGACATCGGATGATGCCGTCTTAGCTGATTTTTCTGTTGTCCGTCAACCCGCTGGCAGAACATCCAGCAACAAGTCGAGTTTTTCTGTTCCTCGTGAACCCGCTGGCAGAACGTCCAGCAACAAGTCGGATTAAGGTGTCAGCACACCAGCCTTTCGGCCACTCATATAATATCATAAAAACTGGCGAACAATCGATTCTTTTAGGCTTAAGATGAAAGATCATGAAACTTGCCCCATCTATTCGAAAGCGGATGAAGCCTGCTGGAGATTGGACCAATGCGAAATTAATCGACTTTATATCCCATTCGAACGGCCCAAAGAATAGGAGAGCGCCTTTTAATTCTTGCCATCTTTGACAGTTGTAAAGGATTCCTTGACCGCTGAATCTTTCGGCAATTCGCCTTCTCGTTTTAATGTCGCTAAAGGAAATGAAGGAGCCCTTGAAGCGAATAAGCCCAAAGAACGATGAAGGACTTAATAATTCTTGCGGTCTTGGGCAGTTCGTAAGGATTCCTTACATGCTGAATCTTTTGACAACTTGCATTATTTTTTAGATATTGTTAAAGAAAATAACCGATAAAAAGCCCTCGAGTGATGAATCAAAATGGCCCCGCTTTCGGATTGGCTCTAGGTTTGGGGATATCGCTCATTCTTTTCGCCGCGATGAAGACAAGGATCAGGAATAAATCACCGGCGTTTTACCATCGCTGCCATAATGCCAATAACCACTCGGATTGCTCGACGGGGTACTCGCGCTATAAAGATAATAAGGAAGGCTCGTATCCGCTCCCCCAGCAATCCCATGCGAATGATTCCAGCCATTACTAAAGGCCGGCAAGGTTTCATTCTTAAGATACAAATGGAGTTTCTCTGCATCATCGAAAGCGTACGCGTCAATGGAACTGACGCTTTGGGGGATGATGAGACTTTCCAGATCCCAGCAGTTCATGAAGGCTTTCGTTCCGATGCTCGTGAGCCCTTCGCTTAGGGTAACCGACGTTAAATCCGAGCAGTTCCAGAAGACCCCTTCGGGCAGACTGGTGATCATAGAAGGCACCACGAGGCTTTTGAGGCTGATGCAGCTCACAAAAGCATTGGGGCTTAAGGAGGTTAAGCCCGCGGGCAAACTCAGCTCTTGCAAAGTGATACAACTGCCAAAGGCACCCGGACCGATGCTCTTGACGCTATCGGGGACGCTAAAGCTCGTTGGGCATTCCTCATCGTGCATCGCGTAAAGAACGCTCTTATCCGCACTATAAAGAAGCGGTCCTTCTTTCTTAAAGGCGCTATTGCCCTCTTCAAGGGTGAAGGCAACGTGGCTTGGAGAAATCAAAGACGAGCGGATCTCTTTTAATCCAGCGTTCAGCCTCAAGGCTTTGAAGATGTTGTTGTAATAGTAGCCGGCAGCGAAAGAGGAACTCATCATCTTGCCAAAGCTATCGAGATCAAGGCTCGTGACGTTAACCCCATTTAAGGCAGCGGGCAGATGGTAATCCGAGATCGCAAAATCGCTCTTCGCGGATAAGAGACCTTGTGTATCAATCGTATAGATTTCATCATTGCTCTTTTTCTCCCACACCGGGTAAGTATCAAAATCCTTTTTGACCGAAGCAAACTCCGTTTTCTGATCGTAACCCCTAAAGGCATACGCATATTCATTAGAATCGGCAGCGTGGGAAAGCGAATCATTAGGGGCGTAGACCGTGTGGCCATCCATCACCGCTACTTGTTCTAATGGCTTACCCCCTACCCCATCATAGAAACGAACTTGGTGAGCGAGGAATTGGCTTCTCACCTCGCTAGGCAAACTCACATGGGTCGTACCGATCGCACTGACATTAAAGTGAAAGGCTTCCGTGGGTTTAGCGGAGACTTGCCCCGTGAAGGAAAGCAGATGCTGATCCGCGAAGACCGCTTCGATGGCATAGGGGAAACTGGAGGAATCATTCCGGTAGCTTTTGCGGCTAGGATCATAGGTTAACTGCGAAAAGATCGTTGAGAATTCATCGTCGATTGTGGCGGTATAACCCCCGCTTTCTTCGGAGACAAAGTCCAGGCTCCCATAACGGGAAAAAGGATAGGTGCTCGTCATGGACTTGAGGAAGCTCGAACGAAGATGACTCCAGAAGCTCCCAGCTTGGCCTTTAGCGACCGCTTCGATGAGTCCCGTTTGAAGAGTGCCCGAGGCGTCATCGCCTTCATAAAGGTAAGCGTCCGAGGCATAGGCATAAAAATGATCGGTCCCATAACACTTGCGGTCCATCTCGGTCGAAGGCCCATCATTTTTAAGGACAAAGTCATAGATCCCCATTTCCCCGGACAAGGTCGCATTCTCTAACTCCGCGAAGGCTTGGTAGAACTCCGCTTCGGTTATGGTCGTGTCGACGGAGAAAGTCGATGAGGAGGAACTTGAGGAGGACGAAGAACTGGACGAGGAAGACGCTGAACTCGAGGATGAAGACGAACTAGACGAGGAAGATGAGACGGTTGAGGAAGAGGACGAGGACGAAGAAACGCTCTCACCCGAGGACGATGAGACAAAGGAACTCTCTAGGCTAGATTGGGGTGCTGAGGAATGATTCTCTGCCGAAGAAAGAAACGGTGAGGAAGAAGCCCCACCGCACGAAGATAACGTCAAAAAACTCAAAATCGCCACCATCCCACGACGAGAAAAAGTCATATCCTTTTGCCCCCTTGAGGTTGCTCTAGCCCCATTATAAAAGGGAGGGAGCGTGGACGAAAGCCCGCTAACTGATATCCTATGAGAAACAAGAAAACGCTCAGGGGTCTTCTCTCCGAGAATCGAAAAGAATTAAAGACTGCGTTTTTTCGTTTGGTAACGTTGATTTGGCGATGTGCTTTGTTCAGGAATGGTCTTTTCCAATTCACCGGAGTCTAGCATCGGACGGAGATAATGGCTTCGAAAATAATGAACATCAAAAAGGCCGAGCATCGTCATGATTTCCCGTGCTCTGCGCGGGGTTTCGCAATAAACCAATATTTGGGCTCTTCGATGCTGGTCTTCCTGCGACATTACTTGTGGGGCAGCTTGGGGGGTAGCTTGGGGGGTAGCTTGGGGGGTATGTGGGGTAATATTAAATGACTGTTTCGATCCGTTTCGTTCGGCAGAATCAAAGGAAATTGGCGAAATTTTAGGTGGATTTACTTCGGGGGTAGCTTGGGGGGTAGCTTGGGGGGCAGCTTGGGGGGTAGCTTGGGGGGTCGAACCCGGCTCCGTGTTTTTGATGGTGACGCGAACCATAAAATCTTTTGCCTTGACCAAAGGATCTGGAAGTTTTGCCTCTTCTAGCTCCCGATAAATGCGATCAATACCTTCGCCAAACTCACGAACCAATTCATACTCTTTGAGAAATTGGGCGATTTTCGGATTGCGCGAAAAATGGGTATGACGAATATTGCTTTCGGTGACAAGCCCAGGCAAAATCCCCGGGCTTTCAACCGTGATATGCTCATCAAACATTTTGACTTGAATATCCGTCCCAAGGATTCCGTAATCTCGGTGGGCCACCGCGTTGACGATAAGTTCCATCCAACAAAATTCTGGATATTCGGGGACAGTAACGAAATGGCCATTCTTATTCAAATAAGTATGCTCTTTGATTTGCGATTTGATAAAAGCGAAAGCGGCTTGAGTTTGTTCAAGAAGTTTTCCTTGGAAAGACACATCCTTGATGACGTTCATTTCCGCCCCGGTTTTTTCTTCGGTTCCTTCATAACGAATAAAGCGGATCTGCGCCCGCGGGAAAAACTTCTGCGGAAATTTTCCAAAAAGAAGAATGGCAGCGCCCGATATCACTGTTTTGCCATTCTCTTCGCGGACGAAAGCGCCATTTTCACGAAGATATTCATCGACGCTTTTGGAATAACCAATCCGTTTAATCCATTTTTCTACGGAGGGCAAATCAATATCGTCTAAAGAAGCCCGATAAACAGGCTCGTCCTCAAAATAACGAACGCCCTTCGCGTACATCAAAGCCAGCCGCTCCTGGAAGTTCAATTTTTTGGACCCATCCCCTGTGCGATAATAACATTCGTCGGCCTGATTCGAATGAAACATTCCCGTTTCCGGGATGTGCATAATCAAAATGTGGTTCGCTCGTCCTTTGGAGTCGATGCAACTCAGCGGTTCTTCGGAAATGAGAACCGAGGGGTAAACGAAATCAAAAGAGGCCTTTTCCAATTCGTTAACGTTGGCAATTTCGTTATCGATCCCCGCGATGGTGCCGTCATTTTCAATGCCGATGGCAATATCGCCACCATGGGCATTGGCAAAAGCGACGATCGTCGCGGAAAAATCCTTGGCCTTGATCCGAGAGGATTTACGGTCAAAATGAGCAAATTCGTTCGTGGTCTGCATCCATTCAATCGTGTAGTTAATCATGTTCTTCTTTAGCGTCCTCACTTATCAATAGACGCCTTAGACTCGATTTTGCCCTTCGAGTTTAAAAAGAAAGTGATTATCCCCTGCAAAACCGGCTTAAAAAGAAAAAAAGCCAAGTCCTTAAGAAACGAGGGCGAGGCTATAGAATGGCTTTAAAGCCGAACCTCTCGGAAAGGAAGACTGAAAGCGATATTTTCCAATTCGGAACTGACCAAGACGTTTTCTTCTTTATCGAGATAAAATCCCGCTCTCTTCTTTGGCTTATCAACGGTTTTGGGTCCACATCCGTAAGATATGAATTTCTTTTTTGCTCTCGTCGACCCTGTAAACGAGGCGATACTGAAAAGTAATCCGCCGCGAAAAGAAGCCTTGGTAATCCCCGCGCAGTTTTTCGTAAGGAGGTGGATTTTGAAAAGGATTCTCTTGGATGATCTTTACGAGCTTTCTCGCCTTTTCTTCTAAACCCGCTTGTTTAAGTTTCTTCTTGTCTTTTTCGGCAAAAGAAGAAAATTTGAGGACATAGTTTACCACTTCTCATCCTCCGTATAAGGCTTCTTGGTGGTGTAATCCTCTTTCTCCGCTTTTTTCAGGCTGAGGCCATAGCCAGGGATCGAAGCCAACGCTAAGGTTTCTTGAATGTCTTTCCAGTCTTCTTCGGAGAGGATGACGAAATTGCTCCCCCGGGAATTCACGACCAAAATCGGTTCGGCAGCCTCATGGGATTGCTCCGCTAAGGCGAAAATGTTTTTTCGGGCTTCGGTAATACTGATGGTGGGCATAAGACGTCCCTCCTTAATGTACTTTCCAATGTACATTTCTAATGTACACCCCGATGTACTCATGGTCAAGTGAGCAAACCTCCTTTTGAAAGAGAGCAAGATACAGCTTCCTTCATTTTAGATAGACAGGAATATTTCTTTTTTGCCCTACAAAATAAAGAAGAAGGCCATTATCCCCTGCAGAACTTGCCTCAATCGGGCAGAGGCAATGGCTTGGGAAGTCATCAGCACCAAAAAACAAAGCATGATCGATTGTGCTTTCCGTGGGCGTTAGCCTTAAGCTCTTTTTCTTTCGTTTGGATGAGGTAGAACTTGGGGGGTAGCTTGGGGGGTATGTAGGGTAGGCCTAAATGACGTTTTCGATCCATTTCGTTCGGAAGAATCAAAGAAAATAGGCGAAATAATTTGTGAATTTACTTGGGGGGGGTAGCTTGTGGGGTTACTTGGGGGGTAGTTTGCGAATTTACTTGTGGGGTGAAACCTCGCTTAGAGTTTTGAAGGACTACGCTAATGGAAAAACCCTTCGAGTTTTTAACGGGAAGGGCATTATCCCCAACAAAGTCCTTCTTTCCTTTTTCTTTGGCCCGATTAAAGGAGCGTCAGGGATTTTAAGGGGATAACCTCGACGCTTTGATCGGTGAATTTCACCGCCGCGGATTGGGAAGCTTCGGAGATAAAGGTAATCGTCCCTTTCTTGCCCTGATAAGAAACTTGTGCCCCTCGCTCAAAGCTCGTCGAGGGATTATGGGGGTAAACAACCGGTTCTGTGGGTTCCACTGGTTTTGCGGGTTCGACTGGCTTCGTGGGCTCGACTGGCTTCGCGGGTTTAACCGGGCTCGGTTCCGCTTGAGGCTTGGGGGAGGATTCTTTCTTCTTCAAGTCTTGCATCACACCCCGAACGTCAGCTTTATCATCGAAACGGATCATCAGATCACCCACCGCGATCGAAGCAAGCCCCTCTATGAACGATCCTGGCACCCCGCCAAAAAGAATCCCTGAGGCAAGAGCGGGAAGGGACTGAGCAAAATAAATAATCCCAAGGAGAAGACAAGTTAAAGTTCCCCCGAAAAGAACGATGTAGCCTTCCACCACACTAATCCAGCCGAAAATCGGTAAGCACTTCCGTCCAATCGTTTCATGATCCATAGCCATGTTTTGTTCCTCGATTGTTTTTTATTGTAAGAGGAGTCCGAATCAAATTAAGACATTCTCAGTCTCCGTGTCTTTTGGGATCTCAAGGCGGAGGAAAAGAAGTAAAGTTTTGGGATTATCCCCAACAAAAAGGCAACGGATTGGGGAGCGGATGCCCCCCCTATCCCTCCCCAATCCGTCCCTTTTTTGTTTTGGGGATCCGCTAAAAGAAAAATCTTGGTTCAATCAACGGAAACGAATCCTGAGGAAGAGGGATATCACTTACTGATTCTATAAAACTCTTGCCAAAGGGGGTTCTCTTGCTCAACAATAATGCCCATCGACTTCCGCTACTGGGGCTCTTCCTTAAAATCATGAAGGATAACTCCTTAGGCGAAAGCCCCCATCATCCTCAAGCAAGAAAGTAAGGAAAGAAAAACCATGAAGGCTGTTGAAAAGGCGAAGTTGAAGTCGAACCTCGATTCGTTACTCGCGTTAGCCACTGGTCCGAAAGAGAATCCCAATGAACATCTTTTTCAGATGATCGACACCCCCTCAAGCTTTGACAGCGTTAAGCTCATTGAAGCCTGGGCCAAAGAACATCAGATGAGCATGGTCTTAGAGAACGCCGATACCTATAAGACCCTCGAGAAGGAAATGGATCTTAAGACCACGCTGGAATCCTTATACCGCCTCTATGGGATTAAGTTCCTCAATGAGCAGCGTTTTATTTGGGTTCTCACCAATTATGAGGCGATCTCTCCTCGTCTATTAGCGTTCTATCAGCCGATGATCCAAAAGCATCTTCTGCCCTTATCCCCGAGCCAGCCGGACATCCCCTTATCCGGGTTTGTCTTCACTCTCGGGATCAAGAGTGACGCCCGTTAATTCTTTCTCTCGTGTAATATCCCCTACAAAAAGGCAACGGATTGGGGAGTTGGATGCATAGTCATCCCTCCCCAATCCGACAATTTTGGTGTTTTTTGAAGTGGCTTTAATTATGCCCCCTCAAGGGCAATTCGAATTTTCTGCTCTTCTTCGCTTCCGTTCGTCTTGAGGCGTAAAAGTTTTAAATGGCTTCGCTGCACCGCTTCGTCTTTCCAGGCATCGTGTTGCCTTTGTTTTGGCTTTTGCTCATGAAACGCTACGCCATCGACTTCGATGAGAAGTACTGGCTTTTTATCATAAATGTTGTAAACCACAAAATCGATATGGGTCCACGGATGAGTCAAATAGCGCCTTTCTTCGGGGCTATAATCCCCCACAAACGAAATCAGCTCGGCAAGAGGAACGTGTTGAGCAAAGCGATAAGAGGCAAATTCTTCGTCTTTGAAAATTTTGCCGAGCAGATCAAAAAGAAGCGTTTCCGTGATTTCTTCTTCTTTTCTGCTTTCTTTGAGCAATTTTTCTTGGCTCCTCGAATAATCGGCGTAAAGGATGTCGAAGATCGACTTCACCCATCCTTCGCTAACATCGGTATGTGTCTCGTAAGCCATATAGCGAATAAGGTCGCCTAAAAAGCCTGTCGAGGAGCGATAGATTTGGTCTGAAGTGACCAAAGTAAAACGGTGCTTAGCGCGCGTCATGGCTACATTGAGAAGCTCAGCGTTATTGACAAAACTATGATGAATTTCCTGATTTTGGTAAAAGTCTTCCGCATCATTGGCGACCGTAGAGAAAATAACCTCATCGCATTCCCGGCCCTGAAATTTATGAATCGTGTCTACTGGCACGGAATCGGGGAGGAGTTTGCGGAGAATGTCGGCTTGGTGACGATAGGGCGTGATGACCGCCAAGGACTTGGCCGGGTCGGCTTTTTTCACCAGTGAAACCACTTCATCGATTTCGCGCTGATTGTAGAGCCCGCTGCCTTCCGAATTTTTCCGAGCATGATGGCCAGGTACGGTGTGGATCAAACTCAAATGCTCCTCCTCCCCATCATCAGTGGTCAAACAAATCAGCTGATCTTGGTAGAACCGGCGGTTGGAAAAGTCCACGATGTCTTTTTGGCAGCGATAATGCTCTTTCAGCAGCGTTTCAGGCAGGCGATCACCCAGAAGAAGTTTGAAAGAACGAAGGATATTATTGCCGCAATAGCGGTAAGCTCCGGGGATCTGGAATTGTTCAAGGTATTGCCGATCCAGTTTCACCATCCGAGGATCATCGATTTGCGGCAATTGTTTTAAATCCCCTACCACCACAATTCGACGGGCTTTGGCCAAAGAAAGAATGGCGCTGGCCATGTTTACTTGAGAGGCTTCATCGATAATAAGAAGATCATAGAGGTATTCCGTTGCCGTGCATTTGGCCAACGAGTAGGTTGAAGCGAGGATAACGGGAAACCGCTTGGTGAACTTTTTGAAGTCTTTTTTGTAATTATCCTTGGCAAAAGCCCCTTCTTTTTCCAAGGCTACAGTGCGGGTTAACGCCGCTGAAAAAAGCGACTTGGAATAATTGAGAATAATATCGTTATAAGGCAAACGACTCCATTCCTTAATCTGCAAAGAAAGTTTGTCAATTTTCTCTTGAAGATCCTGAAGGCTCCTTTCGTAATAGCGATGAAAGCAAAAATCATAAAGATCAAGGGGGCCTTTAGCTAAAAGACGCCAAGGAATCCGATGGTGAAAATGCCAGTAAAACTTAGCGAAAAAGCCGAAGGATTCTTTGCCGCGATTTTCGAGACGGGCCGCCAAGGTTAAAAACTCCCCCGCATTCGCTCGATGAAAGCGTTTCTGATAGACGGGGTCACGGCTAAACCTATCGTTGCTAGGGTGCAAATCCGAATAGACCTTTTGTTCTTTTTCGAGTCCTGCTTTTTCGTCGAGCAAGAGTTGATATTGGTTTTGAAGTTCGCCGAGGGAAAGTTTGGCTTTTAGCGCCTCAAGATAATCGTGATCGCGATAAGGCGTTGGTGCGATTCCCGGGTGAGGGAGGGGATGAGCTTCGGCAAAAAACGTCTCGACGTTGACGTTATTGCCTAGCATCGCTGCCAAATAGCCATAGCCTTCTTCATCCATTTTTTCAACGACGTTCTCGAGAGCGGAGTTGTTGTTCGAGCAAACAGCCACACTCTCTCCTTGGATAATCGCGTTAGCGACGATGTTGAGGATGGTCTGAGTCTTGCCGGTTCCCGGCGGTCCTTCGATGACCGAAACCGGATTTTTTAAAGCGTTCCGAACCGCTGAAAATTGGCTCCGATTAAAAGCGAAGGGAAAATAGAGGGGATGTTCTTCACGGCTTCGGGGCCAGTTGTTACTGAGGTAGCAGCCAAGAACGCTCTGGCTGTTGACCTGCTCAAGTCGTTGAAACTGGGACTGCATGAAACGAGGCTGATCGTCATCGCTCTCCTCACCATCGATTTTTTCAGATAAGGCTCGGTAGTAATCCAAGATATTTTTAGCTGAGCAACTCTCGCGCAGAACGTCAGAAGCAATCTCACAACGGGACTGGGGAAAGAATCGGCTCGTCCCATCGTGAAAAATCACCTTGAGCAACCCAATTGAGGGGAAAACAAGGACTTTCCAAAAGTTATCATAGACGAGCTCATCCACCTTGAGCTGGAGGCAGGGAACTTCTTCTCCGTTTCTCCCCAAAAGGACTTGGGACATAGAATAGCGGTAGAAAGTTCCTTGTTTATTGCGAAACTCCACCGAATAGACCCCAGTGCAAAATAAAGTATAAAAGAGGATGTCTTCAGTTCGATCACGATACTGGCCGTTCTCTTTTAAAAGGAAGATATCCGTTTTGGGGTCTAATTTCATGAACTATGGATTTGAATTATTTCTTTTCGTTCGGATCGCCTAGAATATCACCATAATGGATGCTTTGAAGATCGAGGGAAATCGTCCCATCGATATCGTCCATCTCCTGCTCATAAGTGAAGATCACCGTAATACCGTTCTCTTTATAAATCTTGGCTTTGGATTTAGCGATGGCGTCATAGTTATTCGTATCCGCTTCCCAAAGGCCCAAGTGCTCGATATAAAGATTTCTCCGCGGGCCAAACGGCTGATCGGGGAACCAATCCGGCAAGCAGAAATCCGGTTGAAAATTCTTGACCTCTCCGTTCACATTCAGCGTTAAAGACGCCTCGTAGATGTGTTTGATTTTGTTATTGAAGAAATAGTTATCGATTTCCCGTTCGGTCTTGCTCTTCACCTTATGGCCATCGGAGCATTTCTTCGGGCTCTTGTAATCGGCCGCCAAGACCGCGGCTTCTTTGCAGCCGGAAATCTGAAGGAACAAATCTTTATCGGCGTATTTTTTATAGCAGTCATAGCAAAAGTGATGTCCGTGCATCGTCGGCTTGCCACAGATTAAGCAATAAACGGTGTCATTGTCCCCTTCGCCACCGATCTTATGCGCATTCCGTTTGAAGGCCTTACGGTCATCATCATCTTCGTCCTCATTTCCTCGCGGCGTCGAAACGGTAACGGTTGATTTTGGGGCAATAGAAACGGCGGGTTGGCTTTCCGATGAGCATTTCGGGCAGGGATCCTTCGCGAGATGCCAAGTGCCACACTTTTCGCACTTGATGATCTCGCCATTTTTCACCATCTGAGAATGTTCATAACAAAAATGATATTTGCCCGAGGGTTTACCACAAATCAAGCAAGAATTCTTTTCCTCACTCTCCTTGTTGTGTTCGCCTTTGTTCTCTTCTTTTTGACTCTTTTCAGCTTCGATTTTTTCGTAGCAACTACGGCAATACGGAAATTTTCCGTAGGTTGGCTTACCACAGATTTTGCATCTACCCATTTTATGAGCTCCTAAATTTGTAAACAATCATATCATAATTCGGATAAATTTGTTGGTTATTAGCGGTTTTTACAATCCGCAATCTCATGAAACGAATTTCTAAATCTTGTCCCAGCTGCTATACTGTTTTCATTATGACAGACAAGGGGTTCCTTACCAATGAATCGAGCATCCGATTCTTGGATAAGATCATCAGTGATCTTGATTCCTGTGAATCCTTTGATTTTTCCGTGTCGTTCATTAAGAAAGCCGGCTTGGTCTTATTGCAAGATCCGATTGAAAACGCTTTAAAACGGGGTGTTCAAGGCCGGATCTTAACTTCGACCTATCAAAACTTTACCGACATCCCCTCGCTTGAAGTCTTCTTAAAGTGGCAAGAAACCTATCCGAACTTTAAGTGCCGTTTGGAATACGAAAGCTTTGGCGATGATGGCTTTCACACCAAAGGCTATATCTTTAAGTTCAAAGACCACCACGAAGTCATCATCGGCTCCTCGAATATTACGTTTTATGCCCTCGTGAAGAATAAGGAATGGGATCTCTCAATTGAGGTGTCCCAGGATGATGAAGTCTATCAGAGTATCGCCAAAGAGTTTGATTATCTTTGGGATCATACCAATCCCCTCAATCACGATATCGTCCGGCAATACACCGAACACCTGAAATACGCGATTGAACAATGGGACATGGACTTCTTTGATCCGCAAAACCAACAGCAAATCCGGCCTAACTTGATGCAAAGGCAGGCTTTAAAGGAAATCAGCCGATACCGGAGCATGAACGTCAATAAGGCCCTCGTGGTTGCGGCGACGGGCTCGGGCAAGACCTATTTGGCCGCCTTCGATGCCTTGAACTTTCAGGCGAAGAAGCTGCTCTTCATCGTCCACAAGGACTTGATCCTTGAAGCGGCGATGCAGACCTTTATGCATGTCTTTGGCACGACGAGAACCTATGGGATTTATACCGGACAGCAAAAGGATGGACTAAACTGCGACTTCATTTTCGCATCGAACATCATCACCGCGGCGAATTTGGACTTATTCGATCCCAAAGAATTTGATTACATCGTGATCGATGAAGTCCACCACGCTGCCGCCGAAACCTATCGGAAGATCATCAATTATTTTAAGCCTCAGTTCTTATTGGGCTTAACCGCCACCCCCGACCGGATGGACGAACAGTCGGTCTATGACCTCTTTGATAAGAACGTCCCTTATGATCTTCGTCTACGCGAAGCGCTCGAAAATGATTTGATCGTGCCATTCCACTACTATGGCATCCACGATAGTTTATTGAACTATAGCGATGACACCACCGGCGAAGGGGTCCGCAAGATGATCCAGATGATCGCATCGAATACGCATTGCGAATTCGTAAGGGATCAAATCGAAAAATACCGACCGAAGAACACGAAGTTAAAATGCATCGGCTTCTGCCGCAGCGTCGAGCACGCCCGCCTCATGGCCCAGAATATGGCCCAGCTGGGTTACACCTGTGAAAGTCTGACCGGACAAAACACCACCGGCGAACGCTTGAAGGTTTTCTCCGATCTCCAAGATGACAAAAATCCGCTGTCAATTGTTTTTACCGTTGATATCCTCAATGAAGGTATCGACGTTCCTTCGATGAATATGGTCCTCTTCCTCCGTCCGACCGAATCAAGCACCATCTTCATCCAGCAATTAGGACGGGGCTTACGGAAATATCAGAATAAGCCTTATTTGACCGTCTTGGATTTCATTGCTAACTCCTATTTAAGAAGTGTCCAGATCGCCTTAGCGTTAGGCTCCTTATCAAAATCCGGCACCGTCGATAAACGGACGATCCAAGATCATGTGCGGACCGACTTCGAAGAACTCGATATCCCCGGATTAGAGGTCCATTTTGATCAGGAATCCCGCGAAGAGATCCTCGATTCGATTGAGCACACCAACTTCAACCGGTTCGAGCTTTTAAAACAAGACTATCAAAACTTCAAAGAGTACTTAAAACTCAAGCCCGGCGAATATCCGAAGCACACCGACTTCCTCAATTCCGAAGTCAGCGCCGATTTGCTCCGTTACACGAAGAAGTTCGAATCCTATTATGACTTCTTAGTTCGTTGCGGTGAGGATGTCCCCTTCTTTAACGGCGAGCAGGTCAACGTGATTCGTACCTTGTCTTGGTATTTGCCTTTGATCCGTCCGGAAGAATATCTTGTGGTCGAAAAACTCCTGACGGGTAAGCAAAGCGAGTCCGCTTTGCGGGGATATTGCCAACTCAACGATGACTTTAACGAAGAAAGCTTTCAGCATTCGCTAAAGATCTTGCAGGATGAAGTGACCTTCACGAGACCTGCTAGCTATATGGCTTTAATCAAAAAAGAGGGCGAGGATTACGCCCTGAATTTTGATATCACCTCCGGGGCCTTTGTGGCTTGGATTAGTGATTTGATCGCCTATGGCTTAGAACGCTTTGGCACCGACTTTTATGGCGAGCATGGCTTATTAAAGCTTTATGGTAGTTACACCGCGCCAAAGACTTTTATGGCGTTAAATAACGACAACATGTTCTACATGATGGGTGTCCACTACATCAAAGGCCACCTTTGCCTTTATATCAACCTCAATAAAGATAGCCAACCCGAGGAGCGGCTAAAGTATAAGGATAAGTTCCTCTCGAATAAGGTGCTGCAATGGGAGTCCCAGACCGAAACTACCTTAAACAATATTCGGGGTCAGCGGTTGATCGGAATGGGAATTGCAGAGATTTTTGTCCGTAAGACCAAAAAAGAAGACGGCGTAGAAACCCCCTTTGTCTATCTCGGCAAAGGACAGCTGACCAATCCTCGGCCGAGCGACAACCCCGCTAAGGCTTTGCTCTTTGATATCGTTTTGGAACAACCCGTCCCGGAGGTTTATAAATATGATTTCGGAATCGAAGACACCGACAAAGAAAACGCTTAGGGTCGTCGCGGCGGTTATCCATAAGGATAATCAGATCTTCTGTGCCCAAAGAGACTATGGTTTTCTTAAGGGCAAATGGGAGTTCCCCGGGGGCAAGATCGAAAAAGGCGAAACCCCAGAACAAGCTTTAATCCGCGAGATCAAAGAAGAACTCGACACCGCCATCACGATCGATGGTTTTTTGATGAACGTCATCTATGAGTATCCCGAGTTTATCTTAGATATGGATGTCTTTAACGCTCACGTCAAAGAAGGACGATTGGATATCGAAAAAGGCATCCACTCCGCTGAAGCATGGCTTGATGTTACGTCCCTACAAGAAGAAGACTGGTGCCCGGCAGACCAGTTAATTGTCTCAAAAATTAAAGAAAACAATTTGTCACGTCTTTCGGCCTAATCTTTACTCTTTTACCATTTTACGTCGTCTCATTGATTCGCCTTTTCTTGAAAACCTTATAGCAGATAGCCACGATCACTACAATGATCAAAAACGAAAGACTGGAAAGAACGCATATTTTTGCGATTAAAGGCCAAGAAACGACCCACTCTTGAAGTTTGATAATGCCTTCGTAAATGTAAAAACCCAAAATAAGAAGAATGAGAAAAACGCAAGCATACGCCTCTTTCCCAACGTTTTTGCCTCGGATGAGGCCGGCTGCAAAAAGAACGCCCACGATAGCGTAGACGACCATTCCGAGCACAGCCATGATGATGTCCCAAAGATGATCATCAATTAAACCAATTCCTGTAATCCCTAATGAGGTTATGAGCGTGATCAAAATTCCAAGATAGAAGCGCAAATTTTCTCTTTCTTTATTCATATTTTCTCATTTAATTTTCAGAGAATAGTCGCTACTTCGGGCGCCATCCCGCTTCAACGCCATTCATCTTCGCGATCGAAACTAGCCCTTCAATATCCGGGGTATCAAGACCTAATTCAGCATTCCGTTTAACTAATTTATCGAGATAGACTTGATCCGGAATCCGATTATTCTTTGAAGAATTACAGGCTGGACAAGCGAAAACTAAATTCCAAAGTTGATCTTGTTTAATGAAATCCCAAGGGATGACATGGTCAAGCGGAGCACCACTGCTTAAATGTTTGCCACAATAGAAACAGGTCTCTGTTTTGCCTAAGGCATTTAGTTTGTTCTTAAAATAGGTTAGATCTGCCCTCTTGGTGACATTTTCAAGGAGATTGGAGAGATTATCTTTTCTTAGGCCCGCCCTCGCTAAAATCCCTTCGCACATCTTCAGCCATTCATAGTAATTCACCTGTTCGATAAAAGTTTTATTCTCCGAGAGAAAACGGAAGGATTTTTCATTGAACCAAAGGGTATCCTCGGACTTCGAAAAACCATATAAATAGCCTTCGGTATCGCCCCAGAAGGCACCAAAGACATATTTCTTTAGGCAAAGTTTCGTTTTCTTTTCGAACTGGTTTTGATAGGCCTCATTTAATGAATCAAATTGGACGCCATCGAAACCATAACGATCCGAGAACTCCTTAACCAACCGCTCCATCTCCGAGGCAGGAGCATCCGGTGTAACCGGGCTCTGTGGAATATGATGAACATTAACCAAGTTCCAGTAGATCTTGGCGAAAGTCAGATTGATCGCGTCGATTCCGATTTTGTAATCGTCATCAACCAAGAAAATGTTATCAAGCAATGCTTCGAGGAACCCATATTTATAGGTTGTCGTATGCTTGCCTCGAAACAAGGACTGGGAAATACAAGAAAAGAGATTCGCATTCGCATTATCATTAAGCTTCGCTTCTTTTAAAACGTTACCGTTCATTTATGATCGTCCACACTTTCGAGGAAGATTCGTTTCTCAAAACCACCATTAGTCTTCCGCTTTTCTTCCCGCATTGCATCAAACTGTTCCAGCGTCAAACCATTAGCCACAACAATCGCATTGATGATCTCCTGGACGTCCGCCAACTCATGGAGATCGTGCTCTTCCTGATACTCTTTCAGTTCCTCATTCAGTTTGGAATTGAGGGCCGATTTGTAGGCGGTTTCTGAAAGGACGTGGGTTTTGCAGGCTTTCCCATCCGCGGCGATGATGTCAGGGATATTGTCCCGAACGAGTTTGTTATAGATCTTAACCATAGTTTTTCTCCAAATCGTACCTCTCTCTTCTTTTGGCTATTTTACCATTCAGAGGGGAGGTTCTCCAGCCAGTTTACAGCCACATGCTCTAAATCGGTTTGATTCCACAAGCGCTCAAAAAATGAAAAACATCATTGTATAGTTCGGCTGGTCTACTTGGGTCCGTGTCCTTCCCCGTAATCGGATCAGCCATGGCGCTTGTGTCCGGCACATAAATTACAAAGCCAAAACGAGACCGGGTCATCAAAACGCGGTATGAATTTTTGATGTAACGCGCTAACGATGATGATGCATTTCTCCAGCCTTTGCTTGGCGAATACGTCCTCGACAACCACTGCGTCCCATTCCACATGAAATCGAGGTCCCAGCATACGCAAGCGCGGTCAACTTCGAGTCCCTCCATGGAGAATTCGCTGAGAACAGTTTGCATCGCGTTCGATGATTTTGGGTTGTCATTTCCGGCAAAGAACCACGAGTTCAAATCGGGCCATCGCTCATCCGAAACAATACCATCAGGTTTTAGCCGATCCGCATGGCTTGAAGCAATAACGCCCCATCTGCCCCCGGGGCTGCGATGGGAGTAAAGCCACATTTTGGCTTTGGGCAAGTCTCGGGATAACCGGATTTCATATCCCGCCGCTTCAAGCTCAGACAAATCCTTTTTCGCTTGAGGGGCATTCCCTGAAAGAACGTCTTCAGTAAATTCGTGTAATTTATTCCCAGTCACCGATCTCAGGGATTCCTTCAGAAACAAGCCATCGTATTCAGGACCGTAATGGAAATTTAACGACATTTTGATCTTTTGAATTAATTCGCTCTTTATGGGATCGATGGTTTGGGCGAGAAGTCCCTCGCCCATATAAACCTGCGTGCCGGAATACTGCGGCAAAAGAAGGGCGTTTATCCATTCGTTAATTCCCTCCTCGCCATCATGAATGTCCTGGCCTAAACCAACAAGGCAAACGATGACGTTCCAATCATCCAAGGCTTTCATCGATTCATCGAGCAAAGTAATTGGCTCGCTCTTGGCATTGAGAATCTCCAAACGCAGCCCTTTTGTCTTTTTGCCTTTAGATTTTTTTCTCGCATCCCTGATCATTTTTTCTTTCGTCCACGCTCGCTGGGCTTCGTCAAAAACCACAACGTGGACTCCCGAACGTTGGCCTGAATCCAAGGCTCGCTTATATTCAGAAAATTGTTCAATCATCCAATTGATGCCACGTTTGGCATCAAGCTTCGATTTTTTCTCCGCCCTGAGTTTCTCAATTTTTTCTGGTTTTGTCTCATTTGCTATCGCGTCGTCATAATCGTTTTTTACCGCTCGACGAAGGCCAGACTGCAAAACTTCAACCAGCGGGCCGTTGCCCGAAACATAGACCGCTTTGTCCACTTCGGAATGTTGAAATGCAACATTAAGACCGACCACCGTTTTGCCAGCTCCTGGAACTCCGGCAACGAAAATAATGGCTTTATTGTTAGTTTTATCTTTTCGAATCTTTGCAATGACATTCTCCACAACTGCCGTCGTATTAACAATATTCGGGTGTTCTGCGTCGCATTTGAAACACTCATTAAAATCTTTTTTATTAGTGCTGATGTGGTCATAGAGAACTTTCGTGGCGCTCAAAATATCTGGAGATGGTTCCGTTTTCGACTGAATCCAATTATCACAATCATCTTGAGTCTTGATTTTTGAAACCGGATTTCGGTTCTCTTCTGCGATGACGTCAATCGCCTTGGCGATACCTTTTTCGCTCACGGAAACAAGATCGAAAAGACCTTCTTCCGAATGACCGACTAGCGAAGAAGGAACGTCCAATGTTTTTTCGTGTTCGACAATAAGAATCGGACAAACCCAAAGATCCTTGGAGGCTTCATGGAAATTTTTGAGATCATAAGCATATCTTTTAGCTTGTTCTATGCTTTTCTCCGTAACTTGCTGTTTTCCCGTCTTGAATTCCAAGGAATAAACGATGCTGTCCATGAGCAAGACAACGTCAATGCGGTCGCTCAAACTATATAAGGAATACTCAAAAATCAACCACCCTTTAGCTTTAGACTTTGCTAACGCATCCATGAGGTCTGATATCTCTTCGTGCCAGGCTTCATTCTGGACATAATTGGCATCCCAAACATGATTCGCGGTAAACATCTTGCCAAGCACAAATGCAATCTTGTCGTCTTTTTCTTTGAGCGTTGAAAAACTTAAAAAATCATCGATTGCGATATCGAAACTACAAAATTTTTGCTTGACGCGTTCTTGCTCGTTCATTTCTATTTAATTGATTATAGCAGCTCGTCGTATTTCTTGAAGAAAAAGGTTTTTGAACGATCTCTGGATTTTTTCGTAACTGCGCCAGTTAACTTTAAATTGAAAACACTTCTTTTGGGAGTCACAAAAACTCGAAAGTTGCTGCCTTTAGTGATTCAAAACATTTCTTCTTCCTCCAACACTGAAAACTAGTTTAATTGCAAAGAGCGGAATGGACTTTCTCAACCTTTGGTTTATCCTATAAACAAGGCGGTTTACAAAAATGGATAATCACTTTTTCGTTATTAAAACTTGGCCAAACGGCAACAAATGGTCTTTCCATAACGATTTTCAAAAGGTAAAAACAGCTACTTTTTCTGCAAACAAATTAAAAGAAGACTTTGCGAAGTGCCAACCAGGTGACGAGGCAATTGGTTTTGATACCAAGCCGTTTTCCTCCGCTTTCTGCACCTGCAAAATTATCGGAAAAGACGAGAAGAAAAAGATAATCACAGCGGATTTTTCTCAAATTTTAGAAAATCCAGTTTCCGAAAGAGTGATGGCCCAAGATCCCCTTCTTTCTCAAACAAAATTTGTGAAATCCATTCTCGCGAATAGTGGACAAGGAATAACCCTTTTTGGCTTGGAAAAGAATGAATTCGATCGAATCATCGAGCTTTCTAAAAATAAAGAAAAAATCGAAGGTCAGAATGACTTTAGTTGGGTTCCGTTTTACATGGAATTAGCCGATAAATTTGCTGAAGACGCTTACAAAAACGATGTTTTCGTTTCGAAACTTCAATCCGCCTTCGAAAAAACTGGAGTCCCACTTCAGGGACACATCATAACCGAAAAACTGTGCGACCCTTTTACCGCTATCGCCCAATTCAACCATGGTGCTAATGCCAAAAAGCGAATTGCCGTTTGCCAAGGATTAAAAAAAGTTTTTAACATGAAATCAGAAGTTCCGACGGGTTTTGATGGCATCCCTACCGCTTGGTACCAACGTTTCAATTACGCTTGGGGTGTCAACATGGATGAGAAAAAGGCAAACCAAATCCTTTGGTCCTTCCTTCTTGCCATCTTAGAAGTCGTAAAGAACCCGAACGATCAAACCAAAGCGAATTTCGCTGAAAAATACGACCAAGTCCATGCGATCAAAGCTCTGACCCATCAAATGCCGACTTCTTTCTGCTTTTGGGTCCGGCCCAACGATTTCGTTTCTTTGGAATCCAAGACGTCCAAGATGATTGAAAACGACCAAAAACTTTTATCGGAAACGGGCATAAAAAGCCTTGATTCCCCTGACGGAAAAACGTATTTGGAAATCTGCTCTTCATTAAAGAAAGCCCTTGGAAACGGGCAATATTCTTTTAAGACCTTCCCAGAGTTATCGTCATATGCCTATGACCAATCAAAGAATCACCCATCGGCAATGGACCAGCAAAATGAAAGCGTACCAAGCTTGGTTCCCGTCCCTGAAATACTTCCTTATTCAGAGGACAATTTTATCAAAGAAGTCTTCATGGCAAAGGAAGACTATGAAGAGCTAAAAAATCTCCTTCTCCAACGCAAAAATATCATTTTAACTGGCGCTCCCGGTGTCGGTAAAACTTTCGCGGCCAAGCGACTGGCCTATTCCATCCTCGGACAAATGGACGAATCCAAAGTTCAGTTCGTCCAATTTCATCAGAATTATTCTTATGAGGATTTTGTCCTTGGCTATAAGCCTTCCAGTCAAGGCACCTTCAAACTCCAAGAAGGCGTTTTCTACTCTTTTTGCAAGAAAGCTAAGGAGGACAAAGACAGCAAATTTTTCTTTATCATCGATGAGATTAACCGCGGCAATATGGCCAAAATATTCGGGGAACTATTGATGATGATCGAATGCGATTATCGCGGAAAACCTGTTAATTTGGTCTATAGCGATGAAACCCATGCTGGGCCTTTCTCAGTCCCAGAAAACGTTTTTCTCATTGGAATGATGAATACTGCAGACCGGAGCATCGCGATGATTGACTATGCCCTCAGACGCCGTTTTTCCTTCTATCCGATGAAGTCCGCTTTTGATTCCCAAGGTTTTAAAGATTATTTGGCAAGGGTAAATAACTCCAAGTTGAATCAGCTTATCGGAGTCATCAAAGAGCTGAATTCCGCCATCGATAACGATGATTCATTAGGAGAAGGTTATGAGATCGGCCACAGTTATTTCGTCAAAAACTTTGGCGAAGAAGAGGCCCACAAAGCAGACTATTCCGACGAATGGCTTCGTGGAATCGTGAATTACGACCTCATTCCGACGCTGCACGAGTATTGGTTCGACAACATGTCGACTTTTAACGATTGGTCGGCAAAGCTAAGAAATGCTATCCAATAAATCCTAAATGACAATTGACAAAGGCATCCAAATAAAAAATATCTACTATATGCTCGCCTATGCCTATAGGTGCCTTTTTCAGGATGGATTCAAAGAAGTCGAAACGGAGCCATTCGATAATCTAGAGGATCTCCTCGCATCTATTCTGATTCATGGAACGAATATCCAAATAAAACGAGGGCTGTTCAGAGATTACACCCCAATTCAAGAAAGCCGAAAATCAGTTCGAGGAAGAATTGTATTGCTTCCAAGTTTTATTGAACACGAAGAAAAGAAAGACGCAATCACCTGTCGATTCGATGAATTATCCGTGGATAATCGAATTAACCAAATCCTTAAACTGACTTTCCTTATTCTAGCAAAAAGCCAAAGAGTGAAAAAAGAAAACAAAACGAGCATCCATAAAAGCCTGATTTTTCTCCAAGACGTGAGGACGATTTCGCTTTCTGAGATCAATTGGTCAGTAATCGGAATAAACCGTAATAACGAAAACTATATGATGCTATTAAATATCTGTCGCTTAGTGATTGATAGTTATTTGCCAACAACTGAAAAGGGGAAAATGAAAATGTGGCGCTTCTCTGATCAAAAAATGGAGATGCTTTACCAGCATTTTATTTTGGAATATTTCCGTTTCCACCACTCCAATTTTTTAACTGTGAATCCGGATGCGATTGATTGGTGTTTGGACGACTCGGCCGATTCAAACCCCTACAGTCTTTTGCCGAAGATGCAAACCGACGTCACTCTTTCTTCAAAAACTGGTGACAAAACCCTGATCATTGACGCTAAATATTACGGCAATATGCTGCAAGAATTCCACGGGAAAAATTCCATTATTTCGGGACATCTTTATCAAATTTTTGCCTATGTTAAAAATTACAAACAAGACCAAAGCAAAAGCGTTTCTGGAATGCTGCTCTATGCCGAAACGAGTCTCAACGGTCCAGTCGATGTGAAATATAAAATAAGCGGAAACGAAATCGCCGTAAAATCTTTAAATTTGAATGAAGATTTCCATTCCATCGCCAAAGCGCTCGATCATATTGCGGAAGTTTTCTTTGGCCCTCACGAAATTTTGCATAAAATCAATTATTAAACTGAGCTTCTTTTTTAGTGAAAAGAATTGATGCAGTCTATGATTTCTTCGCTTTAATAATCTCTTCTTTGTAGATTCCGTATCCAAACATCGCAAAACCGATGAAAAAGATGATGATTCCACCCATCACGCAGGCGGGGACATAACTGGCATAGGATCCTCTTGAGCTACCACTCACTGAAGAAGAGATCATCCCAGTCATGAAGGTGAGACCGCCTAAAGAGGAGAGGTAGATCCCTAATTTCGTCATGTAATGCATAAAGTATTCCTCCTTATTCTTTATTTCGCTAAGAGGGATCCCAGATCCCGATAGCCTTGGGCAAAGGGCTCAGTGCCAGTCACGTCGCACTTAATGACTTCGCCCAACCGGGCCTCGTAAAACGCCAAATGAAGGATCGGACAATCTTGTAACGAGCACTTGACCCCGGCTTTCTTCTCTTTCGCAAGCCGGTCGAGGAAGTAATATCCTAGAATCTGCTCCACTTCTTGCTTCCAGTTCCTAAAACTGGAAACAACCTTGAAGTCATAGAGGGTGCCATCAAGATAGAAATCCGCATCAGAACCCCCGATCGGCAAAGGAACCGAGAACTGGGGGTTAAAGACCACCACCATGTCCGGACGAACCAATGGCAGGAATGAGGATTCAAAGAGATCCAAGAGGCGTTCTAGCTCTTCGATTGCCCCTTTCGGAAAATCAATCACGATGGGGATCAGTTCGTCGTTGCCAAAGAAGAAATGGCCGGAACGGGCGACGCCTTCGAATAGGGCTAAGACATAAGCAGCCTGGAGCATATCCCTCAAATCGGCTTTATCGGCGTAATAGAAACGAACGGCCTCTTTGGCTTGGTTCACAAGGCCTTCGACTTGCGAGGACATCAGGGTATACATCCGGTTCACTCCCGTCACCAGGGCCGCTTCATCGGCGACCAGTTTCGTCAAAGAAGCTTTTTGGGCGGCTTTGTTCATTGTTTTGGCAATCCGGAAGCGGGCGGCATAGTCAAAAGCCATCCCTAAGGTCGTGGCTTGGTGGCTTAGCGTCGGATCGAGGGGGAGTTTGATCTCCGCCTCTTTAGGCAAGAACGGCTTGTTCGACGAAAGATAACGCCAGTCAAGACAGGATTCGGCAGCTTTGGCTAAGACATCCCGGACCGGAGTCGGATGATTCAATTCATAGGTAAGCGACATAATGGTTTTGCCCTCCTTTAATATGTTATTGGGCGATTGGCTTTAATAGAGTCGGATCAACTTAATAGAATGAGCGATATTATTCTTTCTAATAAATCACCTCCTTTCTTTATAGCAATGGTGTCGGCGCGAAGTACAACGGAAAAGAACCAAATGGTATAAATCAAACGAACTGAAAACTAATAAGTTACAGAGACCAAATACGATTAAGGTTGATTCACTTAATAACTTGGACTCAACAATCCCATTATCAATAAGGATAACTAAGATAATATTAAGAATTATTTATGACTAATAAGTTGCTTCAACAATATAATATAAATTAAGTATTAATAATAGTAATTTAATATTTGTAAATGTACTTTTCTCACCGACACAGCCCACTATAGACGAGCCCCTTCCGCTTTGCAAGAGGCAAATGAGAGACGACACTCAAATACGCCTTTCAAGACCGACGAAGACTATCTCTTCCCGAGAAACCCAAAACGCAGGGAAACGGTCCCAACTTCAGGAACGGATTTTCGAAAACGCCAAGAATCAAGTTTTCTATTCCGCTACGACAAGTAAAATTGCTAAATGGTATACTGAAAGTCAGATGGATTTAGTTGAGCAAAACCAAACGTCTTTATCAGAGACGCCAATCCTTGATGAAAGAACCAAAAACATTCTGATCAAAAAAGTCAAAAAGAAGGGCTTTTCAATTTTTGATATTCCAGAAGAATGCCATCATATCCCAGAGATTTCTGAGGCCGAAAGGCAAACTGGTTTTCGTCGAGTGAAAAAATGCGGCTACGACTTTATCCAAAATCAGTTTTTTGTCGAGGAAAAAATCCGAGGATGGTCTGACGACATACTCTTCTTTCCCACTTTTGACGAATTCTTTGTTTATCTCAATGGCCAGATCTATCGCCACGCTTCGTATTACCAATATGTTTTCTCCTCTGAAGATATTGCCAAGTACAGCATCAATCTCTCGCACATTTCAAGAAAACCATTTATTCACGATAATATTGATGATTACACTGAAAACCCGACCCCAAAAGAAACTAAAGATCTTGCAGATCTCGAGCAACAAAAACAATTGCGACTCGAACGATGGAAGTTCATCGAAACGTCCCCCACGATTGCCAATCTAAAAAAAGATGTTCGTGATGATTTTCATTTTTTCTTCTTCGATTACGTAAAGGAAAAAGGAAAAGATAAACTAAGCGATATCCTCGCCGACCTCGACAGTCGAAACTTCTCTCCATACCACGAATTAAAAGCCCTCTGTTATTTCTTCGATCCAGCCGAACTACTTCAATCCAAGAGTTTTTCTCCAAGCGTGCCGCATTCAAGCCATTATAAAAATGATTTTCTTTGCTTTGCCGCACGGCTAAAAAGCGGAGATGCGCTTTGGCGACACCAGCGATACTACGATGGTCGCACTCGCTTCTATACCGATTGGATAATTGCGGACAGCCCCGGAGATAACTTGGTGACAATTCCGCTTCATTTCGCTACGCTTAAAGAATTTGCTAAGTATTTGCATGGCGACCTTTCTGGCTGTGACTTATCAGGCGCGCCGATTTCTCTTCAAGAAGTCGTTTCTTACAAGATTGATGGCGAAACCAAACTTCCGCCCCAATGCTATTCCGCTCTGCACCGCAGGGTGAGCAGTTCGTTCAACCGCTTCACCAAAAAATCATTTGAAGTAACGCTAGAATGGACCAACGAAACGGGACTTGTCATCAAGGAACGCCGTTTCGATTTCCCCTACTTCGTCGACTATGCCGCCTTTCTCAAAGGCAATTTCGCGGGTGCCAATCTCCTTTTCTGCGACCGCTTAGCTGATCTCCATGATCTTTCAGGTTTGGATTTTACCCACGCTCTTTTACCGAGTTCGGTTTTGGACAAAATC
>Ga0183095_11135_pt1 | contig 30257 bp, 21 predicted proteins | sample BioMet4_FD_130346 | JGI IMG/M metagenome (GOLD analysis project Ga0183095, IMG submission 130346) | Microbial communities from bioreactor (seeded with sewage sludge) at LBNL, California, USA - Biofuel metagenome 4 (v2) (version 3) | ecosystem: Engineered > Bioreactor > Anaerobic > Unclassified ...
CAAAAATGGGAAGTCGTATAACAACTTGGGTGGTTACATCATGCAGAAATTTTATGCTGATCCAGCAAGCTTCAAGAATGCACTGACCTTCCGCAACCAAGTTTTGCCAGGTTTCTTCTTCAAGCTGAAAAACGGTTTGGGTAATATGGCGAACATCAAGACCTCGCAACTGAACGTATATTTCAAGTACAAGACCCAGAAAGCTATCAGCGACTCTGTCAATGGTAAACTAGTTACCACTTATCGGGATACCACTTATACCGGTATAACTATTTTCTGGGGAACAGAGGAAGTACTACAGACGACTACATTCACCAACGACCGCAATGTCCTTCAGAACTTAGCCGAAGACCAGAGTTGCACTTACCTCAAAACACCTGCTGGTATCTTCACTGAGTTGACGTTGCCTGTCGATGATATCATGAAAGGTCATACGACCGACACCATCTCAGCCGCTCAAGTCACTTTGCAACGCATTAACAACACCGTGCAAAGCAAATACGCTTTTAATGTTCCGCAACATATTCTCATGGTGCCGAAGGACTCGCTCTATAGCTTCTTCGAGAGTGGAAATCTCTACAACAACAAGACTTCCTACATGGCGACATGGGGATACAGTGCTAGCAGTGGAACGACAGATAACAGCTACACTTTCCGAAATATCTCAGGGCTGATTTCAGCGATGTATCATGCAAAGCAGAACTCACCCTCGGCCAACTGGAACAAAGTGGTGCTTGTGCCTATATCTCTAGCTACAACTTCTACGACTTCGTCATCTGGAACAAGCTCTACTACGGTAAGCAAGGTCAGCAATGACATGTCACTCACTACCACACGCCTCGTTCGTGGTACTGCTACAGACAGTCCCATCAAGATTAACGTCATATATAGCAAGTTCAAATAACTGCTAAACAATTCCCTAACCATGGCGGACAATTATTTGGAAAGTCGCCGAGACGACTATGAGAAGCGTAAAGCTGAATGGCTTAAGCGTGGCAAACACTTTCCAAAGATAAAGCGCAAGACGCAAGAAACAGACAACTCAGATAAATAATAATATTACTCCCCGATATCCAAAAAGGTCATCGGGGAGTATTGTATTATATGAATTAGTAAGCAAATCTAATGCTACACTTGAGAGGACATTCTCTCCCGCATTAGTCAAAGGCATCTTCTTCCTTTTAATTCAACAACACATTTATACCGTGTCAATTGAATTTATCCGACATTTGTTTTTGCTCGGATTTATATAATGCATTCATCGTTTCCTTTCTTGCTCATCCACCTTTTGCGATAGGTATCCTATAGCACTCCCATTACTATCTAATCGCGACGCGATTCGGCATCAATCGCACTGCGTTTAAAGCCCAATCGCAATGCCGTTAATACTCAAACGCAGTGCCAAAGGATATCAATCCCAAAACCAGAATTCTGATGCGATGATTCAGGTCATCTGGCATCATTTCACAAAGAGAAATGACAGTCATTCCTATTCTTTATCTCTACCCAGATACAATGCTTCAAAGCCGATAAAGAATAATATATTTCTAAAGAGCCATGTCACATGATGATATGGAGGTTATACCATCCCACCTGTGTCCACTATTGCAATGCTGACTTGGTGGGGAACATGTAGAAGTGGCGGTCAGGGTTGTAGTCAATCATCCACTGATCTACAATAATGTGTGCATCGATGGCTTTGATCTCAAGGGTATGCGACCCGGCGGTGAAGTGTACAGCCTCGGAGCGGAGTGCCTGTCCACGAAGCACGTTCTGTTTCCATCGTTCCGAGCGGTACGGCTCCTTGAGAGAGTAGACGACCGGTGTCTGATTGTCAATACTAATAGAATATCGAATGTCTCCCTTATCATTTGCTTGAGTAGGGATAAGGGCTGTGAGTAACACAGCATCTCCATCATTTGCAAAGAATCGATAGGTAAGACTTCCGCCGACAGGAAGAGCCACTGCCTTCATGGAATGACCCAACATCTCGATCGGTTGTGCACCAGGAGTTGCCGATGAATAATCACAAGCATTAAATACAATGCAATGATCGGTCTCCATACGTGACACTGTAGGCTTGGCATCGGAATATTTCGCAATCTCTTGATCAGTGAGTTCGCCTGGAAGCGAAGGCTCCTGAAATACCAAGAGGTCACGGGGAGTCATATCTATATTGCCATCCCATTTGCCGTCAGACATGACTTTGTTATAATAATTGGTCAGATCCTTGATCTCGTTATATGCCTTCCAACTCCGAACGGCAGACTCCAAGGCTTCAGCATCTTTATGGAAATTATCTGGACGACCAATATGCCGCGACTCCTGGGCCTGCAGTTGTTTTGTTGCCATGGCAGAAGCAGCGTAAACAGGATACTTGATGGCAGCAAAGAAAGCATCTTTCAACTCGGGACGCAGGGACTTCTCCACCTTGTCTATCTGGCCCTTCACCTTGGCGTAGTCTGCCAAATAACGCTCTAACTCATTACCAAACTCATCGGCACTAAACTCCGTGTCCTGTACCGGTGACCACCCACGCTGATAGAGTTTCTTGTCTAATTCCACCTGATTCCAACCCATGAACTCTGGTCTACGGATGCCACAGAGTCTATAATAGTCGGTCATTGGACCCATCAATTGTTGTCCTGCTTCAGCGCCAAACTGTTGAGAGAGCCATCCTTCAAGGTGGTCTTGCAACGTGTTAGGATTGACACAATCAATATTCCACGCCATATCCATAAAAAGACTGAGCTGATAGGCTGCCACCTTAGGATCATGTACGTTGGCAATCCAAAGCCGCTTTGCATTATGGTCATAAGCCTGACGCATTTCATTATAAATCAATCCTGGCTGCGTGGTGGTTAGCCATAGGTAGTCATGAGGGCGTCCCCAATAACTGAGATGGTAATAAACGCCGCCCCCGCCTTTGCGCTTCTGCTGCTCTGCATCGGACAAACGAGTCATGTAACCATAGTTGTCGTCGCACCACATGAGGCATACATCATCGGGAACGCGCAGTCCATCTTCATAGATCTCAAGCACTTCCTTATAAGGAATGAACACCTGGGGTATGCGGGTTACATCCTTATTTACTTCTTCAGCCAATAGTTTACGCTGATTATCGATGACACTCTGAAGACCGTTTAGCTTTTCCTCACGCGTCTTCACACCCTCCATGGATCCGTCATGAATTCCTCTCATGCCAATTGTATATAAGGCATCCATGCTGGCAGTCTCGCGAGCGCGATCTCGCCAATACTTCATCACGTTATCGCTATTGGTAATGAAGTTGAAGTCGCCACGTGTCTTGACATCCCACTCATCCACATTGTTGCGCAAAATCGGTTCGCAATGTGAAGAACCAACATAAATATCGAAGGAGTCTGCAACAGCCCTATTACCGTCGACCTTAAAGAAAGCAGTGGTACCTGTATGCATGGCAGGCCATAAAGCATTGCCGTGCAACCGAAGAAGTAACTCAAATAATTGATGGTAATAGCGTGGCCCCATGGCACCTTCGGGCAATTTGGTATCTAACTTACGGTGATCCCACACACGGTTACTCCAATCCTCATCGTTGATAAATACACCTCTGAACTCTACAGATGGACTCTGTAACGTCTCGAAGTGGTCGTCGATGACAAGTTTATGCTTACGTTCGGGGTGCACATCGCCCCACCAAATCCAAGGTGAGACGCCGGCAAGTCGAGACAATTCGAGAACTCCGTATGCCGTGCCGCGACCATTACTACCGACAATAATAATCTTCCCGTTGCGAACGCCCAACCAAAACGCATCTGGTTTGGTGATGAATTGGTGATAGGGCACACCATATTGGTCTATCGCTTTTATCTCCTTGTTGTTGGCAAGGTTGAGCTGATATATTTCGATATGGGCACTTTGACGTCGTTGTGCCGACTTTCCTGTGACGGCAAGCATATCAGACTCAAACATCTCCAACGCTTTCTCCACTACCGTACCATAGCTTTTTTGTACAGCATAGTTGACGTGGCCGCCCGAATACCAGGTCATATCTTTGGCCGAAACCAAAACGGGAATGGCAAGAAGAGCCATTGCAATTATCTTCTTTATGTCCATATCGATTTGTGATAGTCTGCCAACAGTGTTTTCACAAGATAAAGCTTACCCTGCAGTAGCAGCAAAATTTGATTTGATTAACTTTTCACAAAGATACGAAAATGCCTTATAACATTGAATTTATTTAGTTTTAATTTGTATTTTAAGCGATTAATCGGTAATTTTGTTTCCCACAAGATTTAAAAAGATAACAATGACACTATATCCCAAACTCATCACTGATGCCCTGCTGACAGTCGTCTATCCAGGCACGAAAAAGAACCTCATAGAGAGCGAGATGCTTGCCGACCAACCAAGTATCGACGGTATGAAGGTGCGTTTCACGCTCATTTTCCCACGCGAAACCGATCCATTCCTAAAGTCAACTCTCAAGGCTGCCGAGGCTGCCATACACTATCATGTGAGCAAAGAGGTAGAGGTTACGATAGAAACGGAGTTTCGTTCTGCTCCAAGACCAACTGTGGATAAGCTCTTACCACAGGTAAAGAACATCATTGCCGTAAGTTCCGGCAAGGGTGGCGTGGGCAAGAGCACTGTTTCCGCGAGCCTTGCCATTGCTTTAGCAAAGCTCGGTTATAAGGTGGGACTGCTCGACACAGACATATTTGGCCCATCGATGCCAAAGATGTTTGGCGTAGAAGATGAGCGTCCTTATGCCGTGGAGGTTGACGGGAGGAAACTCGTTGAACCTATAGAGAAATATGGCGTGAAGCTTTTGAGTATTGGGTTCTTCGTCAATCCGGGTACTGCCACACTATGGCGTGGCGGCATGGCCACCTCCGCTCTGAAACAATTGATTACTGATGCCAACTGGGGCGAGTTGGATTACTTTATCCTTGACACCCCGCCGGGAACATCAGATATCCACCTAACCTTACTACAGACGCTGTCGATCACTGGTGCCATCATCGTGACTACACCGCAAAAGGTGGCTCTTGCAGACGCACGAAAAGGCATCGATATGTATCGCAACGAAAATGTTAACGTACCTATCCTTGGGTTAGTTGAGAACATGGCATGGTTCACACCAGCCGAATTGCCAGAGAACAAGTATTATATCTTCGGGCGTGATGGAGGCAAGGACCTTGCCAAAGAAATGGGTTGTCCTCTTCTTGCTCAAATACCATTGGTACAAAGCATCTGCGAAAACGGCGATGCTGGTACACCTGCAGCCGTCAAGGTGGATACTGTGACCGGTCAAGCCTTTATCAGTTTCGCCCAGGCTGTAGTCACTGTAACCAACCGTCGCAATGCTGAGCTACCCAAAACTAAGATTATAGAGGTACACAATCAGTAATTCTTTACTCCACACCTCGCATCTTTCCTCATCCCAAAATTATTTTTTCACAAAGCATTTCCATTTAAATCATACAAACATCAATATTGCTTTAAATTTCAAAAGGAATTTGGCAGAGAAACCAATATGAAAACATAGCGAAGAAATGTAGCTTCTGTGGATTGAAGTGAGATGAAAAAAGTCGGGGTCACAACACTTGTTGTGACCCCGACTTTTATATTATTCGTAATGGAATTAATCTTCCTGTTCTATGACAGCTTGCGCCGCAGCAAGACGCGCGATTGGCACACGGAACGGTGAGCAGCTCACATAATTCAATCCAAGTTTATTGAAGAACTTGATGGACACGGGGTCACCACCGTGCTCTCCGCACACACCACACCAGAGGTTAGGCTTAATCGAACGACCTTTCTTCACGGCCATGTCAACCAAAAGACCTACGCCATTCTGATCAATATGCTGGAACGGATCCTCGTCCTCTATTTTATGCTCCAAATATTGAGGCAAGAAAGAGCCAACATCGTCACGGCTATAGCCGAAAGTCATCTGTGTAAGATCATTGGTTCCGAAGCTGAAGTAGTCTGCTACCGGAGCGATGCAATCTGCAGTAAGAGCTGCACGTGGCACCTCAATCATCGTTCCTATCTTGTAATCCACGGTGATTCCCTCACGCTCAAACTCGCTCTCTGCAGTCTTCTCGATAATTTCCTTCTGGTTTCTCAACTCCTTGTGAGTCTCGATTAACGGAACCATGATTTCCGGTTTAGGATCAAAGCCCTCTCGTTTCAGCTGGATGGCTGCACCGATGATGGCACGAGTCTGCATAATAGTAATCTCAGGATAGATGATTCCCAAACGGCAGCCACGCAAACCAAGCATAGGATTATGCTCGTTGAGTCCATCAACGCGCTGCTGAACCTCACGCAATGAGATGCCCATCTCATCTGCCATCATTTGTTGCTCTTTGAGTTCATGGGGTACAAACTCATGAAGAGGAGGGTCAAGTAAGCGGACATTCACTGGATGACCGTCCATAGCCTTCATGATTTCATAGAAATCCTGCTTCTGATAAGGCAACACTTTAGCCAGTGCACGACGACGACCAACGGTATTGTCAGACAAGATCATCTCACGCATAGCCTTGATACGCTCTTTGTCGAAGAACATGTGTTCTGAGCGACACAAGCCAATGCCCACTGCACCGAAGTTCTTTGCCACCATGGCATCATGAGGAGTGTCAGCGTTTGTGCGCACAACAATATGACCATACTTATCGCAAAGATCCATCAAACCTGACAAATCATCAGAAACTTCAGCAGGCATGGTCTTCACTTCACCTTCGTAAACTTCACCTGTAGAGCCATTGATAGAAATATAATCACCCTCTTTGAGAACGACACCATCAATCTCTACAGTCCTTGCCTTATAGTCCACATTGATGGCTCCAGCACCAGAGACACAGCATTTGCCCATGCCGCGAGCCACAACGGCTGCATGGGAGGTCATACCTCCGCGAGCTGTCAGCACACCTTCTGCAGCAGACATACCAGCCAAATCCTCTGGGGACGTCTCAATACGCACCAAAACGATTTTATGACCATTGTCGTGCCACTTTGCGGCATCATCTGCGAAGAACACGATATGACCACAGGCTGCACCTGGAGATGCTGGCAAACCACGAGTCAGGACCTTTGCCTTGGCAAGAGCTTTCTTATCAAATATAGGGTGCAAAAGCTCCTCCAATTTCTTGGGATCGCATCTTAAGATAGCTGTCTTCTCATCGAGCTTGCCCTCCTTCAAGAGATCCATAGCAATCTTTACCATGGCAGTACCTGTGCGCTTTCCATTACGACACTGCAACAACCAAAGCTTTCCTTCTTGAACCGTGAACTCCATATCCTGCATGTCGCGATAGTGTTCCTCTAGCTTATGCTGAATATCGAAGAGTTCTTGATACAACTCTGGAAAAGACTCCTCCATGGAAGGATATTTTTTTGCACGAGTATTCTCGTCTACGCCCTGCTGTTCTGCCCAGCACAAAGAACCCTCCTTTGTAATCTGCTGAGGAGTACGGATACCTGCAACGACATCCTCGCCCTGTGCATTGACCAAATACTCACCATTGAATAGGCTTTCACCGGTAGCGGCATTACGGCTGAAACATACACCCGTTGAGGATGTATTGCCCATGTTCCCGAATACCATGGCCATGACAGAGACGGCTGTACCCCATTCCTGAGGAATACCTTCCATCTTGCGATAAAGGATGGCGCGATCGTTCATCCAGCTGTCAAACACAGCACAGATGGCACCCCAAAGCTGGTCCATCGGATTGGCAGGGAAGTCATACCCTGTCCGTCTCTTGATAGCTTCCTTGAATTTAACCACCAATCCCTTCAGGTCATCAACGGTCATCTCGTTGTCCAACTTGATGCCACGACTCTCTTTCACCTGCTCGATGATTTCTTCAAAGGGATCAATATCTTCCTTGTTAACAGGCTTCAAACCTAACACCACATCGCCATACATCTGTACAAAGCGACGATAGCTGTCATAGGCAAATCTCTCATTGCCAGTCTTCTCAGCCAAACCCTTAACCACTTCGTCGTTAAGACCAAGGTTCAGGATTGTGTCCATCATGCCGGGCATGGAGGCGCGAGCACCCGAGCGCACGCTCACTAAAAGTGGATTTTTGGGATCTCCGAACTTCAAGCCCATCAGATTCTCCGTATGGCGTACACCATTGGCAACTTCGTCGCGCAATAGTTCGACTACATTCTCTTTGCCTTTCTCGAAGTATTCATTACAAACATCAGTCGTAATGGTGAACCCCGGAGGTACTGGGACCCCGATAAGATTCATCTCTGCAAGGTTGGCACCCTTACCTCCAAGTAAGTTGCGCATCTCTGCTTTTCCTTCGGCTTTTCCGTTTCCAAATAGGTAGACTCTTTTCTCGCTCATAGATTGTATTAGTAATTATTGCAAATTTCGTTAACATTGCAAAGATAATATTTAATATTATATACACAAAACTTTCACTGGAAAATGACACTTAAAGTTTGCAATTTGGCCTTTTATTATCCCTGATACGCTTCTTTTTTGAGGAATTTAACGTTCAAACGCTCAATATTATTCGTAATAGGCTTAACTTTGCACCCTAAAACAAATTGAAAATATGAGCAAAAAACGCAGAGCACTCCCCCTGCTAGAGCAAGTTACCATCGAGGCTATCGCCGCCGAGGGAAAATGTTTGTTCCACTACGATGACATGGTAGTATTCGTTCCCTTCTGTGTGCCAGGCGACATCGCCGACGTACAAATCGTGAAACAGAAGCACCACTACTGTGAGGGGCGCATTGCGCGGCTCATCCAACCCAGTTCCCAGCGCATCGAGCCACGATGCGAGCACTTTGGTATCTGCGGAGGATGTAAATGGCAAAACCTCCCTTATGAGGAGCAACTCAAGGCAAAGCAGCAGCAGGTTCATGACCAACTGACACGTATAGGTAAGGTAGACCTGCCAGAATTTCACACCATCATGGGCTCGGTCAAGGAATACGAATATCGTAACAAGCTCGAGTTCGGGTGCTGCAATCGTCGCTGGTTCACTCCTGAGGAGCTCGCTGATCCTAACCTTGACCTTCAAAATGGTAACTATTCGGCCATAGGGTTCCATATCACGGGAGCATTTGACAAGATCTATCCCATCAACAAATGCTGGCTCATGGATGACATTCACAACCAGATTCGCAATGAGGTGGAACGTTATGCCAAAGAGATTGGCATGACTTTCTTCGACTTGCGCGCCCAAATTGGATTGTTGCGCAACTTGATGTTCCGTAATTCGAACACTGGCGAGTTGATGCTTCTCATCCAATTCCATTATGATGAACCCGATGACGAAGCCAAAGCTCAACAACTTTTGCAACATATGGCAGAGCAGTTCCCTCAGATCACCTCCCTTATCTATGTAGACAACCAGAAGGGTAACGATACCATTGGCGACTTAGACCTCACCACTTATAAAGGAACTGACTTTATTTACGAGGTAATGGAAGACCTCAAATTCAAGGTAGGACCCAAGAGTTTTTACCAGACTAACACCGAACAGGCCTACCATCTCTACAGCGTGGCACGTGAATTTTGTTTCGACAATGTAGGCGAAGACACGCCAACCAATCCCGAGAACAATTCCCTTCCACTCGTCTACGACCTCTATACTGGCACTGGCACGATAGCTAACTTCGTAGCACACAAGGCAAAGAAGGTGATTGGCATAGAATTTGTGCCTGAAGCTATAGAAGATGCAAAGGTCAACAGCAAGATCAATGGCATTGACAATACCGAGTTCTTTGCCGGCGACATGCGCAAGATTCTTACCGACGACTTCATCCAGGGGCATGGCAGGCCAGACATCATTATCACCGACCCGCCTCGTGCCGGAATGCACCCCGACGTGGTCGAAGTGATCTTGAATGCCGCTCCCCGTCGCATCGTCTATGTGAGTTGCAACCCCGCAACCCAAGCCCGAGATCTCTCGCTGCTTGATGGTGACTATCGCGTCACGGCAGTGCAGCCAGTCGACATGTTCCCTCATACGCCACACGTTGAGAATGTCGTACAACTGGTGAGACGTGAATTGTAGTTTAGCTAGTAATTAATATTGGAATTATAGCCCTATAAAATAGGTTAAATTCCCAAATATCTCGTTTTTATTTTATACCTTTGCTGCCCGTTTCGCCCATTAAGGTAGTGTTTTTCAGGTAATAATAAGATATAGGTATTTGCATCTTTTGTAAAAGGGATAGGAAGAAATGCGTCAATTAAAGATTCAGAAAAGTATAACGAACCGTTCGAGCGAGGCGCTTGACAAGTATTTGGTTGAAATAGGCCGTGTGCCTATGATTACTGTCGACGAGGAGATCGAACTGGCTCAGGCCATCCGCAAGGGCGGAAAGGGAGGTGAAAGGGCAAAAGAAAAGCTCGTGAAAGCCAACCTCCGTTTCGTCGTCTCAGTAGCTAAACAGTATCAGCACCAGGGTTTGGCGCTCACCGACCTAATCGATGAGGGCAATATTGGTTTGGTGAAGGCTGCCGAGAAGTTCGATGAGACTCGCGGATTCAAGTTTATTTCCTACGCCGTATGGTGGATTCGCCAGAGCATTTTGCAGGCTATTGCTGAGCAAAGTCGCATCGTGCGTTTGCCACTCAACCAGGTTGGTGCCCTTTCCAAGATAAATTCCGAGATCTCAAAGTTCGAGCAAAAGAACCAAAGGAAGCCATCTGTGCAAGAGCTTTCTAGCCTCATCAACATCGACGAGACTAAGATCGACCAAACCATCAAGGCCGACAACCATCACATGAGCATCGATGCTCCTTTCCAGGAAGACGATGACAACAGTATGGCTGATGTACTTGCATCGGGCGAGGACAGCAGAGCTGACAAGCAAGTGGACTACGAAAGTATGTCTCAGGAGCTGGAAACAGTACTCCGCAACGTACTCAAGGACCGCGAAATCACCATCGTCCGTGAGTGTTTCGGCATTGGTTGCCACGAGAAGGGATTGGAAGAGATTGGCGATCAGCTAGGTCTCACTCGTGAGCGCGTACGCCAAATCCGAGAGAAGAGCATAGTAAAACTTCGTGAGAGTGGCTATGCCAAGCTCCTTATCAAATACCTCGGATAGATCAACAAGGTTACTAATAATCGAAATAACACACAAAAGCCCCGACGAAGATTCGTTTTCGTCGGGGCTTTTCATTTCATTTGGGTGTTAAGCCATATGATGTGGTATAATCGAAAGACTTTTTTTGGACAATGATTACATGACGAGGGTGCAGAATTCAAAGCCGGAAGCACTTATTTTTGGCCATCATTGCTTGGGGTAAAAAATAAAATCGGGAATACCTATAAGGAATTCCCGATGGAGGTGCGTGGCGGAGTCGAACCGCCTTGAACGGTTTTGCAGACCGTTACCTGACCGTTCGGACAACGCACCATGTCCTACTTAGTTAAGTGTGTGCAAAATTAATGATTTTATTTCATAACCCCAAATTTATACCTTCTTTTTTTAACGGCATCCAGAGTGCACTAGATTATGCGAGCGTTCAGTAGAAGAGGGAAGATTCATTATATTGGTTTCACAACACGATAATAACGACTTCGGCTCATGAATCAAATTGAAACACGACGTGAATCAATTTGAATCACTCGGTGAAACAATTTGAATCAGTCGGTAATTCAAATTGAATCACAAGGCAAACCGATACGTTTCTATTTTTTAACTCACTCTCATCGGCGAAACCAAAAGGAAGCCTTAACTTTGCAAACAATATATTTGCCAACGCAAAATGAACAAGAAGATTATCCTATCGGCAGTTATCGCCATGCTTTCCATCGTCTCACTTCACGCACAAGAAGACAATGCTGCACTACGCGACAGCCTTAGCCATGCCACCGAACAGCTCTCGTTTCACCCCGACTCCATCGATTTACGCTTGCGTAAGGCATCATGGAACCTGAGGTTGGAGCAATGGTCATATGCCAAAAACGAATACGATGCTGTGCTTAGCCAAAATCCGAGCAATGTCGCCGCTCTCTATTTTCGTGCCTTTGCCAATGAGAAACTGCACCGTTTCAACTTTGCACGCGTAGACTATGAGAATCTCTTGAGACTTGTCCCTGGCCACTTTGAGGCGCGTCTCGGATTGGCCTTACTCAACCAGAAGGACAAACATCATACCGAGGCACTAGATGACATCAACGCATTGGCGACTGCTCATCCCGATTCTGCTATCGTCTGGGCAGCACGCGCGGGCATGGAATATGAACAAGGAATGTTGGACTTGGCTGAGTATGATTATACTCAAGCCTTGAGTCTTGACATAAATAATGGGGACTATCTGCTCTGTCGGGCAGACATACGTATCAAATTACAGAAATTCGACTTGGCTCGTCAAGACCTTGATGCGATTGTTCGTCAAGGCACTCCACGGTTGGCTTTGAAGGAGTGGTACGATCAATGCCGATGAGCTGAAGAGCGCACCCCATACATCGCTACCACAAGGAAGCATATCATGGGTACGAGGAAGGAGATATTGAGGCTCGAAAGGCCAAGAATATCTGAATCCACATCCATGATGGCGGCTTGGACAGGGGGTACAATGCTACCTCCAAGGATACTCATGACAAGTCCTGCTCCAGCAAATTTTACGTTTTCCTTCACACCCGTGAGCGCGATGCCATAGATGGTTGGGAACATGAGGCTCATGCAACCGGATACGGCGACAAGGCACCAAAGACCAGCCATTCCACCGACGAAGATAGTACCGACAAGCAACACCATCGCGGCCACGGCAAGGATAGAAAGTAGCTTGCCTGCGTTGACGAATTTCAAGAAGTACGTGCAGACAAATCGGCCAATGGCAAACAAAGCCAAGGCTCCAAGGTAATAGCGTGTTGTGATCTCATGTGCAGTAGCTTCGGGCAATCCTTGAAGGTCACGGAAAACATGAATGCCATAATACATGATATACGCCCAACAAACCGTCTGTGCCCCAACATAAAAGAATTGTGCGATGACTCCGTTACGATAGTTGGGCATGTGCATCAACTGGGTGACGGCTGTCTTCACTTTTATGCGCTCCCCAGTGTCGCTCGTCTTAGGCATTCGGGTAAGCCAGATAGCAAAAAGTAGTACAAATATCACAATACCAATGTAGAGATAGGGCTGCACAAGGATATCGAGGTCATGAGCTTTGATGACCTCGAAGCGCGCAGGGTCGCTTGTCATCAACTGTCCTCGCTCTGCACTGTCAGTAGGATCAAGGCCTGCTGACACATAGGTCAGTGCGATAAATGCCCCCGTAATGGCGCCAATGGGGTTGAAAGCCTGGGCGAAATTAAGCCTTCGAGTGGCTGTCTCGGCGGATCCCATGGTATAAACATAGGGATTGCAGCTTGTCTCAAGGAACGACAGTCCACAAGTCATGATAAAGTAAGCGGGCAAGAATGCATAAAACATTCCTGTGTTTCGAGCTGGAATAAACGCCAATGCACCTACGGCATAGAGCAACAATCCCAACATGACACCTGACTTGAAGGAATAGCGCTGGATGAAGATGGCGGCGGGAAAGGCCATGCAGAAGTAGCCCAAATAAAATGCCACCTGCACAAAACTGCTCTGAAACTTACTAATCTGAAATATCTTACCAAAGGATGAAACCAAAGGATTTGTCACATCGTTGGCAAAGCCCCAAAGGGCAAAACAGATGGTTATCATCAGGAATGCCAGCAGAAAGCTGACACCATCCTTTCGGAAAAGTCCATCCTTAGCAGTTATCTGATTCATTGTTCAAGTTATTGTGGATAGCCCAAGATAAGGTTTTAGAAGCTCGATGCGTGCAAAAATACAACAAAACGGCATCACGACCAAAGAAAATTTGTACATTTGCGATATAAAACTTGAACCATTAATGAAAAAGCTTCTCTCTCTTCCTCCTAACCTCGTCGACTGTTTCCACGATGTTACGGGCTACTCCCAGGATGAATATTTTTGTACCCACGACCCCATTGAACATAAGTTAGGCTCAGGCGGTGGTACTGCATGGCTGTTGCTGAAAGCATTAACAGAAAACCAAAACACAGATGGCACTGTTTCTCAGTTTGATGAAGCCATCTTCGACAAGGCACTTGAAGCGGAGAAACGTATACTCATTCATGCCGGCGGCCAAAGTCGTCGTCTGCCCTCCTATGCACCATCCGGAAAAATTCTGACACCTATACCAGTTTTCAGATGGGAGCGTGGACAACGGCTCTCTCAAGACTTACTACAGTTGCAACTACCACTCTATGAGCGTATCATGCAGGCAGCACCCAATAATCTTCACACGATGGTGGTGAGTGGCGACGTGTATATCCGTGCCACACAACCTCTTCAGCCTATCCCCGATGCCGATGTAGTGTGCTATGGACTTTGGCTTGGTCCGGAGATTGCCAAAGGTCACGGTGTGTTTGTATCATCCAGGGAACGTCCACAGGATCTCAAGTGCATGTTACAAAAGCCCTCTGTTCAGACCCTCGGCAGCCTACTCAAAGATCATTTCTATCTCACTGACATCGGCGTGTGGTTACTCTCTGACCGAGCTGTTAAGGTTCTCATGCACCATTCCATGCGTGATGGACAGGTCATCGATTATGATCTCTATGGAACATTCGGCTGTTGTCTCGGTACCGAACCCACGCAACAGGATGATGAGGTTGCCCAACTATCTGTAGCGGTACTGCCGTTGCAAGGTGGTGAATTCTACCATTTCGGCACCTCGCACGAACTTCTTTCTTCGACTTTGGCTATTCAAAATCTGGTGAACGACCAGCGTCGTATTATGCATCGATCGCGTAAGCCGCACCCATCTATATTCATTCAGAATGCCATCAACAATTTCACGCTGTCTTCTGACAACGTGAATATCTGGATAGAAAATAGTTATGTTGGCAAGGATTGGACGCTTACTCGCGATAACATCGTTACTGGCGTACCACAATGTGATTGTGCCCTTACGCTTAATCCACAGCAATGCATTGACGTTGTTCCCATAGGCGAGACACGATGGGTGGTTCGGCCATACGGCTTCTTCGACAAATTTGCGGGTGACGAGCAGAAGAAAACACAATTTCCAATTGCTGAGAGCACCGACCAAGTGGCACTATTGATGGCTTATATGCTGGGGCAAGATGCCTCTGAGAAGGCCCAAAGACTTTTTGAGAAAGCTGAAAAAATTAGTGCAGAGCAAATCTCTGCTAAGGCCAACCTGCGCAGACTGACACGTCAACGAGAGGAATTTCGCGCTCAAGACTGGTCAAGTCTCGCTGCTAACTATGAGCACAGCGTGTTTTATCAGCTTGACCTTGATGATGCCGCACATGACTTTGCTCGGCTGAACATTGCCGAGCCAGAACCATTGCCTTCCGACGCATCCTTGTTGACAAGGATGCGTGATGCCATGTTCAGATCCGAACTAGAACGGCTCAACGGTGACGATGGCGAGAAGAACGAGTCTCGTGCCTTTGCCCTACTTCGCGATGCACTTACAATACCGACTGCTCTGGGAGGTGAAAACCGTACTATGACGAACACGCCACAATTGCAGGTGGCATCTGACCAGATAGTCTGGGCACGAAGTCCGGTACGCATCGACATCGCCGGAGGATGGACAGACACCCCACCCTACTGTCTCATGGAAGGTGGAAACGTGATCAATTTTGCCATCGAACTTAATGGACAACCACCTATTCAAGCATTCGTAAAGCCTTGTCAAGACTATCATGTGGTGCTGAGGAGCATTGATCTAGGTGCCACCGAGGTAGTCTCTACTTATGAAGATTTAGCCGATTATAAACGAGTAGGAAGTCCTTTCTCCATTCCCAAGGCAGCGTTGACACTTGCTGGATTTGTGCAGGGACGATCGATGGCACATTTCGACTCACTCACACAACAGTTGGAGGCTTTCGGTTCGGGTATCGAGATTACACTACTGTCCGCTATTCCTGCTGGCAGTGGATTAGGAACAAGTTCGGTACTGGCTGCTACAGTGCTTGGGGCACTCAATGACTTCTGTGGATTAGGGTGGGACAAGCAAACCATTGGACAACAAACCCTTGCCTTAGAGCAGATGCTTACTACAGGTGGAGGATGGCAAGACCAATTCGGTGGATTGCTTCACGGCGTCAAACTGCTACAGACCGCACCTGGATTTGATCAGACACCGCAGGTGCGATGGCTGCCAGATGGGGTCTTCGTCCAACCCGAATATAAAGCCTGTCACCTTTTATATTATACAGGTTTAAGGCGCACAGCTAAAAACATTCTCTCTGAAATCGTACGGCGCATGTTCCTGAACCATCATGACGAGATTACCCTTTTGCGAGAGATGAAGGCACATACGATGGAAATGTATAACGCTATCCAGCATGAAGACTTTGCCTCGATGGGTCGACTCGTACGCCATACGTGGCTGCAAAACCAGGCTATCGACTGTGGCACCAACCCGCCACAGGTACAACAGCTGGCTGATATGATTGACGATTTCTGCCTGGGTTATAAGCTGCCTGGCGCTGGAGGTGGTGGCTATATGTACATGATCGCAAAAGATCCAAATGCTGCAGCACGCATCAAACAGCTCATATCAGAACATCCTCTCAACTCAAATGCACGCTTCGTTGAGATGGGTCTCAGCCGCCATGGACTACAAATCTCAAGAAGTTAGAAACGAGAATCATGTAAATTACTTTTTCGAGAATAACAGAAAAAACAATCTGAGTAGTATTGATAATTAATCATTAATTTAATATCTTTGTAACGATAATTATCTAAGCTACCTTAACTATGGAAGAAATCCCTATATACATTCTTAAGGATTTGTGAACATTCGGCAACCCTCAATAAAAATAAAAAAAATTGTCATTGCAGCTATAATATTGCTGGGAGCAATTGGGTCGTACGTCATAAACCCTTCAGAATGTCAGTTTGCACCTAAATGTCCTTTCAAGCTACTGACTGGATTGAGTTGCCCAGGGTGTGGGATTCAACGTGCAATACACGCTCTGCTCCATGGTGATCTTAGTGATGCAATATCTTACAATCTGTATTTGGTCTATGCAGGTCCCTATGCAGGTCTGCTGATTGTGCAAGATTTTTTTCTTTCTCCTAAGCTGAAAGAAAAATGGATAAAAGTATTGGAACACAAATTACTGGTGCGTTTTTACGTCTACTCATTCATTATTTGGCTTTTTTTACGCAATTTCTTAAACATATAAACAACTATGGATAATCAAGTAGAACAAATGTTTCTGATGAACGCCTCTAAAATCCCTGCGGTATATTTTGAGGATGTAAAGCAAAGGTTAGCTTCATGTGACCCTAATAAAGCTATGTTTGTCTTATCAGAACTCAAAGATCCGACTATCGCCATTATCCTTGGTATTTTTCTGGGGGGATTAGGAATAGATCGATTTTATATCGACTCTATTGGAATTGGAATTGGCAAGCTGCTTACTTGCGGGGGCCTTGGAATCTGGTATCTTGTTGATCTTTTTCTAATTATTGATGCCACGAAACAGAAAAATTACGAGATTATCCGCACTTATTGCAGTTAACACCTTCTCCAGCACTTATTTTCAATATTGAACTAGGCAACATCCTATTCTCAACATACAATCCAAATGTATTCTTACAAGTATCCCCACCCTGCGGTAACAGCCGACTGCATCGTGTTTGCACATGCAGACGGCGAAACAAAAGTGTTGTTCATTGAGCGAAAGAACGACCCTTTCAAAGGCCATTGGGCATTCCCGGGCGGATTCGTGAACATTGACGAGACTGTCGAGGATGCTGCTCGTAGGGAGTTGGAAGAAGAAACGGGATTACAAGTGGGAGAGATTCATCAGATAGGAGCGTTTTCCAAGGTGGACCGCGATCCGCGAGAGCGAATTATCACCATTGCTTTCTACTGCATCATTGATAAATCGGAGGAAGTGACAGGCGCCGATGACGCAAGACAGGCAAGATGGTTTAGCATAAACAATCTCCCACCTTTGGCTTTCGACCACGCTGATATCTTGCAGGCTGCTATCAAAGCTGCCGGTATCAGCAATCAATAATGAGATCGTAGTAATCCAATAATCACAAATGGACCAAAAATTGCAACTCACAACACCCGTTGACATCGAACCTAGCGCATGGAGGATTTCTCCATGCGAAAGGATGCTTTTTGTTGGCTCATGCTTTGCCGACAATATGGGTAAGCGATTTGTGACAGAGAAGTTCCGCGCTATTGTCAATCCCTTTGGAGTGATGTATAATCCCGCAAGCATCCTCCATACCGTTCAGCAACTCGCAGATACAGATCAATTGCCGTTTGCTCCTGACGAACCAGGAACAGCAGTATTCACGCTTGGAACAAACCATGTGTACATCCTAAATGAGACTGGCGAAATAGTCGACAATTGCCAGAAGCGACCACAGAGGCTTTTCACAGAACAAGAACTCACCATTGAAGAATGTACGGACTACCTCTCCCAAACCATCCAAATCATTCGTTCGCGTTTTCCAAAGGTGAGGATTATCCTTACCGTCAGCCCTATTCGCTATCGTAAGTATGGCTTTCACGGAAGTCGGTTGTCAAAGGCCGTGCTTCTCTTGGCAATCGACAGACTCATCCACCCCAAAGATTCCATCCATTCGTCAAACGACTTCGAAAATACCACAGTCTATTTTCCGTCCTATGAAATCATGAATGACGAACTGCGAGACTACCGCTTTTATAAACCTGATATGCTTCATCCGTCCGACCAAGCAGTGGACTACATCTTCCAACGCATGGCCGAGACCTTCTTCTCCCCAGAAACTCACGACTTCCTTCGGACATGGAAGCCTATACGCGAAGCCTTTGACCACCGTCCATTCGACCCTGATTCTGCAGAATATCAAGCCTTCCACCAGCACACTTTAGATCAAGCCAAGGCATTGCAACAGCAATATCCAGGATTGGTACTATAGCGAAAGGATGTGCATAGAGTAGAATATAAGTTTAGTAGATATTTCTTAGGAGCCTTGGGATAGATAGTCCAAGGCTTTCTTTATCACACAATCGCTTCCATTCAAGATAAAATTTAGAAGAGACAGGATTCCATCGCACTGTTTTGTTTATGAATAGATTCCTACTCTTAAATTGCTTTTCATGAAATAAAAGTTCTCCCCTGTCTTTCCAATAGGAAAGGCAAGGGAGAACAAATTGAGCTTATATCAGGGATGAATCTCTGCTATCAACCCACCTTATATATCTCTCTACTAGTCACACGACATCAGTAATAAAAAATAATGACACCGATTACTGTGTGATAGAACTGAGATATTAAAGACCTAAGCCTTTCTTGGCAGCAGCTGCAGCATCGTCGATACTTTGGTTAGCCTTAGCTTTTGCATCAGTCACCGTCTTGTTGGCAGCATCAGTAGCTTCTTGCTTGGCACCTTCCACAGTTTGATTTGCCTGATCCACAGCAGCTGCCTTAGCTTGATCTACTGCTGTTGCAGCTGTCTCTGCAGCAATGGTAGGCATGCTCTTCAATGCCTCGGCAGCAGCCTGAGCGGTTGCTCCGGAAGCAGCAGCCTTCTGCAATGTTGTGGAAGCAAGGTTCACGGCATCATTGGTAACAGCAGCCTTAGCTGCCTCGGCAGTGGTAGCGGCATCTGTAGGCAAGTTCTGTATTGTAGTAAGCAAGCCATTGATAGTCTCGTTGCCACTGGCAATGGTCTTGATGGCTTCGGCATTCTTGGCAACATAGTCCTTTACAAGCTGAGCAAATGGTAGCGCATCCTTCAGATTTCCTGCGTTCACCAGAGCCTTATAACTGCTTGCGATATCAGCCAAAACAGTTGTTAGGGCCTTGGGGTCTTTCTTGGCAATTACATCGCTAAGTTTGTAGGACAAAGTCTTAAACATATTTTGAGTCTCTGGTGCCAGTGCCGTAGTGTCAACCACTGCTGTGCTATCGACCAATGAGTCTGTAGCCTCGGCGGCGTTCTTAGTCTTGTTTCCACAACTCGAAATGGTCAATGCAGCAATAGCAAGGACTGCAAGAAATAACTTTTTCATATTTTCTTGATTTTTTTAAATTTAATGGATGATACTTATTATCGGTTTATTTGGGGGTAAATTTAGTAATAAAACATTCCATTAGTGTTACTTTCACTACATTTAACTTTCTCGTGTGACTCAACGCTCAGCATAAATGATACTTTGCAAAGAGTAATATGAATCTTGCAACTTAATAGTAAACCAAATCTCATTTTCACCTATGGGAGCACTAAAAAATCCGAGATGCAATGCATCTCGGATTCTTTTATATAATGAAAGTGAATCTGCCGATTAGGCTTCAACGCTCCAATCTTCCTGTGTCTTACGTACGTAGGACTTATAACGCAGTTTAGCCATACGCTCAGCTTCAGAGAAGAGCTCCTCAGCCTCAGTTGGGTATGCCTTTGCCAAAGAAGCATAACGTACCTCGCCCATCAAGAAGTCATGGAAGTCATCCCAATTCGGCTCCTTGCTATCGAGTACGAATGGGTTCTTTCCTTCTTCTGCCAACTGTGGGTTGAAGCGCCAGAGGTGCCAGTAACCACAATCAACGGCGAGCTTCTCCTCATGCTGTGAGCGACCCATACCACGCTTCTCTTTCTTAGTACCCTTGATACCGTGGTTAATACACGGTGCGTATGCAATGACGAGTGATGGTCCGGGATAAGCCTCAGCCTCGCGGATAGCCTTCAATGTCTGAGCATTGTCAGCACCCATGGCAACCTGAGCTACATAAACATAGCCGTAGGTAGCCTGCATCAGACCAAGGTCCTTCTTGCGGATTCGCTTGCCAGATGCAGCAAACTGTGCGATGGCACCGAGTGGTGTTGACTTAGAAGACTGACCACCAGTGTTAGAGTAAACCTCAGTGTCGAGCACTAGGATGTTTACGTCCTCACCTGTCGAGAGTACATGATCGAGACCACCGTAGCCGATGTCATAAGAGGCACCGTCACCACCGATAATCCACTGACTGCGCTTAACCAAGTAATGATCAAGGGTCTTCAGTTCCTGACTAACCGGACAGCCAGCCTCAGCAGCCTGAGCGATAAGAGGTTTCAACTCCTCAGCGGCCACTTTCGATGCTTCAGCATCATCCATGCTAGCCAACCACTTGTCTGCGGCAGCCTTATACTCAGCAGAAGGTCTTGAATCCTCCTTTATCTGATTGAGCAACAAGGCAACACGCTCCTTCATTTTCTTATTTCCAAGAACCATACCAAGTCCGAACTCACAGAAGTCCTCGAACAAAGAGTTGTCCCAAGCTGGGCCCTGTCCCTTGTCGTTGGTTGTGTAAGGAGTAGAAGGAATTGATGCAGAATAGATAGAAGAACAGCCAGTTGCGTTGGCAACCATCTGACGATCACCGAACAATTGAGTGATAAGCTTCACGTAAGGAGTCTCACCACAACCAGCGCATGCACCAGAGAACTGGAACAGAGGAGTTGCAAACTGAGAGTTCTTAACACTTTGCTTAACGTCAATAAGGTGCTGCTTAGAAGATACATTCTTAACGATGTATTCCCAATTCTTAGCCTCTTGCTGCATAACGGGGTCGTCCACATTTAGTGGAACCATCTTCAGGGCCTTCTTGATCTCGCCGGTTGTCTTGTCCTTTTTACCTGGACAAACGTCTGCACAGTTACCGCAGCCGAGACAATCGAGCACATCAACCTGAATCATGAAGTGCATGCCCTTGAGTTCCTTTGGTGCGATGCAATCAAGTGTATTGAAATTAGCCTTGCTGTTCTCCTCATCGTCAAGTACGAATGGGCGAATGGTAGCGTGAGGACAAGAATATGCACACTTGTTACACTGAATACAATTCTCAGAATTCCATTGTGGAACGAAAGCAGCAACACCGCGCTTCTCATAAGCAGAAGTTCCGTTTTGCCAAGTACCGTCAACTGTGTCGAACTTCACGAAGTCGCTCACTTTGAGCAAGTCACCGGCCTGAGCATTGATAGGACGAACAAGTTCTTGGATGAATGCAGGTGCATCATCTTCCTTGTTATCGTCTGCTAAGTTAGCCCAAGAAGGATCAACTGTCAGTTGCTTGTACTCGCCACCGCGATCAACGGCCGCATAGTTCAAATTCACTACGTCCTCACCCTTCTTACCATAAGACTTCACGATGAAAGCCTTCATCTGCTCTACTGCCAATTCAATTGGGATAACCTTGGTAATACGGAAGAATGCTGACTGCAGGATAGTATTGGTACGGTTGCCCAAGCCAATCTCCAGACCAATCTTAGTAGCGTTGATATAATAAACGGTGATATTATGCTGAGCGAAATAACGCTTTACACTGTTAGGAATAAAGTTCACCAATTCCTCACCTTCGAAGACTGTGTTCAGCAAGAATGTGCCGTTGTCACGAAGACCACGAGTTGTGTCATACATATGCAGATAAGCCTGCACGTGACATGCTACGAAGTTAGGAGTCTTCACCTGATAGGTTGAATGGATAGGCTCGTCACCGAAACGGAGGTGTGAGCAGGTAAATCCACCTGACTTCTTAGAGTCATAAGAGAAGTAAGCCTGGCAATACTTGTTAGTATTGTTACCAATAATCTGAACTGAGTTCTTGTTAGCACCCACTGTACCATCTGATCCAAGTCCGTAGAACTTAGCCTCGAAGAGAGAGTCGCCACCCATAGGAATGTCGGCAACCTCTGGAAGAGAGGTGAATGTAACATCGTCAACGATACCCACAGTGAAGTGGTTCTTTGGCATCTTCATATCAAGATTGTTGAACACAGCGATGATATGAGCTGGTGTGATGTCTGCTGAGCTAAGACCATAGCGACCACCAACAACGAGAGGCTTACGCTCGTCCTCGTACATTGCGGACTTCACGTCAAGATATAGAGGCTCGCCCTCTGCTCCTGGCTCCTTGGTACGATCCAACACTGCAATACGCTTTGCTGTTGCAGGAATAGTCTTACGAAGGAAGTCTACAGAGAATGGACGATACAAATGCACGGCAACCATACCGACCTTCTTGCCTTGAGCAACCAAATAATCGATGGCTTCTTTAGCAGCCTCGGTAGCAGAACCCATCAGAATGATGACATTCTCTGCATCCTTTGCACCATAATAGTTGAACAAGTGATACTCGCGGCCAGTGATCTTGGAGATCTCGCCGAGGTAATGCTCTACAACCTCAGGTACTGCATCATAGTATTCGTTGCTTGCCTCACGGTGTGCGAAGAAAGTCTCAGGGTTCTCAGCGGTACCACGTGTGACAGGACGTTCAGGTGTCAGAGCGCGATCACGGAAAGCCTTGAGGGCATCCTGGTCGATGAGCCTCAATAATTCATCGCCATCGATAGCCTCTACCTTCTGATATTCGTGAGATGTGCGGAAACCGTCAAAGAAGTTCACGAAAGGCACACGTGTCTTCAGTGTAGCCAAATGAGGAACTGCAGTGAGGTCCATCACTTCCTGTACTGATCCGGCACAGAACTGTGCAAAGCCCGTAGCACGACAAGCCATCACGTCAGAGTGGTCTCCGAAGATGCTCAGTGAGTGAGAAGCCACTGTACGAGCGGCAACATCAAACACACAAGGCAACAGCTCACCTGCGATCTTATACATGTTAGGGATCATCAGAAGCAGACCCTGAGAGGCAGTGAACGTTGTGGTCAACGCTCCGGCCTGAAGTGACCCGTGTACTGCACCAGCAGCACCGCCCTCAGACTGCATCTCTTGAACGGAGACAGTCTGGCCAAAAAGGTTCTTGCGTCCCTTTGCAGCCCACTCATCAGTGTGCTCTGCCATGGGCGAAGACGGGGTGATGGGGTAAATACAAGCGACCTCTGAGAACATATAGCTCACATGGGCAGCTGCTGCATTACCATCAACAGTCATAAATTTCTTTTCTTTTGCCATGATTTTAATGATAAGGATTGTTTATAATGTTTTGATTATTTGTTTAATAAAGGAAACCAAGTAGCCAAAGTGGAATATGGTTTCCGCGTCCTGTTTGTGCATTGTATTGAGCGTAAACGGTCTCATTGTTATTACGCTGACGACCTGCTTCCTGTGCATCACAGATACAAAACTTACGAGTGTCATCGATGATGTAATTGTGCGATTTTCTGCCTTCGCTCACGATATGGTCTTTCCACAGAGAGTTCACAAAGAAGGTTTCCATCACGGCCTGCTTCTCGGACTGAATGGGGAAGATGGCATACATCAAGTTAGGATTGTGCAACATCACCTTCGACGGCTTTTTGGGGAAGCTATTGCCTACACCATATATCATATTGATAAGACGTGCATCGGCCAAGTACTTGACATAGTTCATTACCGTTGCACGGCTCGTATTGATATCCTGAGCCAACACACTGATGTTCGGCGAATGGATTCCTTCTACAGCGAGGAGGTAAAACAGTTGCTTAATCTTGGTCAGATATTTCAAGTCTATCTGCTGAATGAGCAAAATATCCATCTCAATCATCAGGTTCATCGTCTTGAGCAAGTTCTCGGAGTAGTTCACGCGCTCTAAGAAGAAGGGGTAAAAACCATGATGAAGATAATCTTGAAAGTAGGCCAGTGGACTCACGCGCTGCAAGATGCGAGATGCAATGTGCTCGTGGTTGTTGATGATCTCGTTGAGTGTATAGGGTTGGAAGTGCTCTCCCGTCTGCAGATTGAGAAATTCTCGAAAGGAGAATCCACGCAGATTATAACTCTTCACAATACCCTTGATCTCGGGGGTCTCCTTCAATCGCATCACGCTGGAACCAGCAAAGACAATATGAAGCTGAGGCAACTCGTCGTAGCAGCGACGTAGTTCTATACTCCAGTTTGGCTGCTTATAAATCTGGTCGATGAGCAACACTCGTCCTCCAGAATCCACAAACTTATGTGCGAAATTGACAAAACCCCAACTTTGGAAATAGAAGTTGTTCATATTCACATAAAGGCACTGACGATCGGTGGGACCAAACTTTTCCTTCGCATATTGCAACAGGAATGTAGTCTTGCCCACTCCACGCGTTCCCTTAATACCTATCAAGCGGTCGGACCAGTCTATCTCATCCATCAGGGTGCGACGAACTGGTGCATTGGTATGCTCAACAAGGTAGGAATGGGTGCGAAAGAAAGCTTCCATCTACTGTGATTTGCGATTAACGAATATATCCATGCAAAGTTAGCATAATATTTTATGTTTGCAAACCATAGATAGCAAAAGTTTCTATTTTTAGTAATTTTTGTATTTCTACCAAATCTTAAAGATTGAGTCTAATATATATTAAATCTGTAATGTATTTCCAATGAAATCAACGCAGACTTTTACCATACGTTTGGCAGAAAACGGGGCTTTAGTAAGTGAAGACGAATTCAAGGTTATTGCAATTACGATAATTCGCAAAACAATGCATCTAGCATTACCATATTTATATAAGTAATACCATGATAGTAGTTTATGTAGGTTGTTTATCCGATGAAACAAAACCCTTCTTGAAAATTGACTTGCATAACCAGTTTTGCGATAGCTATCCTTTGGCACTGCGATTCGATACTAATCGTAGCGCGATTCGGCATCAATGGCAACGCGTTTAGGTACTAAACGCAGTGCCAAAGGATACTTGTCGCGATGCAATTGGATACCAATCGCAAGGACCTTGAATGTGAGTGCGTAAAACACGGTGTTTTGTAGACATTGTCAACAAAATTTCATGAGGTTAGTTTGGCTAGGTCGGTGCGAAACGTTAACTTTGCTATTCAAGTATTATTTGAAAGGCAATTCAAAACGAACGTTGAAGAAAATGCAAGGCAAAGACTGCGTAATTGATGGACGAAACTGCCATCTGTTCTCTTCAGAGCACCCTCAAGTGTTACTCATTCAGCCTACCAGCGCACACGAGGCAGAATGGGCCAACCGCGAGGTGGAGCTCATCAAAGAAAAGACAGACATACCATTCGCATTGATTACCTTTGACGTGGCCGACTGGGAGAGAGAACTTGCCCCATGGAGTGATTCCCTACTCTCCAAACGAGAAGATGTGGGTGTGCACGCTCAGGAGACGCTCGGATTTATAGAATCTTCGCTGTTACCTCGTATGAGAGAAGTTTACGGAGAATTACCTTGCATTCTTGGCGGATATTCACTGGCCGCCCTATTCGCATTGTGGGCAGCTTACCTATCTTCTTCATTCCTTGCCATTGCTGCATCCTCGCCATCGGTTTGGCTTAAAGGTTGGCCTGAGTTTACACAAACTCATACGCCTCAAACAGAAAGCATCTTCCTGGGCCTAGGCGAACAGGAGGAAAAGACAAAAAAACAGGCCTTTGCCCGAGTAGGTGACAATATTCGTAGATATCACCAACTTTTGTCCGGCCAGCTCGGAGAAAACAGTACAGTGCTCCGATGGAATCCCGGTGGACACTTCAAAGATGGAGATAGGCGCACTGCCGAGGGATTCGCGTGGGCAATCGACAAGCTGGCAGCCTCTTCCCGACCCTCCCCAGTAGGGAAAGGGAAAAGCAACTCCTGACCTCCCAATGGAACGAAGGTGCAATATTACGACAATGAAACGAACAGAGATGAACGAAGAAACACGTCCAAATAAACCTATGACATTCTCCTCCGCTGGGGAGAGTCAAAGAGGATTCGCAGGTACTCGGGGACTTTCCACTCTATTATTGGCCTTCGACGCTGACGACACCCTATGGGACAATCAGACCTATTTCGACCAAGTAGAGCATGACTATTGCGAACTGTTAAAGCCCTACGGCACAGCCGAAGAGGTGTCTGGTGCTTTGTTTCAAATCGAATCGGCCAACATGCCACTGCTTGGTTATGGGTGCAAAGCTTTCACCTTGTCACTCGTCGAGAATGCCGTGAAGTACACCAAAGGGCAGATTTCTTCCAACGACATACTAAAGATTGTAGAGCTTGGCAAATCATTACTCTCACATCAAACCGACCCTTTACCGGAGGTAAGGGAGACATTGTTGGCTATTCGTCGCAAGAAGCCATACAAGATGGTGGTCTTCACTAAGGGCGAACTACTTGATCAACAAAATAAGCTTATCCGTTCCGGACTGTCTGAATTGTTTGACGACATCGTGGTGGTGTCGGATAAAACACGTCAAGAATATCTCAAACTCTGTGCAATGTTTGACACAGACATCACACATCTTGTCATGGTGGGCAATTCTTTCAAGTCGGACATCGAACCAGTGCTACAACTTGGCGGCTCAGCTGTTCATATTCCGTTTTACACAACTTGGAAGCATGAGGAGGCTGAAGAATACGAACACTATCGCCTCCGTCGCATAGAAAGTTTCGACCAACTCCTCCACATTTTATAATTAATCCCATCTGGCTTTTCCTATTGGAAAAGCTTTTATATCTCCGGATGATTGCATGTGCATTCATCCCATCGTTTGTTGCACATCTTCTTTCATTTTTCGTTTTATTTCCATTTTTTTGTTTATTCCAATTGTTTCACTTTCGTTTGCATTCGTCTCATTTCTTAAAATAATGAAAAAGATTGTTCGATGTTCAAGACTAATAATCTATATTTGCATCAAGGACTTATCAAATCACTACTTTTTTAACATAAAAACTTATTAGCTATCCAAATGTTTTAAACATGGAAAATGTTATAGGCAAATTACAAAGAATCGCTTGCCTTGTCTTGTTGATGATGACTGCCGGACTAACGGCTATGGCACAGAACGAGATGACGGTAAGAGGTAGTGTGACTGACGAGGCATCAGAGCCGGTCATAGGAGCCACAGTTGTGGTTACAAACCGACCTAATGTTGGAACAATCACAGACTTCGACGGCAACTTCACGCTGGCAGGTGTCAGAAATGGCGAAAAGCTTACCTTTACATATGTAGGTATGGCGTCTCAAGTCATTAAGGCATCCTCACGCATGAACATCGTAATGAAGAGCGACCAAGAGGTGCTCAACGAGGTAGTTGTCGTAGGTTATGGACAACAAAAGAAGGCCAGCGTGGTGGGTGCTATCACCCAAACCACAGGTAAGGTGCTGGAACGGTCGGGAGGTATCACCGACGTGGGAGCTGCCCTTACTGGTAACCTCCCTGGTGTGGTTACCACCTCTAGCTCTGGTTTGCCAGGCGAAGAAGATCCCCAGATCGTCATTCGTGGTGCCAGTTCGTGGAACAGCAGTGCTCCACTTGTTTTGGTTGATGGCATTGAACGCCCGATGAAGTCGGTGGACATTTCGTCCGTCGCAACCATTTCGGTGCTCAAGGATGCTTCTGCCACGGCCGTGTACGGTGTGAAGGGTGCCAATGGGGTTATCCTTATCACCACTAAGCGAGGCGAAGATGGCAAGGCGCGTATCAACGCCACTGTTAACATGGTGATGAAAGTACCTTCCAAACTTCCTAACAAATTGGATTCTTATGATGCGTTTAGAGCCCGCAACACGGCCATAGAGCATGAATTGAGCATCAAGCCTGACTCTTGGGACTTCATCAAATCACAGGATTTCATCGACAATTATCGCAACCAGACATCTGTGGAGCAGCGCGAGCGCTATCCTAATGTAGACTGGCAGGATGCTCTGTTCAAAAAGTCGACGATGAGCTACAATGCCAACCTCAATGTTAGTGGTGGCAGTAGTTTTGTAAAATACTTCGCTTCAGTCGACTTTGTCAATGAGGGCGACCTTTTCAAAGTTTATCCCAATAACCGCGGTTATGACTCAGGTTATGGTTACGACCGTATCAATGTGCGCAGCAACTTGGACTTCCAAATTTCCAAGACAACTGTGCTGAAAATGAATATCGCAGGTAGTAGCTCCGCACAGAAGACACCATACAACAACTCGCAGTATAGCAGTACGAGTGATTGGTCTATTGCTCAGCAGTGGGCTGGCGCGTACAACATCGCTCCCGATGTTTTCCTACCAGTTTATTCGGACGGCTCCTGGGGTTTCTACCCATCAGGAACAAACGTTAGCAACTCTGCCTCAAATATTTCTCTTGGCGGCACAATGAAGACCACTACAACTACAATCAACACGGACTTCAGCCTTGACCAACAATTGGACTTCATCACTCCTGGATTAAAATTTCATGGAATGATATCCTGGGATAACCAGTTTGTGGAATGGAAACGTGGTGTGAACGACCTCTTCAATGATGCTCAGCAGAAGTGGATCAACCCCGTAACTGGGGATGTGACTTATAAGCAAGCATACGATAGTGCCAACAAGTTTGACTTCCAGCAACCTGTCAGCTGGGCTATCGAGCCAGGCGAGGTACGGAACGACCGTACGCGCAGAAATCTCAATTATCAGATGCAACTCTTCTGGGGCCGCACTTTTGGAAATCATGACCTTACAGCCATGGGACTTTTCAGCCGCCAGCAGACCGCTTTTGGTAGCATGATTCCTAACTATAGGGAGGACTGGGTTTTCCGTTTGACCTATAATTTTGCTCAAAAATACTTCTTGGAGTACAACGGAGCATACAACGGCTCGGAGAAATTCAGCAAGGACAATCGCTTTGCATTCTTCAATTCAGCCGCTCTTGGTTGGATGGTCACCGAGGAAAAGTTCATGAAGAACTTGAAATGGCTTGACATGTTCAAACTTCGCGCATCCTACGGAGAAATCGGTGACGACAATGTGCCTTCTCGTTGGCTTTATATGGACCAGTGGGCATTCATGGATGAGAAGTCAACATCTCTGGATGTGTCACATGGCACAAGCCCTTACTATTGGTATCGCGAAGCCTCTGTCGGCAATCCTGATGTGCACTGGGAGACCGTAACCAAGTGGAACTATGGTGCAGACTACTCTCTTTTTCATGGCCTGTTAATCGGTAGCGTGGATATCTTCCGTGATCACCGTACTAATATCCTTGTAGGTGGCTCCGACCGCGCTGTGCCTTCATACTATGGTCAGGCTCCAGCAACTGCCAATCTCGGTGAGGTGAAGACCAAAGGCTTTGAGATTACACTTCGAATCAACAAGGTATTGGCTAACAAAATGCGCCTATGGGCTGACCTTAATATGACCCATGCCGAAAATAAGATTATTATCAAGGACGACCAACCGTTGCTCCCCGCTTATCGCAAGCAAGCAGGCTTTGCCATCGGACAAAACCGCGCTTATCTTGACGGCGGCTACCTCCGTTCCTATGACGACATTTACGGCAGTCCAAAGTTTGACACCAACAACGACCAGAAATTGCCAGGCGATTATTATATCGTGGACTTCAACGG
>Ga0183095_11138_pt1 | contig 29984 bp, 29 predicted proteins | sample BioMet4_FD_130346 | JGI IMG/M metagenome (GOLD analysis project Ga0183095, IMG submission 130346) | Microbial communities from bioreactor (seeded with sewage sludge) at LBNL, California, USA - Biofuel metagenome 4 (v2) (version 3) | ecosystem: Engineered > Bioreactor > Anaerobic > Unclassified ...
CTGGCTGAAAAACTGGAAACGGTGATTACCAGAACCGTCACCAACACCCGAATGCGGGATTTCTATGATATTCACATTTTGCTGGAACTGCATGGTGAGCGTTTGGACGGGCGCGTGTTGCAGCCGGCATTACAGGCAACTGCCAGCAAAAGAGGGACAGAAGCCAATTTGAAGAATGCAACTTTCATTTTTGATGAAATAGAGAGTGATGCGACCATGCAAAAACTGTGGAACGCCTACCAGAAGAAGTTTTCCTATGCGTCAGATTTGCCGTGGAACACCGTTATGTCCTCTGTACGAAAACTGTACACTTTGACACGAAATCCATAATGCATATTCAACGTGGCGAGTATACAAAGCAAGACTAAAATCCGATGCAATCTTATTTTAGCCAAAAATGAAGTAGTCTCTGGTGGCTTCTTCTTTGTTTACAGCCCCGCAGATTTTGAGAGCTGGTCATAAAGCTTGCCGGTATCGGCAAGCTTTTCCGTTTTGGCCGTCATGCCAATGTTGTATTTTTGCCGATAGCAGGCTATACTATAGCTAAGAAACCTATAGGGGGAAAGAGTATGAAGTTCTGTTCGGTGGCGGAAATCGCAAAACAATGGAATCTATCCGAGCGTACCGTTCGGAATTATTGTGCTGCCGGGAAAATTCCAGAAGCATTTTTGACAGGAAAGACTTGGAATGTTCCCGAAAATGCGCAGCGCCCTGTGCGCAGCAACCGGCATGACGATGCGCCCAAGACACTGTTGGAATATCTAAGGCTTGAAGAAACAGCAAAAGTCAGCGGTGGCATTTATCATAAAATTCAGATTGAGCTAACCTACAATTCCAACCGCATCGAAGGCAGTCGCCTTACTCATGATCAGACCCGCTACATTTATGAAACCAACACCATTGGCGTGAGTGATGATGCTGTGAATGTGGATGACATTATTGAAACGGCCAACCACTTCAAGTGTATCGATATGGTCATCGAGCAGGCAGCGCAGCCGCTCAGCCAAGCATTTATCAAACAACTTCACCGTACTTTAAAGAGCGGAACCAGTGATTCCAGAAAGAATTGGTTTGCGGTTGGCGAGTATAAAAAACTTCCCAACGAAGTGGGCGGAAAAGATACTGCTGCGCCAGAAGAAGTTCCGGAACGACTTGCTGTGCTTCTAAAAAGCTATCTTGAAAACAAAAACAAAACGCTGGATGATCTGATTGAATTCCATTATGAATTTGAAACGATCCATCCCTTTCAGGATGGCAACGGGCGTGTCGGCAGATTGATTGTATTCAAAGTACTCCTGTTTAAGTTTTTCAAGCTCGTTGTGCCAGCCGGTGATAGGTAATTTTCCTTCAGAGGAAAGAAACGGTTTCAGCTTGCGCTGTGCCATGTAGAAGCGCCTCAAAACATCGTCGTTTGCCTCCTTGAATTTTTCCCGCCTGCCTTTGAAATGGATGCCGTTCATCTCATCATAAACAGGCTTACCCTCGATGTAATACTCCGCCATACGAAGCAGGTCATCCACTTGCTTCGTGCGGTCGCTCTTGGGATTTGCGTCTTCCTCCGCCACTTGTTTAGCTCACTTTCGTTTCTGCCAGATGATGTCATAACCGAGAACGTCGGCCAACTCCACGGCCTCTTTGTAGCGCAGACTTCCGCGACGCAGTTTGCCGGAGAAGTTGGGAACGCTCCGGCTCCAATCGTAGTCGTCATAGAGCTTATCCACGACCTCGCTCATGCTCATACCCTCACGGACGATGACGGATTTGATTTCTTCTCTGATACCCATAAATACCTCCAATTTTTAAATAGAATTGGTTTGATCGATGCCCACCTCATTAGGAGCATCTTTCGACTTCGCTGTTTTACGTGTGTTTTCGCAGAATAATAAGAAAACGCGCCGGATCGTGAAAGCCGTACGCTTCCCGATGGCGCGCTGTACTGCGAATGACCGCTATGATTTCTGCCGCTTGTTCGTCCTATGACGAAGCTCTGATTTTCATCTGCCTTTTTCACCTCTTTCCCTCAATTTTGGGGCGCAAAAAAACCGCGCTGCCATTTCTGACTGCGCGGTTCATTGCTCCTTCTGAAATTGCTTGAACTGCTTTTCGATGACCTTCATCCGTTTTATAACGCCGCTGTGATTTGCATATCCCAGCCTGTCTGCGATTTCCGCGTAAGTAAAACCATCGTGCCGGAGCTGCAATATCTCCCTGTCTCGCTCCGGCAGAGCGGCGAAGAATCGTTCCGAGAAGTCTTTGGCGATGACCGTCGCCTCTATATTTTGTCTCTTGTCGGGAATATAGTAGATACCGCCCTCGTCATCTTCGAGGCATTTTTCCAGCGACACGGTTTTGACTTTTTTGGAGCGTGTGTGATACCACTTCCGCAGAAAATCTTTGCGGACATTGGTGTTCTGCTTCTCAAAATCTTTGTCACATGGCATTTCCCTCACTATATCAAGGATAGGTTGCCAGCCTTCTTCTCCGATACCGCGCTTAACAACACGGCTCATAATCTCCGCTATGTATTCCGGTGTGAAAAAAGGAATGCTTTGGGTGCTTGGGATATTTATAAGCGCTTGCAGGTTCCAGCCGATTTCCGTATCGAGCAGCCTGCACCATAGCGGAATAGCATAGGACAGCTTCCACACTGGGCAATAGCCGGTATAGTGCTCTTTCCAGCCGCCGAAACCGAAGTGTGGAAACGCAAGGGCGGCCCCAGCATCCATTATCTCACTCAAGAACTGATCGCTCTCGACAACCGTCTGCCACCCATCGTCGTAAATAACCTCGCGAATTTTGCGCGGCAGTTTCCGCAGAGTGGGGCATTTGGCAATTAAGTCTGCTGGAAGGAAGTATACAAACGGCAGGAAAATATAGTTGCTGTTAGATGGAATGCTCATAATTCCGGGCGGCGCGTTTGCGCTCGGTTGCTTGTCCATTTAGCGTTCTCCTTATTGAATAACAAAGGAAATGATATGATTCTATTTATAAACGACACTATACTGTATCAATTGTTCCTATTTTAGCAAATTTAATTTTCAGAGGCAAGAAAAAACCTCTCCGCCTTCGGGTAGAGAGGTTGACTGGCATCATCTATTTGATTTCCTGCTCCAGATTTCCAAAGATATCAGCGTTGAAGAATTCAACTACCGATATATCCAATCCGTCACACAGCTTTTTAATTGTCGCAATTGTTGTACTGTTGTTCCTACCACTGACAATATTGTTTATGGTCGATTGTGTAACGCCGCTTATTGTACCAAGCTTGTTAATCGTTATACCTCGTTCCTTACACAACTCAAGGATTCGCTCCTTGACGGCAACGCCGATTGACATATCCATCATCCTAACTAAAATGAGTTAACACAACAATACCCATTTTGAACCCGAATAATTACCTCAATTGAGTTGAATTTGGATATGCGTATGATAAAATAAACTCAAAAGAGCTTAGGAGCGGGATATGGATAAAAAAACATTGTGGATTGCCAAGAATGCAATAAATCAAATAGCATTACGTGAAGGAAAAACGGTTGAGCAAGTCAGAAAAGAAATACAAAATGCTATGTTAATTGGACTGTGCAGTCAAGACCCGAAGATACAGGCATATTGGAAGCGGATTCCAAGTGAGGGTGACATACCTACTCCAGAGGAAGTGATTGCTTTTCTTGCAATGGAGGCCGGAAATTTAACATAGCCCCCCCTTCTCGATGATTGGAAAAACGGACACATCTCAGCAAGAGGAGCTACAAAAAAACTTGGCATAAACCATAAGACCTTCCTGTCGTGGGTGACAGAGTGAAAGAAATGGCGAAAAACACGCTTTTGTCGCCAGATGATATTGACTTTATCAAGTTTATATTTTACAATTTATGTAACAGTCTTGGTTAATTTTTGAACAGTAACCGCCTGCTTTGAGGATTGCGTTGGAGGTGCTGCTTGTGGTTAACTTGATGAGATAGAAAAGCAAACCATGTGCGACGAGTTGACCGCGCATTTCGCAGATCGAAACCAGGGTTGTTCCAATGAGTTTGATACAGCTTATGGCTTTCATGATGGTCTTTAGCGTGAATGCCGATAGTAAGCAGTATGTTTTTGCAAACCGCATTCTTGTGCCGAGTTATCTCCAATTCCTCCAGCAAAAAGAAGATTATATTTCGCCAGATACCTGCATTGAAGTTCGTAGCGAGTTGGTAATGTCATATGAAGAATTTCAAGAGTTCTATAAGCGATTCAACAGCACAAGTATTGGTTAGGCCGCAAAGTGTATTTGCGTGGCGACAAAAGCGTGCTTTACTACCCGATTAGGAGTTGGAACTTACTATCAAAATAATGATAATATTATATTAACATACCTTCGAAAAAGCGAAAAACAGAAAAATGGGGTTTGTTGCAATCCAGTCTCTTGCTTTTTAGGTGTACCGGATTGTCTGCTTTTTGAAACAGCAAATCGATAAAAAGGTGATGAAAATGAAGTAACGGCAAAAAACCGAGTAGTTTTCAGAATAATAATTCTATTAGGGAGGTCAAATAATGGGACGCGCAATTGGGATAGATCTAGGAACTACATATTCCGCTGTTGCCATCCTGCAAGAGGATGGCAAACCTGCGATATTACCTAATATTGAAGGCCAAAATATCACACCTTCGGTCGTTCTTTTTCCGGATGCAGCAAGCGGATCGGACGAACCCTTAGTCGGGGATATGGCCAAGCATTCCGTTGCGACCGCCCCTTTGGATGTTGTCCAATTTGTCAAGCGGCAAATGGGAGACCCCAACTGGCGGTTTGAATCGGCGAATGGTCACTCATACACTGCGGAAGAAGTTTCTGCCGTTATCTTAAAGAAACTGAAAAACGATGCAGAAATTGCTCTTGGTCAGCCGATTACGGACGCTGTTATTACAGTTCCTGCATACTTTGACGATGCCAGAAGGACTGCCACTCGACAGGCGGGACAAATTGCCGGACTGAAAGTTTTGCGTGTTCTTAACGAGCCGACGGCAGCAGCAATGTCCTATGGGTTGAGTCAGAAGAAAAATGGAACCGTTTTGGTATACGATCTCGGTGGCGGAACTTTTGATGTAACGATTATGGACATCAACAATGGTGAATTTGATGTTCTTTCAACCGATGGCAACCGAAATCTGGGCGGGTTTGATTTTGACAATAGAATTGCTGAGTTCGTTTTCGAGCAGATAAGAGCGCAGGGAATAGATAGAGATGTTCGCACAGATGACGCTCTTGTGGCTGAAATTCGTGAAAAGTCCGAGATTGCAAAGAAAAGCCTTACAACTGTTGCTCAAGCAACGATCGTGCTTACAGTTGACGGTAAACACGTGAGAATCAGAATTCCCCGCGAGGAATTTGAAAGTAGAACCGAGGATCTTCTGAATACAACAAAAGAATTGGTAGAAGATGCGATGGAGAGTGCCGGGAAAGGTTGGAGTGATATTGATCACCTCTTGCTTGTTGGTGGCTCGACCCGAATGCCCATGGTTCGAAAAATGATGGCCGTTTTGTCTGGGAAAGAACCTGAACTGAATGTTAATCCCGATGAAGCTGTTGCTATGGGGGCAGCCATCCAAGCGTATATCAGCGCAAACCAACAAAATGACGAAGGTGGCAACAGCGGATTGCCGGCTCTTGTGGGCGGCGAGTTGATGACCATCAATGTGTCTGATGTTACCTCCCAGGCCCTCGGTGTTGTACTTCTTAATGATCACGATCAGGATGAAAACTTTGTTGTTATTCCCAAAAACGCAAAGATTCCAACTAAGGGCGATCAGCATGCACGCACGGTTGTTGATCAGCAGTCGTGTATTCTAGTCCGTGTGACTCAGGGCGAAGACAGTGATATTCGTTATGTTACTGAAATCGGTTCCAAGGAGATCCCTATTCCCACATATCCTAAAGGTGCTCCATTCACAGTTGCCTATGCTTACGACATTGATCAAACAGTTTATGTCGAGCTGTATGATGAAACTGCTCATAACATTGTCGGCAAATTCGAAATCGACAGAATAATGAATATGAGCGACGAAGAGGTCCAAAACGCCATGCGTAAAATTGGACAAATGGACATTATGTAAGGGTGAGGCGGCAAGTATGGAAGAAGAATTTCAGAAGAAAACATACGACGAAGTTGCAGCACTAAAAGATCTTTTCCTTCGGCGGCTTATGGATGACAAGATAAAAACGGCGGCAATTGTTCAGCTGAAAGAAAACAACGAGGCACTGCAACGGCAGTTAGATGAGAAAGCCATCACTGCACTGGTGAAAGAAATTTTGCTTGTATGCGACCGTATTGACGCACAGGAATCAGTTGACGATCTTACAATCTCGGTTAAAGAAGAATTATTGGAACTCCTATCTCGCAGAGAATTTTACAGAATGCCACATTCTGAAATCTTTGATCCTACTTATCATAATGCGGTTGGCACTGCTGAAGAGACATCCGAATACCCAGAAAAGCGTATTGTGAAGGTTGTGAGAAATGGTTATTTCTTCCGCGACCGTGTATTCCGTTCTGCAGATGTCATTGTTTCTGTAAGAAAAAGATAATCTGGTATTTCAGAATAATTTTCTACTCTGCCCATTTTGCATGAAAGGAGCAGGCTTATTTGGACAATATCGTTCGTCTGTTTGATGATTTTGCAAACGCATACCAGCATAGCCTTTATGCAATTGAGCGTGAGCAAAAGGTAATTGATAGAGCTCGTTCAGAATCCAGAAATCAAGCAAAAAAACGCTTTGAAAAAGATCGCAGTCGAGTTGCCACTACGGCTACAAATAACCTGATGGCGAACATGCACAGGCTTAATGATGCCTATCAAGACCTGATTGCGCAGGGTGATTCTGTCATGAAAGCTGCGGAATATTTGGGATTTGGCACCATAATCCCTCAAGATATAGATCGGCTCATCTTCTCTGATTGTACGCTTCCTTGGATAATGCCTTTTCTTGGACATAGAAATATTTACATCGAAAGCAACGGCGATGACTGTCAATCTTTAGGATTACAATTTGCAATTCATGCGCTTTTGCAAACTGCTCCAGGTCAGTTAAATGTGACAGTCATCAACCCAGAGTTAAGGCCCGAATTTTCGTCCTGCTCCCGTCTCCCGGACTTTAAGATGTTGACCAAGGATTCCGAAATTCATGCTGAGCTGGCATCTTTAATAGAAGAGATTATTCAGAACGACACGCTACTTCAAGGGAAGTACCTGTCTCTAGTAGCATTGCGTAAAGCGGCCCAACAACCTGTAGGACGACTTCAACTCTTAATAATCCAGGATCTTCCCAAGGAGTTAAGCAGAGACCTTTCAGCGGATCTTATCAGGATTTCAAGAGGGGCACCAAGAGCGGGAATTGCCATCCTGTATTTAAACAATAAAGCATTGAAAAAAACAAACAGCATTGCTATTGAGTTGAAGCAGATTAGCAATTTTTTCGTATTGACACAGGACGGAAATAATTGGAGAAGCCAGGACGTTTACTTTGAAAAATTGCTTTTCTCCTTCCCTGTCCTAAAGAATGAAGAATTGGCGCAACGGATATCGGGTATTATTGAAGATTCAAAGAACGTATCTGTAATTACCATACCGTTTGCTCAAATTGAGGACACTGATAAACAGTGGAAAGAATCCTCTGCGAGCAATTTGGTTTTCCACCTTGGCAAAGCCGGATTGGATACCGTGTCTGTTTGTCTCGGTGATAGTGTGACACAGCAACATAACATATTAATCTCCGGAGCCGCTGGTAAGGGTAAATCCAACCTTTTAGAGGTCATGATTCATAGCCTCTGCACGAGATATAGTCCTGCTGAACTGGAATTATACCTTTTGGATTTCAAAGATGGACTTACTTTTAAGCCATATGCGTCATTCGCAGATTCTTCATGGCTTCCCCACTCTAGAATGCTGGGACTGGAAAGCGACCGCGATGTTGGCCTTGCTGTTTTGAAGGACTTAGAAGCAGAACGGCGTAACCGTGCTATTCTATTTGGCGATTCTACAGGCGGAGTTCACGACTTTGAAAGCTATCGCAAGCACAATCCGGAAAAACGGCTTCCCAGAATTGTATTGATTATTGATGAGTATCAAAAGCTGTTTGACATCAACGATGAAATATCGGAGGAAGCGGCATCTCTCTTGGAAAACCTGGTTCGTCAAGGGCGAGCTTGTGCAATTCATATCATTCTGGCTTCGCAATCCATTAGTGGGACAGTTGGGCTATTGGGAAAGGAAGAACGCATATACACTCAGTTCCCGGTTCGCATTGCACTGCAAAATACAGTTTCAGAATCATACTCGATTTTTGGCATTGGAAATGACGCTGCAGCAAAACTTCATGTTCGCGGAGAAGCTATTATTAATGCAAATTATGGTGCTATTGATTCAAATCAAAAATTCACAGTGGCATATGCGGCATCAGCTGAAATGAAGGGAATACGACAGTCATTCTGTAAGGACTGGCAGACAGGTAATCACCCCATTATCTTTGCCAAGAAGGACACGGTAGACTATTCCAATTTTATTCCAAGTGTTAAAAACTGGAGGGAATCTGTCTCCGAAGGCGGGGCGGTTCGTCTCCCTTGTGGGGTAAAATTATCTATAAACAAAGGCGTGCTTCCCATAACCCTGTCAAATGACGTAGGAAGAAATGTAGCAATTCTTGGTGTCGCGGAGGATTTTCAGGCTGAAGGGGCTATACCAGGAAAAAGCAACATGGCTGTCGGCATGCTTCAGGGATTTGGTGTATCGCTAGCACTGCAACACCCGAATGGTGATGCCCGTTTTGTTATGATAGATGGCCTTGCCGCCGATATTCGTAAAAACAGCAATACTCAAAGATGGCTTAGACTCATGGAGCGATTTGGCTTTCCTGTCGAAGTCGTGAGTGCAAAGGATGCTGCGGATTGGCTTATGAGCTTTCAACAAGAAGTGATGTCCGGGTCTGATGAAGAAGACACATACATATTTGGCTTTGGGATGGATCGCTGCAGTAACTTTATGGAACCCAGCTTAAGTGGTGAATCAGGTGCTTCGGCCTTCCAGGAGTTGTTGAAGTATGGATATGAAGGTGTCCACTTCATGTGCTGGTGGTCTAACGTCAGTATGTATAAGAACCATATTGGTTTTAGTAGTGATGGTTATATTGGAACAAAGATACTGCTTCGAATGGACACCGATACTGCTCGGGACATCCTCGGCCCCTTCGTCAATTGGAGTGTAAGAGATAATCGTGCATACATCCACGATTCTTCAGACCTTGCAACAGATTCCGTAGTGATGCCATTGTTACCAATCACGGATCGTGTTAGCGGCCTAATAGAAGCGGAGGCTTGGTAAGTTGGAAGTTTGTTTATCCTATGAATCTTATTTGAATTGTTTAATTGAAATTGTTGAACAGCTTGGAAACGAGGCGGCTTCGCAGGGCACAAATGCTCAAAATGAACGCAATACTGTCTCGGAGATTGAAAACAAGTATATGCAATATTCCGAGGAGCTTCAACAGGCAAAGAAAATAGTGCAAGATCAATATGGAAGTGTATGGGAAAGTTGCACCCAACATACAGGCTTGAAAAGACCCTGTGATCAGCGGCCAGCACCTACAGATCTGTCGTGGAAAGAGGCTGTTCGAATTCAGGAGCAGGCTGCATCCAAAATCAGTGATTGGTTCACACTGAAATCGCAGCAGGCCGTCATTGATCGTCAGAATAAAATACGCGAAGAAGCTGCTAAAAAGGCGGCCATAGCTGCTGCACAGGCAGAAGCAGCCAGAAAAAGAGCAGAAGAAGAAGCACAGGCAGAAAGAGAATGCGGTGAAGCCCTCATAGAAGCAATGAAGCGGAAACACCGTGGTAAAAATTAATTACATTACTGGGAGGTTATCTTATGGCATCTACTATTTCTCAAATCAAGCAGCAGGTAAACCAGATCGGGCAGCAGGCAACTTCCACGGCAGGTCAGTTGGCTCAATTGGCTACCAATCTGGAAAAAAATGTTGCGGCTGTTAGCAGCGCCATTGGCGGCACATCTTCTGGAGAAGATAAGACCATGATTTCTTCATTCCAGCAGGCCAGCCAAGCAGTAAAGGATGCAGCCGCATCACTTCAGGCTGCGGGTGCAGCCGCGAAAGATTGGGCATCAAAGGCGTAAAATCCATGAGTACTTATGAAGAATTACAGCAATTTGTTGAAGCTATCGCAAGCGATGCACAAAACAGCGCCTTTGATCTGATAAATTCCGCAGATAATATTGAAAAATACGCCGCCACTTTTCAAAGGCTAACTGCAACGACCCAAGGTAGTTCTGCAAAAACAGTCGAAGCGTCTTTTCATACAGCGGAAAAGCAGATACTTATTGCGGCTAATTCCTTACTTGAGGCTGCGAAGGCAGGCTATGAGTGGAGCGGATCTTCTGTACCGGAATTAAAACTCGTACTAAAGCCAAGGAGCCGCTGACAGGTCTATTCGGAGGTGTTTATGAGCGATATTCAGGATCTTGGGAAACAGATTTTCAAGTTGGCCTCTGATACAAATACATCTGCAGCGGATCTTTATAACATGGCCAACGAATTACGGAAAACCACGGAAGCCGTTCAACACTTGATGCAAAGCACCTCGCAACACAATTACCAGAACATCATCAATCAGTTGGGTGTAGCACAGAATAAGCTGGCAAGCGCAACAGCTAGTCTTGTAACCGCCTCGCATAGTGCCAAGGACTGGCTAGATAGACATGTTAGCGGCAGCATGAGTCCGCTATCGCCAGCGCATATGGGCGATCTTAGTTATAGTGAAATGCAGGATGCAAGTATAAATAAAACTCCATTATCTGCACTCGGAGAGTATATGTCATCCCACAATTATGGGGACGGAGATTATACTGCATATTCTCAAGACCCTGTGTGGAGAGCACTTCATAGAGCGGCTTTTCCGGAAGATGTTTTGACTCCAATTGCCCAGGCCACAGCTTATGATCTTCTAATGCGCTTCATGTCAGAGAATAATTACGGGATTAATGACTTTGATACATATTCTCAAAACCCAATCTGGCAGGAGCTTCACGAATATGCATTTCCGGAGCGCTTCGCCAGACCTGATCCGAGTTCATCGTCACAGGGATATGCCTCAATGGTTGATTCTCTAGAACATACGGGCGTTGGATATCAGACGCTCAAATCTTTTGGCCGAGAACGCACCTCTGAAGAAATCATCAACAGATTGGGTGGCGGAGACAATACAGAAGGATCTTGCTCTTCTTTAGCATTTGCCTACGCAGGAAATGTGGCGGGCTATGATATCTTGGATTTTAGAGACGGACAAAGCAGGAGCTTCTTCTCCCGGAATAGCTCCATTGAAATGGTTGCAAATCTTCCAGGTATCGATTCAGTTATTCTCAGAGGCAAGGATGATATCTCATGTACCAATAACCTGTTAAATAGGATGACACAGGGGAAAGAATACTACCTAGCAACCGGGGTGCATGCTGCCATCGTTAGAAGGTTGGAAGACCATTTTGAATACTTGGAGTTGCAGCATCCGACAAACAACGGTTGGAATTATTTGGATGACTATGTGCTTCTTAATCGGTTTCACTGCTCGCAGTCTAACTCTTTTGAATGCCCAAATTATTTGATTGATGTTGCCTCCTTAGCAAGGAACCATGAGTTTCTTGGAGTACTAGGCTATCTTAATACAACAGAATCAGAGCAGCGCAAGGGGGGAAATGGATATGTCCGATAACAAAGAGATCTTTAGCGGTTTTCATTGGATACATAATCCAGAGCAAAAAGGTGAGATCCTGTTTACATTTGACGGGAAACAGGTATTTAACTTGTTCAGAGATTATCCCTATAAGTTGTCGAAGGAGCAAAAGGTCGTATTCGATACCGAAAACCCATATTGGGCAGAGTATTTTAAGGACAGATCTTAATTCCATAATTGCGCTGATCATTACTATATTGTAAAATTTTTGCGAGTAAACAATCTCTAACGACGGGGGCATTTGATGGTAAACTATTATGAGTTGTTGAGCATTTCCCAAGACGCAGATCGAGCATCAATTGAGCAAGCAATCAAAAAAACCAGAAGGCTTTGGAATAACAGAGCAAACAGTCCGGATGCTTCAATTAGGGCGGAAGCAGAGCAGCATGTCCGAGAAATTGCAGAAGCCGAAAAAATATTACTCAATGATTCTAAACGCGAAGAATATAACCGGCAATTATCTCAAAGCCCTAGAAACGATGGCGCTGACCAACAATCCAGTGGAAATCCATCGGACTGGGAAGAAGAGTATTTTCAAGCCTATAATCGAGACCTAACTGACGCCGCTGCCCAAATAGCACAGCGAGCAATTGCCGCAAACGAGAGAAATGGGCGCGCTTGGTTCCTGTATGGCGAGGCTCTTCGTCGAGGCGGTAATAGCGAAGGTGCTATTGGCCCTTTGCAGCACGCTTCGTTGCTTCTGCCAGACGACGCAAAAGTCTATCGTCAATTGGGCTTTGCTTATATGGATGTAGGAAAGTCGAATGATTCCCTTAAAGCGTTTTATAACGCTACCAACTGTGATCCGAATGATAGCGAGTATTATAGTCTCCGTGCCATGCTGTTCCGTAATGCTGAGATGATTGATGAAGCCATAAGTGAGGCAAGAATGGCTTACAAAATGGCGCCAAACGATAATAGCGTAAGATTTGAGTGCTTTTTTGCGTTGTATGAGGATGCATTAAGATCAATGTCTTACAATCGCTCCTCCGGAAAACACTTAATCATCAACAAAGTTCAATTGGACTATGTTAACGGGCTCCTTAAAGAAATGGCGTTAACAATCCCAGAAGACACCAACAAGACAAAATGCACTACTGCTATGGATGATATTGTTAAAACTGTTGTTGATGCCGAGAGCACAAAAGGCGGTTTCTTCTCTTCCAAACCGGGTTATCAGTATAATTATGATATCAGCAATGCAGACACCCGCTCGACTGGGAAACATTAATTATTCACATTGTTTACAACGCAGGAAGCTGCGTTAATTTGAAAGGAGAAAAACTATGGCTTACTCAGAAAAACAACTCACCACCGAATGGATGCCCCAAGTCAGATGGCCGAACGGTAACGACGTGAATCTGGTCACAGTACGCGAGGCAATTCAGAATCAGGCAGATGAAAACGGAATTCCTGTTGCTTTCACCGAAGATCAGCTGAAGGTTGGTGGCCTTCTTAGCTCGGAGCGAGAGGACATCCTTATTATGTACAATCCTCAGCATGCAACTGATTACCTTCGTTTCGCTATTCGTGTCCAGCATCAGGGTAAGTATGCCTTTATGCATGTCTACAATTTGGGTGGAAGTAAAAACTTCCGTGATGACAATGTTGCTGGCGGCGGCAGCACGATGAAAAAGATTGCCAACGCTATTGGCGGACATAACCAGAAACTCCAGGCTGAGGAAAATTACTATACCATCCTGCGTGACTGCTTGGAGAATGTTACAGGTGCTTAAGTAATGCTCAATTATGCGCGGTCCTCTTCATTTGATTGAGGAGGACCGCTTTACTAATTAATTGTGGTGAGAAAATGGAAATCATAGTACTTCTATTGATTGTGCTCGGAATTGTTGCAGGCTTGATTGCGTCAATTTCAATTATTACAAACATTTCTAAATACTATCGTACACGATTCGGATTTAGCGTTTGGTCCGGCGTGCTCATATTGTTTCTTGCATGCATCTTACTCTTATTTAGCACCTACAGCAACTCTGCAAACAACAGAGCGATGCTTGCTGTTATTTCGTCGATTCTTTGCTTGTTTACATTCTTCCGGGATGTTAGATTATCTGGGGGCACATACGGCTTCTTGGGATTCTTATTTCAAGCTGTAATGACGTTTTTGATGTTTTTCGTGATAATACTAATTCTGGCTGGAATACTTGCACGTGCAATAGCACGGAGTGCAAGACAATTAACAGGAACGTATTATAATGCCTTGCAAGAAGTACATTATGCAATAATACTGTTTCCTGTTTTTATACGAATATAGTATGCGCCTCCAATCATGGGGAGGTAAGTCAAGGGCTTTTCGGACAATAAGCTAAGCACTACATGATAAAGTTTGCTGTTGCCAGGCACTGAGGAATTGGATGGGGCTGAGATAGCCCAGCCGTTTCTGAACCCTGTATCTGTTATAAAAAACCTCAACATATTCAAAGGTGGTCTGGCGGGCCGCTTCCCGGGTCGGATAAAAGTGCCAGTGTACAATTTTTTTCAGGACTGAGAAGAAGCTTTCGCTCCAGGCGTTGTTGCCCGGTTTCCCGACAGCGGGAAAGCTCTGCCTCCAGCCATATCCGGCGTTTGGGCCATCACGTCGGATGTATACTGACTGCCACGGTCACTGTGGAAAATCACACCCGCAGGTAAATGCCAGCGGTTCTGCGTGGCCTTGAGTGTTTTCAGTACAAGCTCCTTTTTCATATTCTCTGTCTGGCAGGTAGCCAGAACGGTATTGGTATAGACATCGCGGATTTTGCAAAGGTAGTCGAAACCTTCTCCGGTTCGGATATAGCTGATATCGCTGGACAGGACTTGAAACGGGGCGGTTATTATAAAGCCCTTTGTCAGATTCTTATATTTGTCTCTGCGCGCCTTTCGGCTGCCGGTTAAAGACCGCTGTCTACGCCTGCAATGTCAGGATTTCAGGCCTTCCTGCGCCATGATGCGTTTTACAACCGGATAGGACGTCGAATCCCCTATATGCCTTAGTACACCGCAGATACGGTCAGCGCCATAACATGATAAAAAATGCATTTGAACCAATCTATCAGAAGTTGCCTCAAACGGTATTTGATGAAGTGAATACAAAATAGGCTTACAAAATGTATGATATACGATGGCAGAACATGAAAAATGAGCAGAAATAGCGTAAAGAATCTTAAAGCAAAACAGTAACAAATGGTTGTAACTTGATAGCTAAATGATTACGATCAAGCTGAAATAACTTGTCCTTTGATAGCTTAGATTATATTCCATAATTGTATTGACATAAATGCAGATGATGAATATAATTGTATACATATGTGGAGGCAATGTGATGGATCGAATTGGTCAGCGACTTCGTGAACTGCGCGAGGGTATCAAGCTTTCACAAGCTAAGCTCGCTGCATTAGCAGGTACTACCCAAGCGACAATTAACAGATATGAAAGTGGAGTGTCCTCTACTCCACTAAAAATGCTTATTTGGTATGCTGATTACTTTGATATATCCATGGACTACCTATGTGGTCGAACAGATAAGCCACAGGGCAAGCTGTACAATTATCATCCAAAAATTCTTGATGAGAATAAGGACATGAAAGATTTTATCGACATGTGCTTTGACCCCAAATCTCCGATGAACGGAAAACTGAAAGCCAAACTTGTCGAAATGCTTGGGGAGGTGGAAACAAATGAGTGAAGAAAATAATATCCAGCTCTTCGAAAATAAAAAAATCCGTACCGCTTGGGATAACGAAAAGGAAGACTGGTATTTTTCCGTCGTCGATGTTGTTGGTGTGTTCACCGAGCAGCCCGATCAGCGACGCGCCGCGAAATATTGGAGTGTCCTGAAATCTCGTATAAAAAAAGAAAGCTCCCAGTTGACTACAATTTGTAGTCAACTGAAAATGAGATCGGCAGATGGTAAATATTACAAAACCGACGTGGCAGATACCGAACAGCTTTTGCGTATCATTCAATCCATTCCCTCGCCCAAAGCTGAACCGTTTAAGATATGGCTGGCACAAGTCGGTCGGGAACGTATCGACGAGACCATTGACCCTGAACTGACCATCGACCGTGCGCTGGAAACCTACTTGAAAAAAGGATATTCCCGCGAGTGGATCAATCAGCGTTTGCAGGCCATACAAGTCCGAAAGGAATTGACGGACGAATGGGACAGCCACGGTGTCCAGAAAGGTGTAGAATATGCCATCCTGACGGATGAAATCACCCGCGCATGGGCTGGCATGTCAACACGGCAATACAAAAATTTCAAAGGTCTGAAAAAAGAAAATCTCCGTGACAACATGAGCACGCTTGAGCTGGTGCTGAATATGCTCGCCGAAGCCACGACCACGGAGATTTCAAAACAAAAAGATCCGTCCACTTTTTCGGAGAATATGCAAATCGCAAAATCAGGCGGTGAGGCGGCCGGTGAGGCGCGAAAAGCGGTTGAAGCAAGAACCGGTGTGCCGGTTATTTCCCCCAAGGCTGCCATTGACTTCACGAAGCTGATCGAGATCGTCGGTGAGGTCGGCGAGGACAAGGACGGTGACGGCAAATGAACGGCGTCATCTATGCCCGATATTCCAGCGAGGGCCAGCGCGAAGAAAGCATCGAGGGACAAATCCGTGAGTGTAGGGAATACTGTGACAAGAACGGTATTACCGTTGTGAGAATATACATAGACCGCGCGCTTTCTGCAAAGACCGACCATCGCCCGGAGTTCCAACGGATGATAAAGGACAGCGCCAGGGGTACATTTGAAGCTGTGGTTGTCTGGAAGCTGGACAGGTTCTCCCGAAACCGCTATGACAGCGCGCACTGCAAAGCCGCGCTGAAGAAAAACAGTGTTCGTGTGGTGTCGGCAAAAGAAAATATTGCGGAGGGGCCGGAGGGCATCATCCTTGAATCCATGCTTGAGGGTATGGCGGAATACTACTCTGCCGAGCTTTCAGTCAAAGTCATTCGCGGTCACACGGAAAATGCGCTCAAATGCAAATACAACGGCGGAACGCCCACCTTTGGATATCAGATCGACGCGGAGCGGCATTACCAACTTGACCCAAATCGTGCCTCGGTGGTGCTGGATATTTTCAAAGCCTATGACTCCGGCAAAACAATGAAAGAGATCATGGATACTCTCAATGAGCTGGGTGTCACTACGGTCAGAGGCAAGCCGATAGATTTGAATTTCGTTTCGGGCATCCTGCATAATCGCAAGTACATCGGTGAATACCGCTACCGCGATGTCGTAACGCCGGGCGGGATCCCCCTGATTGTACCGGAGGATTTGTTTGAGCGAGTGCAGGAGCGCATGGCAAAGAACAAAAGGGCCCCGGCCCGTCACAAGGCCGAGGATGATTATCTGCTCACGACAAAGCTGTTCTGCGGAACCTGCAAGTCCTTCATGGTCGGCGAGAGCGGAACAAGCCAGAATCAAAGCAAGCACCACTATTACCGCTGCGTGAACACGAAGAAAAAAAAGACCTGCAATGCCAAACGGAAATCCATCAAGAAGCGCCCCATAGAAAACGCCGTTGTGGATGCTGTGATGGAGAAGGTCATGGACGACGCATTCGTGGAGTATATAGCCGATATGGTGATGGAGCTTCAAACGAAAGAAAGCAGCGAACTGCCCGCGCTCCGTCAACAGCTTGCCGAAACGGAAAAGGGCATTGAGAATATGCTCAACGCTATTCAGGCGGGTATCCTGAACGCCTCCACCAAGCAGCGGCTTGACGATTTGGAAAAGGCAAAGGAAGGAATCGAACTGAGCATCGCGCAGGAGGAAATGCAGCGACCAATGTTCACGCGGGAGCAGGTGCTTTTCTGGCTCTGCCGCTTCCGCAAGCTGGATGCAACGACATTGGAGGGGCGGCGAAAACTGATAGACAGTTTTGTGAATTCCGTTGTGGTGTACGATGATTATATCCTCATCACCTTCAACTACAAGGACGGTACGAAAACCGTCTCATTCAAGGACATCAAAAGTTCGGATTTATCATCTCTCGGGGGACCAAAAGTCCGCTGAAATCGTTGATTTCAGCGGACTTTTCCTTGAAAAAGTTAGAATTTTGCGTTTTCATCCGCCGCCGGTTTAGAGCCCTCTCGAAACCGGCTTTTTCTTTGTTTATTGCGGTGCAGAATTTGAGGATGGCAGTGTTTGCATGAGCGCATAGAAGCATTCGGGTTTGCCTGTGCTGAAGTATTCATACCAGGCTTCCAGCGTGTCCGCTTCGAAAACTATAAACGCTAATATCAAAGTGAGCCACGTGGCTGTAAAACGCTCATGAATTATTGAGCCACCGGAATAAGCCCTGTATACTATCCTTAAGGAAGGATAGGGGGCGCTAAAGGTGGTAGTAACAGTGGAAATCTACAAAGAAATACGCAGAATGCGTCTGGATGGTATGAGTCAGCGGCAGATTGCCGCACAGCTTCATATCTCCAGAAACACCGTCAAGAAATACTGGGATGGCGACAATGTGCCATGGGAACGCAAGGATTACGCGAGGAGCTCTTCTGTTCTTACACAAGACATTACCCAGTTCGTTCATGGCTGCCTCAAAGAAGATACTCAGTGCCGGTCTATGAAGCAGCATCACACCGCGAAGCGGATCTACGACCGGCTGGTAGACGAATACGGATTCACCGGCGGCGAATCTACCATCAGACGCCTGGTACAGGAAATGCGGCAGAAGACACAAGAAGCGTTTGTACCGCTGGCATTTCCTGCGGGCGATGCCGTTCAGGTAGACTGGGGAGAAGCAACCGTATATTTGGCTGGTACAAAAACAGTCGTCAACCTCTTCTGTGCCAGACTGTGTTACAGCGACGCTCCTATTGTCTTTGCTTACCGCAGACAGAACGAAGAGAGCTTTCTGGATGCGTTCGTCCATATGTTTTCATACTTTGATGGAGTTCCCAGACGCGTTATCTTCGATAACGGCAGAGTCGCAGTGAAGGATGGCTTCGGCGCTCATGCAAAGAAACAGGCCGGATATGCTGCGCTCTCTGCTCACTACGGCTTCGAGGCAGTATTCTGCAATCCGGCCTCCGGCAACGAGAAAGGGCTTGTGGAAGGCCTCGTGGGCTACATACGCCGGAATGTCTGTGTCCCCATTCCAAAAGCAAAAGATATAGCCGAGCTGAACCAACTGCTACGGAAGAAATGCGAAAAATATTTGCAGCACCAGATTCGCGGCAAGCAGATGTCGGTCAGTGAAATGCTTGAGGAAGAACGCAGTATGCTACAGCCACTGCCCGGATATGTATTTGACCCGGCAAAGCGTGCCAGTTGCAGAGTTGACCGTTTCTGCACCGTCAGGTTTGACACAAACAATTACTCTGTCCCCGCTGCGTATTGCGGAAAAGAGATTGCCATTAAGGCCGGCCCGGAAACCGTAGATATTTACTGCAGCGGTCAAGTCATTGCCAGTCACCAACGATGCTTTGAACGGAAGCAAAGCATCTATGATCTGCAGCACTATCTTCCGCTTCTGGAGAAGAAAGGTCGTGCCATCTTCTATGCGAAACCGGTACAGGACAACATCCCGGCTTACTTTCTGGAATGGCTAGCCACGCAAAAGCTGTCTCCCAAGGAACTGACAGAACTGCTGTATCTTTGTCTGGAAAACGGTTGCGACGCAGTAATGGCAGAAACAAGTTGCCATACGGCACCGGCTCAAATTGAAGATACTGTTCTGGTGCAGGCCGTTGATCTCCGTGCCTATGATGCCTTTCTTGACAGGAAGGCAGGTGTTGCAGGATGAATGTTGTAGATGAGCAGATTCGTCTCTATGCAAAGCAGCTGAAGCTTCCTTCCTTTGCGGAGTACGGCGAGATTTTGCGGCAGGCAGACCCATCTGCGGGCTTCGGGGAGCTACTGCTGGAGCTGATGAAAGCAGAGACGCAATCCCGGCAGGAAAACCAGAATCGGCGACGATTAAAAGCTGCCAGCTTTCCCTATCTAAAAACCATTGAGGAGTTCGACTGTTCACAGCTCAACGATGCTGTATCTCCGATATTTCTTCAGGAGCTTGCAACATGCAAATTCGTACAGGACCGACAAAATGTAGTTATGATTGGGAACCCCGGACGAGGCAAGACCCATCTCTCCATTGCGCTTGGGCTGAAAGCCTGCACGCAGGGTTTTCAGGTGCTGTTCAAGAATGCTGCCACACTGTCGACAGAGCTCTGCGAAGCAAGAGACCACTACCAACTAGGAAAGCTGGAACGGACTTTGACCAAAGCCGATTTGCTGATTCTGGACGAGCTCAGTTACCTTAGCTTCAATCGCCACCAGTCTGAGCTGCTATTCAAGGTAATTTCCGATCGAAGTGAAAAGAGCAGTACGATTGTAACGACCAATCTGCCGTTCTCCCGCTGGCCGGAGCTGTTCGAAAATACCACAATGGTGGCCGCTCTTATTGACCGGCTTACCTTCCAGTCTCATGTACTTGATATGAACGGCGACTCCTATCGGCTACTGGCGACCATGCCAAAATGAGCCATGGTGGCTCAAAATTTGGTGAGCGTTGTGGCTCACTTTTTCATGAGCGTTTGTGGCTCAAATATTCATGAGCGTATGGCTCACTTTTTCATTGACATTTACAAAGATACTATGCCTATTTACATGAATGGATGTTAAAAATCGAAGGTTTATACTGCAAGGACGCTATGAATAATCTGTATAATTTTGTGATTGAATATTTTTCAAAAGACAAGCGTCTTCGATTCTGGCGTGCCATAACATTTATTCCTAACCAACAACTTAATAGTTTATTTGCTCAGCTGATCTCCGAAAAAGACGCAATATTCAAACAGAAGATGCGGAGATGCTTCTTAAAAGGCCAGTCTAGTGGTGAAATAAGACCAGATGTGTCTTCCTTTGCATGATTCAAGGTGTATTGGATGGTATGCTTTTATATCCAGAGGAACTTCGTTATAAAGATAATGCTGCTGAATTGTTTGAAGCATACTGGGACGGCATTTGCACTTCCCGTGCCAATTAATATAGACGAGTTAAAAATCACTAATGATTTTTTTAAGGAGTAGAGAATATGATCACAAACCAATGGTATGCAATACTTCCATCAAAAAAAGTCAAGGCTGACCAGATTGTAAGCGTAAAAAGGCTTAATCTGGATTTGGCATTATTCAGAAACAGCAAAGGCGAGATTTGCTGTGTTGTTGATCAGTGTACGCACAGAGGGGCAGCACTCAGCATCGGCAAGGTTAAGGGGGATTGTATCCAGTGTCCTTTCCACGGACTGGAATTTGATAAAAACGGCAAATGCACATTTATTCCCGCAAACGGAAAGGCTTCAACCGCCGACATCAGCCGGTATAATGTCAAGCATTATCTTGTAAAGGAATTAAAAGGAATCATTTATCTTTGGTATGGGGAAGCGGAAGAAGCTGCTGAAAAACTGCCGTTTTTTTATGATCAAATTGATGAAACCTATTCTTACAGCGAAATCGAAGATCACTGGAATTCGCATTATTCACGCTGTATTGAAAATCAGCTTGATGTGGTTCATGTCCCGATTGTGCAATACAATACTATCGGCAGAGGCAATAAAACCTTAATCAGTGGCCCAAAGGTCTTGGCTTTGTGGTTACTTTGGCCTTGATTGGTATGAAACTCCTTGAAATACGCGAAGGCAAGCGTTGGTTATTACCCTTGAGCTTTGGCCTCTATTCAGGTTGGCTGTTTATCGCTACTGTCGTAAATATTGCTGCTGCGCTTGTTAAACTGAAATGGGACGGCTTTGGCCTATCCCAAGAAACCTGGGGAAGCATCATGCTGATTATCGCGATTGTTTTATTGATTGCAGTACTTTTGAAAATCCGCAATGCCGCCTTCCCGCTTCCGGTCGCTTGGGCGTACTTTGGAATTTACCAGTTTTTGAAATCACCGACAGGATTTAAAGGGGAATTTGCTACCCTACAAATCATATCTCTTTTAGGCATGGTCGTGCTTATTATTGTAGCCGTGGTTCAATTTTACCGAAATCATTTTTCTATACTCTCTGAATCACCAAAAAAGTACAAGGAAGGCTAACCATTCTCCCGGAAGTAATGCACAATTCACCTGGTCAGCACCTATAGTTTTAATCGGCGTATTCAGTTTTGTCCCTTTAGTCCTTTCTGTCCGCTATGCCACAGACAGTAAGCGTCAAAAAACGTAACCTGAAAGCGGGTGCATTCGATGTAAAACAGGTGCATTGTATCAATCGTTTGGTCATTTGCCAGACCAATATAATCCGAACCTTTTTCCAATAGGAGATGGGTTCGGATTTATTGTTTTCTTCGAGTATTCGTTTTTCCCCTCGTCAGCCGGGATATTGATACCGGAAAACGGGCATTTTCATTGGCGGAAACAGGCGGGTGACTATCACTTTAGAGAAGAAAAGCGGTGGACATCCATCCGGCATGCAGCCGGACAGATGCCCGCCGTTTCAGGTTGAAGACAAAAGTCAGGGGATGTGGATATGCCCGTGAAGCCTACGCCTCACTCCGCACATCCACCAGCCCGGCTTTTTGCAGCAGTCGGAGGATGATGGTCGCGCTCTCGGCGCGGGTGATGTTGGCGGCGGCATTCAGCTTTCCGTCTGTACCCTGAATGAGGCCGGAGCCGACGCTCCATTTCGCCGCGTCGAGCGCCCAGGAGCCGACGCTGTTTGCGTCCGTGAAACTGTCCAGATCGCCCCTTGCTCCAGTAAATTCCGTGAGCGCCGCAGCCCTTTGCAGCATCAGCATGGCCTCCTGCCGGGTGATTGCCGCGGACGGATCAAAGCGGCCATTTCCTTTGCCTTCCGTCAGCCCGTACTGTACCGCCGTGGCTACCGCGCCGGTATACCATGCGTGGGCGGGGACATCTGAAAAAGTGCTTGTCCCGTCTGCCGGAAGGCCCAGCGCGCGGACAAGAATGGCGGCAAACTCGGCCCTTGTGATGCCCGCCGCTCCGTCAAAGGCGGATGCGCTGCGCCCCTCGATGATTTTGCGGCTGCCCATTTCATTGACTGTCGCCTCATACCATTTGCCTTCGGCGTCGGCAAAGGTGACTTTATTCTGAATCAGCGCATAGGTGCTGTTCGTGCGGGAATTGATGACGGCGTAATACTTGCCGTTCTTCTCGATCACGTTCGTCGGCACATGGCGAGTGCTGCCGTCGGCGTTTACCACCACCGCCGTGGTGATTTTGGCCGCCTGCTCCGCCGTGACCTCGATCACGCGGTCAACGTAGGCGCTGAAGGTATCCACGCTGACGGTTTTTCCGTTATACGTCGCGGTGACGGTAAACGCCACTGGGGAGAGCACCGGCGTTTTGCCCTCGATGCGGACGGAGCTGTTCGTAATGGTCACATCGAAGGGGACCTTACTCATGTCCGCGCCGGGGAAAGCGGATGCCAGCGCCGCGGTGTCGATAGCGGAGGTGTTCAGGTTATAGGCCACGCTTCCGGTCTGTACGGTGAGCGTCATGCGCCTAGCCGCCATGTCTTGAATGTTTTTCACCGCGAGGGAAGCCGTGGCAGAGAGGTTTTTGCTCACCGGAACCACAACAGAGGAGCCGAACGCGGCACCGCTGATATTCGTGCCGAGCTTCGACTGATCGACGGTAACGGTAGTCGTGTCGCCAGCTATTTTCTCCGTGCCAATGTTCTGGGTCTTTCCGTCCACGATCACCGGCGCGCCGGCGGAGGTGGGTGAACTGCCGGAGCCTGTGCCGCCGCCGGGGAGGGGCGTGTATAGGGTGAGTGTCGCCGTCGCCGCTGCCGCAGTATAATTTCCCTGGGACGCAATTTCAGCCGTTACATAATAGGTGCCGTTTTCGCTCGGCGCACCGCCGTCAGTAACCGCGCCGTCGGCCGCAGTGGTTTGGGTCTGGCGGGCGGCATCGGTATAATAGGTATAGGTTACGGTGTACCGTTCCGTTATGTTGCCGTCATTGCCCACGCCGGTCACCTTTGCCGCGCCGATGGCAATGGGGCTGCCGGTGTTGGGCAAGATCTGACTGCTCAGCGCCATCGAGGGCGCGACGGCTGTGATGCTCCAGTTGTGGGTGACATTGGTGCTGCCGGTGCGCGTATAGTTTGCGTTGTCCAGCATCGTGGCTGTGGCGGTATAGGCGGTGGATACATCCGTCTGCGTGTTTCCGGTATAGGCGGTCACCTTGGCAGCGTCGCCGTTGACCAGTCCACTCACGGTGGCGGTGACGGCTTGCGCAGCGCCGCTATAGGGCAGGCTGTCTGCGCTCCAGTTCAGGGTGACCGTCTTCTGCTGTCCGTCATAAAGATAGGTGGTTGTGCCGAAAGTGAATGTGATGGGCATGGGAGAAATTCTTGCGGCCGCGGTTTTGACAACAGCGCTGCTCAGCGTGTAGTTGTCCGCTTTGGATCCGGCGACGCCGGTGATGGTGCAGGTGGCAGTCACGGAATCTGCCGCATTTTCGCTGTCGAAGGCACCGGTGCAGACCGCCGTCAGCACATCGCCGGTCACCGCGTTGACGGCGATGGTGAAGCTGGCGCTGGTGGTGCCGTCGTATTCCTTGTTCGCCACGCTTACGGTGAAATCACTCGCCGTTAGGGGTTTGGGATCGACGGTCAGCGTACCGGCTTCATAGGTGAAGCTGTACTTGTCTGAGCTCAGTCCTTTGGCGATAATGGTGTATTCGCCCGTGCCTCTGCCCTTCGTATAGCCGGAGAAGGTCAGATCCGTGGCAGCGTAATCCGCCGCGTCGATGGATATGGATTTTGAGAAGGATAGCGCAGTGATGTCGGTGTAGGGCATGGCGTCGCTGTATTGAATCTTCTTGTCCCGAACTGTCACGGTCACGGTCTCCTTAGTCACCGTCAGGGTATAGCTGGCATAGACCGGGCTCGTGCCGTCCTTGCTGGAGGTGGCGGTAATGGTGGTGCTGCCTGCGGCCTTGATGGTCACCGTACCGTCAGGCGCCACGGCGGCGACGCTTGTGTCGCTGCTCTGAAAGGTAGCGGCCGTGCCGTTCGGATTGGTAAGCGCATTTTTGAAAGTCCCGTCGGCAACATACTTGCTGACCGCCCCGCTCGCGAAGCTGATTGGCTGCTGCTGCTCTGTCCCGGCCTTAATGTCCAGATAACCCACATTGTCATAGTTCGCGATGGTGGGCAGCGTGGTGTCGTTGACAGCAAACGGTATTGTAATCTTATAGCCGGGCTGTGAAGTCTTGAAATTAATGACATAGAGGTAGCGCCCGATGGAAATGGCGTTGGCCACCGGGGTCGTGCCGGTTAAGAGGCCGTTGTCCTCGTCCACCTTATAATATTTAACGGTGAAGTCGCTTGCGGTCAGATTTTTCGTTCCCGTGTCGGTAATCGTAATACTCCGCGCCGTGCCCGGCTGATAGGTTTGGCTCGTGCCGGAGACAGCAAATGCAACCGGCTTTGGGCTGATGGTCACCGTGGCTTTTGCGCTGGTGGCCGAGGCCGACAGGGGTGTGGAATCCTTATTTGTCGCCGTGACATTGCAGTAGTAATCGCCGCTGTCGTCATGCTGAGAAAGCGTCAGCGTCTGAGCAGTCTTACCCGTCAGCTTATTCGCTTCGTCCGTGCCGCCCTTATACCACTGATAGGTATAGGTCACACCGTCGCCCAAAGCGTGGCTGGGAGTGGCGGTCAGAGTGACGGTGTCCTCATATGTCGTGCTGAGCGCGGGTGTACCGGCGCCGTTTTTGCCTGTCACCGCCACCGTGGGGGCGGCCAGCTTCGCCTGCGACGTGAACGTGCCGTTGCCATTTACGGTCACCTGGCTGCCGGCAATCGTGGAATCGCTGCCGACCGTTTTGCCGCTGAGTGCCCAGCTGTCAAAGCTGTAGCCGGTTGCGGCTGTTCCGGAGCTGATGGTTACCTGCGTACCCGAGAGGTAAACCCCGCTGGTGGTGCCGCCGGTGCCGAGATACGCGCCGGACATGCGCGCGCCGTCAGTCACCGAGAGGGTGTAGTAATCCAGGGTAGCGGTCGTGCTGTCAACTTTCACCGTCTTGCCGGTGTCCGTCTCGCCCGACAGCACCTTGTAGGTCTTGGCGGGGTCCAGATTTGTAAAGGTTGAGACACCGTTTGCCACGGTGGTGGCGGAAATTGCTTCCTCCGTCCCGCTTTGCAGCGTGACGGCAGGTGCGCTATCCGTCCACGCTGCGCCGTTCTTTTTCACCGTTACGGCGGTATCCATGGGCAGGCTCAGTGTGCTCGCCTGAACGGATTTTCCGCCAAAGGTCAGATACAACGTATTGGTCCCGCCCGAAAGGGTCTTGTTTAAGGTGGAAGCCGGATAGGCGGGATTCTGAATGTAAAAGCCGATATCGTCTGTTTTGGCGTTATAGGTAAGTGTATTGGAGCTGCTGTCCTTATAAATCGCTTGGGTATTTGTTAACTTTGTCAGATCACTTTTGGATATTGTCGTACCGGCCTTTTGCTTTGTGGAATCAATTTCAACCCCGTTTTCGCTAATATGATCCAGAGTATATTCAACCTTTGAGCCTTCGGACACAAAATATAAGTTGCTCGTCGTGTGGTACCCGCTAGTGCTCCGATACTGATTTCCGGCGTCGTACCAATAGTTGAGGTCATCTTTATACTCAGAAGTTGAATCGGCGGCATAATCCGACAGCAAAATGGTATATCCATCTGCCGCAAAGCGAGGCTCCTGCTTAGATCCTTCTATATTAGCCATGTTCCCATACCCGGAAACCTCTTTTTCGTCATCCGGATAAAATGTGGAATACCACTTTGGCCCCCATGGCGCAATTGATTTATATTCATAAGAAAAGGATGCCATGGTTGTATAAGTGGAAAACACCAATTGCCCATTGATTTCGGATGGGGATGTACCGCACCATACAACCCTATAGTTTTTATTACTACTAAGTGTGCCAGACCCTTTGGCATACTGATAAATTGTAGTAGTGTCACCGCCTATGGTTGCGTTTACTATTGTGTCGTTTGCCGCCATCGCCGGGATCGTCACCACCGAAAACAGTGACGCCACCATGCACAGGCACAGCAGGATGCTTAATGCTCTCTTTTTCATATATCATTCCTCTCTTTCTCCATCAGCTTCTTTCCCGGCCAGTTGCAGATGCCCACATCCAAAGCGCGGGGCTTATCCAAATGAAAGTCGGCGTAGACGCAGTAGCAACAGGTTTTTCCCGCCGCGCTGCCCCGTGGGTTCAAGGCTGGGCAACTCTGATTCGGCCAGACGTTGCTGCCGGAGTTGGGGGCGGTCAGCGCCATATCCTCCCGCCGCCTCGCAGTTTTTCTCATATTTCGTCCCTCTTGTTTTAGTCCAGAATCTTTTTCGGCCAGCAGCACACGCCCACATCCAGCGCGCGGGGTTTGTCCAGACGAAAATCGGCGCAGCGGCAGTACCAGCACTGCCGCAGCCCGGGCGGTGCGCCGGCCCTCGGCTCAAAAGCAGGGCAAACCTGCTTTGGCCACACGTTGCCCTCGGCATTAGGGGCATTCAGCGGCCGGTCCTCACGCCTGTGGCATTCCATTGAGTCACGCTCCTTTGCGCGAAAGTCCATTCAGTTCTCTTTAAATTTCTGTCGGTAGAGTAACACAGAAAAAAAGAAAAATGAGCCTTTACACTTAAAAGGCTCATTTTTACACTTAATAAATTTATATGAACTTAAGTTCACGCTTGACAAACAGAAATCCCTTTTTTCATACCAAAAGGCGCACCCGAAAAACGCCGTTTTCGATTTTATAAATCAGCTCTCCGTCGTATTTTTTTGCAAAGGCGATGACGCTCCTGCTGCCAACACCATGACCGTCTCCATGCGCAACGGGATAGCCATTTTTATCAAGCGTGGTGTCCCGAGCGCAGGAATTTTCAATTTCCAGCAGCAGCCGCCCCACGCTTCGGCAGGTAAAGCGAAGATAGGGGGTCTGGTTTTCTGACAGGCATTCGCAGGCCTGAGTTGCGTTTTCCATCAGGTTTGAAACCACCATGGAAAGCTCCAGCGCATCAACATTCACATTGCCGGGAATCTCCAGCGCGATCTCCGTCGGAATGCCCGCCCGCTCCGCAATGCCCGCATAATGGCAGACAGCGGCATTGACAGCGGGGTTTTCGCAGTAGACCCTGCTGATTTGGGGCACCGCTTGGTCATGACTTTGCAGCAAGGCGGCCGCCTCTCCTATTTTTCCCTGCTCCAAAAGCTCCAGAAGCACATTGTTGAAGTGACGGCGGTCATGGGTAGCGCGGCTGTTTTGCGCCGCCACCTCCTCCATCAGCTTGAGTCGGCCGGACATGTTTTCAGCGGCCAGCTGCAGATAGTCCCGCTCCGACTGCATTTTCTGGTTTTCCTCGCGCATGGCATACTGCTCAGTGATGGTTTTAAACGAGTGGATGATGGACACATAGACCGACAGCCCTAAGAGCATGACAAACAAAAGGGGCACATAGTCGCCCGTCAGCGTTTGCTTGACATCGCCCCAGAAAAGAAAGCTCAAAAGGCAGGCCAGCAGCGCGGCAACGGGCAGCAGGTAGATGTGCCAGTAGTCCAGCACACTTCGGTAAAGCGCTGACACCCACCTGTGAAATACGAATACGATGGCCGAAAATAAAATGAGGCGCAAATAAGCCATGCCATAAATCGGGTTTGGAAAGATATCCGCCAGCATGCAGCTCAAAAGCACCACTATGACATAGATATTCATCATTGTGATGTAGCTGAAGCACCACTGCATGATTTTATCGACAAAAAGGGGCTTCAAAGCAACGCCGATTACTATCAGCATCGCAAGGTCTACGTAAAATACGGCAGTATAATTTTCCGACAAATAAAAGTAACAGTTGGCGCCGACATTTGCCACCAAAATAATGGCGGTTGCGATAATATATACCGCTTTGCTCTTGTATTTCGGCGTCGCCATGGTGGAAAGTAAAAGCACCAGCATCACATCGGTGGTAACTGACCGCAAAAGATCGGGAAAGAGTGTTGCCATACTCAGTTCCCCCTATCCATCAGATAATCCATATACGCGTCCCGCACGGCGGGGTATTGCTTAGCCGCAATGGGAACGGTCTTGCCGCCGCACACCATGAAGCTGTCCTTAGAAAAACGCTCCACCCGGCGCATATTGACCACAAAAGCGGTGTGGCATTGCAGAAAACGCCTGTCCTTCAAAACCGGCGCACAATAATCCGAAAAACTCTCCCGGAAGGTGCGGCTGAGCACATCCTCACCGTTTGTCAGGCTAAAGATAACCACGTGGCTTCGATATTCGCAGCAGGCGATGTCCGTCAGCTTGATTACCCGCAGACTGTCGGCAGTTTTTACGGCAATTGTCTGCTCCTCGGCAATATCTGCTTTGGAGATGGCAAGGTTCAGCGTATCAAACAGCATCTGCTTTTCGATTGGTTTAATGAGATAATTGATGGGACTTGCGGCGTAGGCCTGTAAAGCAAACTGCGGCTCGGCGGTAGCGTAGATGATCTGCGCCTCACGGTCAAGGCGGCGAATTTCCTTGCCCAGCTCCAAGCCGCTTACCATGGGCATGACAATGTCCAGTATGTAAAGGTGAAAGCTCTCCGATTCAATGGCGGTCAGCAATGCGCCCGGGTGAGAAAATTCTTTCATCTCCGCTTCCAGTGTATGAGTGCCAAGGTATTCTGTTATATATTCGCTTATGATTTCCAGCTCTATTGGCTGGTCGTCACAGATAGCAATACGTAGCATGTTTCCGTCTCCCTTCACCGATGCCTGGAAATATTCTAACATGCTCCGCGAAGCTTGTCGAGGAAACAATGAATTTCCATTTTTCATTTAACAACAGAAACAAGACGCAGCTGTCCAACCCGACATCTGCGTCTTGTTTATTGTCCCATTCCGGTTGCCCCTCAGTGCAATTACTGTCCCTATCGGCGATACCTCTTGGCATTACCGGACTCTTGCAGGTCACAATTTCGACCTGTGACTACGAGAATATACGTCATTGAAATATTGCGGTATTTTTAATACGTGCTCACAATAATCCAACAATTTGCTGTATTGCATCCGTACCGGAGGGTTATTCGCGGCACGACGGACAACGCCCTGAACTGCAAATACAGCGGCGGCGCTTATTCAAATTTATATTCCCTGATCGGGACCGGACCTCTTGTGACGCTTCTCTCAATTCTGAGATTGCCGTCCTGTTCGGCTTTGGTGCGCCAGTTCACCAGCATAATATTGCCGTC
>Ga0183095_11139_pt1 | contig 29922 bp, 29 predicted proteins | sample BioMet4_FD_130346 | JGI IMG/M metagenome (GOLD analysis project Ga0183095, IMG submission 130346) | Microbial communities from bioreactor (seeded with sewage sludge) at LBNL, California, USA - Biofuel metagenome 4 (v2) (version 3) | ecosystem: Engineered > Bioreactor > Anaerobic > Unclassified ...
GTGGATGCTCAGGACGATGTCCGGCTTGTCCTCGTTGATCTTGGCCGCCTTTTCATCGACGCTGGCCCCTTCCGTGAACGGATGGCTGAGGATCACCTTGAAATGGGAATCCGCCTTCAGCAGCTTCTCCAGCTGCGTGGCTACGCCGATGTTGAAATCGGACTCGTTGAGGAGGCCGGTGTTGCCTGCATCGTCGCCGCCGTGCCCGGTGTCAAGCTCGACGACAACAGCCGCCGCCTTGTCAGGAGAAAACACCAGCTTGTAGACCAGCGCAGCCGCCACCAGCGCGGCAACGACAATCAGCGCGATGATCAGCTTCTTCGTGGCCGGATCCCTGCGGACCGGCCGGTCCTGATGCCTGTCTTTCTTCCCGCTCATCTGACAACTCCTTCCAGATCTTCCAGTTCACTGTCGGCCTGCATGTGGTCCAGGATCTTTTGGAAGACCTGTTCCGCATCGCTGCCCGGCGTGTAATCCGCCTTGACCATGAAATCCGCCCGGCCGTCGCGGATCAGCCGCGCCGCCGTCTTCTTCGCCTTGTCGCTGTCCTGATTGTAGACGACGACCGAACGGCCGCCGTATTCCTTGACCAGGCGCATGCAGGGCACATCCGTCAGCCCGTCCGCCACGTAGATCATGCGCGAGAACGGAATCGGACGGTGGCGGGGATCGACATAGGAATTCAGGGCGTCATCCTCGTTCTCATCCAGCACCTGCTTGTTGATGCGGAAGATGTACTGGGTCTTGGTCGTGTAGTTGACGACCAGGGCCGGCCAGCGCGCCTCCCCGTGTTCATCGTAATAGTACCGGCAGGCGTAGATCTTGCGGAAATGAGAGGCGATGGGCACGGCGCTGATGATCTCCTGCATGCCGCTGGAGATGATGTAGTGCTCGATTTCCAGCCCCTGCTTCTTTCCATAGTCGTTCAGCCGGTCAAACCAGTCCGCAACGCCCGGATACAGCGTGATCGCCTCGCCCAGCTTGTAAAAATCCTCGCGGTGCAGCGGCCGGCCCTGATCCCGGAACTTCTTTTCAAGAAGGTACAGGTAGGCGATGATGCTGTCCATGTGGTTCTTCCGCGACAGCTGGCCGACTTCCTTCCAGAAATCATTCGGATCCTGGTAGCCCAGATCCGGAATCAAAGAATACTCCTGCATGTCCTTGTAGGAGAGCGTTTTGTCGAAATCATACATGACCGCTACTTTTTTCATGTTCATACCCGGCTTTCATTATACAACAGCCGCGGCCTTAAAAAATACCGCAGGACACAAGGTCCTGCGGCGGGATGCGGTTTTTCGGTTCAGATGGCCAGCAGTTTCTGCAGCGCGTTGACGTAGATCTCCACCTGCAGCAGCAGCTCGTCGATGGCGCAGAACTCATTGGCGTCATGGATGTGGTTGTTGACGCCCGGGAAGGCGCAGCCGAAGGCGATGATGTTGCGGATGCCCTTGGCGTAGGTGCCGCCGCCGATGACCATCGGCTGGTTCTTCGTATCACCCGTGACTTCCTGGTAGGCAGACGTCAGCGCCTGCACCAGCGGGGAATCGACCGGATAGAACAGCGGCTCCTCGGTCTCATTGATCGTGAACTCGCCGTTTTCATCCTTCATCCTGGCGCTCATCAGCTTGAGCACCTGCTTGGAGCTCATCGTGACCGGGAAGCGGATGTCGATGCTGCCCTCGATGACGCCGTCCTTCATATGGATGATGCCGGCGTTCAGGGTCAGAGCGCCGTATTCATCGCTGCACCTGCAGCCCATCATGCCGCCGTCGCTCTCCAGCCCGATGTGGCTGCAGTAGAAATTGACGAACGGATCCTGCAGGCCCGCCTGCTGCAGACCGACCAGCAGATGGCTGATCGCATTGACGCCGAGCTGCGGCGTGCTGGCATGAGCGGCGACGCCCGTCACGCGGATGACGATGGCCTCCGGCTCTTCCTCAATGCGGAACTCGATGCTGTTGTTGTTGAAATAGTCTTCCAGCTTCTTCATGCTGAAGCTGTTCTTGGCGACCTTGGCCATGCAGGTGCGGCAGACCACGTTGGTCACCGTGCCGCCCTGGATATCCAGGAGTCCGGTCTTTGGGCAGCGGTAGACGCCCTCGACCATGCCCTTCTCGCCGTAGACGCCCGGGAAATCCCCGTCCGGCGTGAAGCCGAGATCCACATCGCCCTCTTTGGCAACGTAGTAAGCCAGGCCCTTGGAGCCGCTCTCCTCGTTGGTGCCCATGATCAGGCGGATGCGCTTGTTCAGCGGCGTCCCCATGTCGCGAAGGATCTTCAGCGCGATCATGCTGCAGACCACCGCGCCCTTGTCATCGCTGACGCCGCGGCCGTAGACTCTGCCGCCGTCAATCGTCATCTTGAACGGATCCGTGTTCCAGCCTTCGGCCTGGACCGCCGGCACGACGTCCAGATGGCCGACGACGCCGATCAGCCTGTCACCTTCGCCCATCTCCGCATAGCCGATGTAATTGTCCAGGTTCACGGTCTTGAACCCGTCTTCTTCCATCATCTTCAGAGCCGCCTGCAGAACATCGCGCGGTCCGGCCCCGAACGGCGCATCCGGCAGCGGTTCCCCCATGACGCTCGGATAGGAAACCAGCTCGCTGAGCTTCGTCAGGAGCTCGTTCTTGTACTGCTGCACATATGCCTTTGTATCCATCAGCATTCCACCCCTTCAAACAATACTGCCATTCTATCACGAAACCGCGGCAATACGATGCTGCGGCCATGTTTTTGAATGACCATTGGTCGTTTTATGCTTTTTTACAGATCAATGTCCAGCGCGACCGGGCAGTGATCGGAACCGGTCACGTCGCTGAAAATAATGCTGTCTTTTACCTTCTTCATCAGCCGCTGCGAGACCACGAAATAATCGATCCTCCAGCCGGCGTTGTTCTCGCGGGCATGGAAGCGGTACGACCACCAGGAATACTGCACGGTGTCCGGATGCAGCTGCCGGAAGGTATCTGAGAAACCGGCGTTCAGCAGTTGTGTGAACTTGGCCCTCTCCTCATCCGAGAAGCCGGCGTTCTTGTGGTTGGAGGCCGGGTTCCTGATGTCAATCTCCTCATGGGCGACATTGAGGTCGCCGGTGTAGATGACCGGCTTCTCCGCATCCAGTTTCTGAAGATGCGCGCGCAGATGGTCCTCCCATTCCATGCGGAAACCCAGGCGCGCCAGTCCTTCCTTGGAGTTTGGCACGTAGGCGCAGACAAAATAGAACGACGGGTATTCCAGGGTGATGACGCGCCCTTCTCTGGAATCATCTCCCTCAATGTCGTAGACGACGCGGAGCGGCTTCTGCCTGGCCAGCACGATCGTGCCGGAATAGCCCTTGCGCTCGGCGCTGTTCATGAACAGCTCATAGCCGGCCGGCATTTCGCCCAGCTGGTCCGGCTGCATCTTCGTCTCCTGGATGGCGAACAGATCCGCGTCCTGGCTGTCGAAGAATTCCCGGAAGCCTTTCCCCATGCAGGCCCGCAGGCCGTTCACATTCCAGGATACGAGCTTCATTTCGTCAGCGCTCTTGTCGCTTTGCGCAGCCAGGCCTTCTCTTTGCCGGAAAGACTCGGACTGAGCTTCTGCCAGACCATCTTGTGATAGGCGTTCAGCGCGGCCAGGTCTTCCTCATTGAGATACCGTACATCCACCGCGTCGAGATCAATCGGGCAGAGCGTCAGCGGCTCAAACTGCAGGAACTGGCCGTAGAAGTTACTGGCTCCGCTGACCACCAGCAGATCATTTTCGGTGCGGATACCGAGCTTGTGCGGCAGATAGACGCCCGGTTCATCGGTGACCACCATGCCCGCTTCCAGCAGCGCATCAGAAGCACCGCTGCGGGGATTGCCCCAGCGGATCGTATGCGGGCCTTCATGGACGCTCAGCACATAGCCGACGCCGTGGCCGGTGCCGCACTGATAGTCAATGTCCATATCCCAGATCACGCCTCTGGCCAGAATGTCCAGATTGTGGCCGGTCGTGCCGTGCAGGAATTTGGCGGAGGCCAGGCGTAGGTTGGACTTCAGGACCTTGGTGAAGTACATTTTGTCCTTCGCGCTCAGCTTTCCGCAGGCGATCGTACGGGTGATGTCCGTCGTGCCTTCGTAATAGGTGCCGCCGCTGTCCACCAGCAGGAAGCCGTCGTCATGGATCTCGGCATTGGATTTCTCACTGGCGCTGTAATGCATCATCGCCGCATTGCCCTTGTAGCCGGCAATGGTCGGGAAGCTCGGTTCGATGTAGTTCTTCTGTTCCGCGCGCAGCGCGTACAGCTTTTCGGCGGCGGAGATCTCGCTCATCGGTATCTTTCCGACACTGGTCTTCAGCCAGTACAGGAACTTCACCATTGCGACGCCGTCTTTGATATTGGCACGGTGCAGGTTCTCAATCTCCACGGCGTTCTTGACGGCGCGGAACATGCCGATCGGAGACGGCGCGTTGAGGATGCGGTTGGAAGCGCTGATGTGGTCGTAAAGATCCGCGTTCAGCGTTCTCAGATCCGCCCAGATGACCTGATTCTTCCACTTGGCCAGATCCGCCGCCAGGGCGTCATAGGGACGCAGCGTGACGTGCGCGCTCTTAAAGGCGGCCAGCACCCTGGCCGGCACCTTCGCCGCGTCGGCATAGTAATAGACGCTCTTCTTCGTGACCAGCGCGAAGGCGTAGACGATCGGCGTGCATTCAATGTCATTGCCGCGGACGTTCAGCATCCAGCACGGATCCTCGAGCTGGGTGATGACCAGCACGTCCGCCCCGGCGGCCGCCATCTTCTCGCGGACGCGGGCGATGCGCTGGGATGCGCTTTCGCCGGTGTATTTCTGCGGCAGCAGGTACAGGCTGTCCTGCGGCATCGCCGGGCGCTCCGCGCCCCAGACCATGCCGGCCAGATCATCCTTCATGTGCAGCGACGCCTTCTTGGCCTTCAGCTGTTCGCTGAGCCACAGGGCGGAAGCGGCGCTGACGACATGGCCGTCAAAGCCCAGCACGCCTTTGGCCGGCGTATGCTCGACCAGGTAATCCAGCGGATTGGGAACGCCCGGCTGGCGCAGACGCATCAGTTCGATGCCGCTGTCCTTCAGCTCGTCTTCGGCCTGCGTGAAATAGCGGCCGTCCGTCCACAGTCCCGCCCACTTCGGGGTCACGATCAGGCAGCCGTAGTCGCCGGTGAATCCGGACAGCCAGGACTTGCACTGGAACCGGGTCGCCGTGTACTCCTCCGACAGATGGTCGTCCTCATTGGGAACATAATAGATGCTGATGTTCTTCTGCTTCATCAACGCCCGCAGGGCATTGATCTTTTCTTTGACGTTCATTTTTTCACCTCGCGGTTCCCATTATAGCGCACTTATCCGTCTTCCTGCCGCCGATGCACAAGGATTGACGGCCCGGGGCGGGTGAATTAGTCTAAGGATGCACAAAAAAGGAGGCGGTGGGCCATGGCAGAAATCAAAAAGACCTTTGACATCACCGGCATGAGCTGTGCCGCCTGCCAGGCGACCATCCAGAAGCGGGTCAGCGCGCTGGCCGGCATGAAGAAGGCGGATGTCAATCTGCTGTCCAACACGATGAATGTCGAATACGACGGCAGCGTGTTGAATGACGAGGACATCATCGCCGCCGTGACCCAATGCGGCTACGGCGCGTCCCGCCAGGACAGCAAAGCGCCGCTGAAGGCGCCGTCCGCTTCCTATAATAAAGAGACCGAGATTCTGAAGCGCAACTTCCTGATCTCACTGGGCTTCATGATTCCGCTGATGTACATCGCCATGGCCCACATGCTGAAGCTGCCGCTGCCCTCCCTGCTGCATGAGAACGCGCTCGTCTTCGCGCTGATCCAGCTGGTTCTGTGCCTGCCGATTCTGTTTGTGAACCGGAAGTACTTCACCAACGGCTTCAAGGCGCTGGTCCGCCTGCATCCCAACATGGACAGCCTGATTGCCATCGGCTCTTCCGCCGCGCTGGTCTACGGCGTCTACGCCATCTTCAAGATCGCGTACGCCATGCGCATCCAGGATGAGATGACGGTCATGGAATACCGCATGGATCTCTACTTTGAGACCAGTGCGATGATCCTGACCCTGATCACTCTGGGCAAATGGATGGAAGCCCGCTCCAAACAGCGCACGTCCGATTCCATCTCCAAGCTGATCAGCCTTGCCCCCAAGAGCGCCAGCGTGCGCCGGGACGGGAAAGAAGTCTCAATACCGGTCGAGGAAGTGCGCCAGGGCGACATCGTTCTGATCCGCCCCGGCCAGTCCATTCCGGTCGACGGCGAGATCGTCAGCGGCAGCACCGCAGTCGACGAGTCCGCCATCACCGGTGAATCCATGCCGGTCGAAAAGACCATCGGCGACAAGGTTGCCGCAGCGACGGTCAACCGTTCCGGATACATGGAATTCAAGGCTACGCGGGTTGGCAACGACACCACCCTGGCCCGCATCATCCGCCTGGTCGAAGAAGCCTCTTCCTCCAAGGCGCCGATCTCCAAGCTGGCTGATGAGGTCAGCGCGGTCTTCGTGCCCGTTGTCATCGCCATCTCCCTGACCGCGTTCATTGTGTGGATGCTGGCCGGCAAGAGCTTCGAGTTCGCGATGTCCATCGCCATCGCGGTGCTGGTCATCTCCTGCCCGTGCGCGCTGGGCCTGGCGACACCGACCGCCATCATGGTCGGCACCGGCAAAGGCGCCGAGAACAACATCCTGATCAAATCCGCGGACGCCCTGGAAACGGCCGGCAAGATCAGCAGCGTCGTCCTCGACAAGACCGGCACCATCACCGCCGGCCGGCCGGAAGTCACGGATGTCCGGGTAGCGGACCACGTCGATCCGGATGCGTTTGCCAAAATCGCCTGCGCCCTGGAGTCCCGCTCCGACCATCCGCTGGCCAAAGCGGTGCTGGCGCATTATCCGCAGACAGCGGCGGACATGGAATTCGACTCTCTGGAACAGATCAGCGCCCGCGGCATCATCGCCCGGCAGAAAGACAGCCTCTATCTGGCCGGCAACCAGAAGCTGATGGCCGAGCATTCGGTCGATGTCAGCGCGCTGCAGAATCAGATTGACGCGTACGCGGACCAGGGCTGGACCGCTCTGCTGTTCGCGAAGAATGCGCAGCTGCTGGGAATCCTGGCCGTTGCAGATCCGATCAAGCCCACCAGCATCCCGGCCATCCGCCGGCTGCAGGAGAAAGGCATCCAGGTCATGATGCTGACCGGCGACAACGAGCGCGTCGCCAGAGGCGTCGCTTCCCGGCTGGGCATTGCGGATTACCGCAGCGAAGTCCTGCCGGAAGACAAGTCGCGCATCGTGCGCGAGCTGCAGGCGCAGAAGAAATGCGTCGCCATGGTCGGCGACGGCATCAATGATGCCATCGCCCTGACCCAGGCGGATGTCGGCATCGCCATCGGCGCCGGCACGGACGTCGCCATTGAATCGGCGGACATCGTGCTGACCCGCAGCGACCTGTGGGACGTCATCACCGCCGTGGATCTGTCGCGGGCGACAATCCGCAACATCAAGCAGAATCTCTTCTGGGCGCTCTTCTACAACGCCATCCAGATTCCGCTGGCCGCCGGCGCGTTCTACCTGCTGTTCGGCTGGCGCCTGAATCCGATGCTCGGCGCCCTGGCCATGTCCTTCAGTTCTGTCAGCGTTGTCACCAACGCTCTGCGTCTCAAGAAGTTCAGAAAGGAGGAACCACCTGTGAGCGATACCGCCATTCACAAGACCGTCATGATCGAAGGCATGATGTGCGAGCACTGCCAGAAACATGTCAGCGATGCGCTGAACGCCATCCCCGGTGTCAAGGCTGTCGTGTCCCTGCAGGACAAGAAAGCCGACGTCACTGAGTCCCAGAACGTCAGCGATGACGTCCTGAAGGAAGCCGTCGTCAACGCCGGCTACAGCGTCTCTTCCATCCGCTAGGCAAAAAGAAAGGATCCCGGCAGGAATCACGGCTTCTCCGCATCTGCATCAGGATCCTTTTTTCATGCGCATCGTTCGCAAAGATGAAGCGCTTTGCAGAGTCTGTTCCAAAACGTGATGCTTTGTGTTTCAGTGCAAACTCCTGATACCAGGGCGGATACCCACATCCGCCATATGAGATAAGAATCTCGTTATTCATCAGCTTCTGCTGATTGACGTTAGCTATTCAGTTTTTCCTTTGAACTGTCCATTGGTCTGCCCTCTTGCAGAGTCTACTTTCGGTTTTCCAATGCTTTCCTGAATCCTGAATCTCAGCCTCTGCTTTCACCAGCGGCTGTGTGTTTTTTCGTTTCCCGCGGCCTATCTGCAGTATCCACTCGGGAAACGAGAACTAATAGTTGAGGAGCACCTTCTTCATGAGATTTTTGAGTACCTCCTTTCTGTTTCAGCGGTTACTCTTGATCCACCTTCAATATAGCAGATTCCGCGGTTCTGCCTAGACTGGTTATTCTCCGTGAATTGCGTTATATTAATAATGTTGGGGCCCGTACATGGTTACGGGCGATTTTTGTAAGGAGGCGCCGATGATCCAGGACATTCTTCCCTGCCGCTACCACAATGAATATCATCCCCGCGCTCCGCGTCCTGAGGACTGGGTTTTCTGGTATCAGGACCGCAGGGTGTTCGCGCACCCGGACCAGACCTTCTTCCGCCGCCGGGAACTGGGACCGCAGGCCGCCTGCACCTATCTGTTTGAGATTGACAATGCGGCTTTCTACCTCTGCGACCTGTCGGCGCAGAACGGGATTCTGATCGACATTGAGAAGATGCGCACCTACCAGCCCCAGGAGCTGGCCTTTGCGGCTGTGACCGGCTGGCAGCTGTTCGCCTGGATGCGGGACAGCGCCTTCTGCGGCCGCTGCGGCACCCGCATGCAGCCGGACCGGAAAGAGCGCGCGATGCGCTGTCCGCAGTGCGGCAGTATCGTGTACCCGCGCATTGCCCCGGCCGCCATCATCGGCATCCTGAACCAGGAGGGAAAACTCCTGCTGACCAAGTACGCGCACGGCGTCTACACCCATTACGCGCTGGTCGCCGGCTATGCCGAGATCGGCGAGACGATCGAACAGACCGTGCACCGGGAAGTGAAAGAGGAGACCGGCCTGGAAGTGACCGATCTGAAATACTACAAGAGCCAGCCCTGGTCGCTCAGCGGCACGCTGCTGTTCGGCTTCTGGTGCCATGTGCGCGGCTCAGACAGGATCACGCTGGATACCAGCGAGCTGAAGCTGGCGGAGTGGCATGCGCCGGATGATTTCGTGCTGGATTCCTCCAGCGCCTCTTTGACCCATGAGATGATTGAAAAGTTTCAGAAAGGACAGGTGCAGTGAACATGGACTACAACCAGGTGTTCTACCAGATCTACCCCCTCGGCTTCTGCGACGCGCCCCGGCAGAATGACGGCATCCTTGTTCCCCGCATCCGCAAGGTGCTGGACTGGATTCCGCATCTGCAGAAACTCGGCATCACCGCCGTCTACTTCGGCCCCGTCTTTGATTCCGACGCCCACGGCTACGACACCCGCGATTACGCTGCGATCGACTGCCGGCTGGGCAGCAACCAGGACTTCGCCGATGTGGCGGACGCCCTGCATGACGCCGGTATCAAGGTGGTCCTGGACGGCGTGTTCAACCACGTCGGCCGCGGCTTCTTCGCCTTCCGCGACGTTCAGGAGAAAAAATGGGATTCTGTGTACTCCGACTGGTTCTGCATCGACTACGGCAACACGAACACCCGCGACGGCTTCGGCTACGAAGACTGGGAAGGCCATCCGGAGCTGGTCAAGCTGAACCTCGACAACGAGGCGGTCTGCCGCTACCTGCTCGAGCGCATCGACACCTGGATCGCGGAATTCGGCATCGACGGCCTGCGCCTGGATGTCGCCTACTGCCTGAACCGCAATTTCATGCGCATGCTGCGCAGCCACGTCAAAGCCATCGATCCGGACTTCTTTCTGCTCGGCGAGATGGTCGGCGGCAACTACCGCGATCTGTGCAATGACGAGATGCTGGACAGCGTCACGAACTATGAATGCCGCAAGGGCCTGTATTCCAGCATGAACACATCCAACCTGTTTGAGATCGGCTATTCCCTGAACCGCCAGTTCGGACCGGATCCCTGGGACGTCTACACTGGACTGCATCTGTTGAGCTTTGCGGACAACCACGATGTCGACCGCCTGGCCTCCGTGCTGAACGATCCGCGCGATCTGCCGCTGGTGTACGCCCTGATGTTTGCGATGCCAGGCATTCCCTGCATCTACTACGGCAGCGAGTGGGGCGCCAAAGGCGCGCGCACGAAATTCTCCGACCACGCCCTGCGCCCGAGCTTTGACGCGCCGCAGTGGAATGAGCTGACCGATGAGATCGCCGCGCTGGCCAGAGCCCGCCGGGAATATCCGGTGCTGAGTGACGGCGACTACCAGCAGGTGCTGCTGCAGAACAAGCAGATGATCTTCCGGCGGCGCAATGAAAAAGGGCAGCTGCTCTTTGCCCTCAACATTGACGATTTCCCCTACCATGCGGACTTCGACGCCCAGGCCGGCCGCGGCCTGGATCTGGTCACCCGCCGCTTCCACGACTATGGCGGTGGCAGCGACCTGCCTGCCAAAAGCGCAAGCCTGTGGTATACACCAAACGATAATTCCTGAGGCCTCAGCGAGGGCTCTTTTCTTTCAAAAGAAACGCCAGATCCGCCGGCAACGGCGACTGGATATGAATACATGCACCGGTGAATGGCTGCTTCAGGACCAGGTCCGTGCAGTGCAGCGCCGGCCGCTGCAGCCGTGTGCAGTCGCCGCCGTATAATCCGTCGCCCAGCAGCGGATGGCCGGCCGCGGCCATATGCGCGCGGATCTGATGCGTGCGTCCGGTTTCAATTCGGACCCGGACCAGGGAAATATCCTTTCCCATATACCGGCAGAGGGAAAGAACCTCATACTGCGTCACGGCCGGACGGCCCAGACTGCTGACCTCACGCCGGCGGCCGGCGGTCTTCGCCAGCGGAAAATCGAGCACGCCCTGCGGGGCCGTGAACACTCCGGAAACGACCGCCAGATATTCCTTGCGCAATGTGCCGTTCTGGCGCTCGTCATTGAGCCGCGAAGCGGCCAGCTGGTTGCGGGCGTACAGGATCAGTCCGGAGACTCCCTGGTCCAGACGGCCGACCGGACGGATGACAAACGCCTGCTCCCGCTGCTGGTAATGGGCGGCCAGGGCGCTGCCCAGAGAATCCTCCAGATGGCCGTGGGACGGATGTGACGGCATGCCCGCCGGCTTCTCGGCGATGACCAGATCCTCATCCTCATAGCGGATGTCCGGCTCCGTATAATCTCCTGCCGATACCGGCACTGCCGGCTCATGGCGCACGGCCTCAATGCAGTCGCCGGCCGCCGCCTTCTGATTGACGTAGGCCTTGCGGCCGTTGACGCGGATGCCGTCCGCAGAAAACTTCAGCCGGCTGATCTCATGACCGCTCAGATGCAGCTCCTGTTTCAGAATCTGCAGAACCGTACGGTTTTCACCCTTTTGCGCAAGAAATTCCAGATGCTTGTCCATGTCTGTAATGATACCACGCCGGGGAAATTGCTTTACACTTTCGGAAGAACAAGTTTACACTGAAAGCAGAGGTGAAGAACATGAAGAAAATCATTGCTGTACTGCTGGGTACTCTGCTGATTGCCGGCTGCGCGTCTTCCAGCGCCGCCGCTGCCACCACTGCTGCAGCTTCCACGGAAGCGGCCGCCACGGCTACGGCTGAAAGCAAGCCTGCCGCTGTTTCCACATCTCAGACCGCTCCGGTCTCCTCCGTCATCACCGGCGTTGTCACCGATTATGCGATGAGCACGATCACGGTCAATGTCGCCGGCAGCGAAACATCCTATCTGAAGGGCGACGGCATGACCGTTGACGGCGTCATCGTCCGCGGTGCGCTCGTGGATCTGAATGTCTACAAGGGCACCGGCGGCGACGACACCGTGGCCAGCGTCAAAGTTGAAAAAGCCATGACCGTCGAGGGCACGCTGAAGGATGAAGCGATGAGCACCGTCACGATCAGTGCGGCAACTTCCGGCGCGGCCAGCGACTATTCGCTGCTGAAGAGCGACAGTTTTGTCCGCGAGGACGGCATCGCCGCCGGCGACATGGTCATCGCCTCCTATACCGGCGACCTGGCTTCCGGCGCTGCCGTTTACTATCTGACCAAGAAGGATACCACCAGCGCGGACATCACGCTGCAGGGCGTCATTGAAGACGCCGCCATGAGCACGATCCAGATGAAGTCCTCCGCGGACGGTTCGGACCGCACCTTCACCAAGGCGGACAATTTCACCGCGGACGGCGATCTGACCAGAGGCATGCAGGTCATTCTGACCTTCCACAACGCCGGCGGCGCGAACTTTGAAGCCACCAGCGCCGTCGTCAATACCGCACCGCACTGGATGCCGGGCACCATCACCGCCATCGGCATGTCCACCGTCACCATCAGCACCGAGATCGGCAGCGGCACTCAGGAATACACCTTTCTGAAGATGGATGACTGCGTCTCCGATGAGAATCTCAAGGAAGGCGACAGCGTCAAAATCTACTTCGAAGGCGAAGCCGACAGCGAGCCGCAGGCCTACGCAGTCCTGAAGAACTGATTCCTTCCCGTTCACGCAAAAGAAAGCCGGAACTGAGTTCCGGTTTTTTTCATGCGGTCAATTGCCGATCTGCGAACGCAGATAGGTGAAGATGAAGCCGTCCAGGTCGCCGTCCATGACGGACTGGATGTTGCCGACTTCGTAGCCGGTGCGCAGGTCCTTGACCATCGTGTACGGGCAGAAGACGTAGGAACGGATCTGGCTGCCCCATTCAATGGCTTTCTGTTCGCCCTTGATGGCGCTGAGCTTCTTCTCCTGCTCCTCGATGCGCAGCTGGTACAGCTTGGACTTCAGCATGTTCATGCAGCGCTCGCGGTTCTGGATCTGGCTGCGCTCGGTCTGGCAGGTGACGACGATGCCGGTCGGCTTGTGAGTCATGCGGACGGCGCTGTCGGTCTTGTTGATGTGCTGGCCGCCGGCTCCGGAAGCCCGCATCGTGATGATGTCGAGGTCCTGCGGATCGATCGTGATGTCAACGTCGTCCTCAAACTGCGGCATGACATCGACGGAAGTGAACGAGGTGTGGCGGCGTCCGGCGGCGTCAAACGGCGAGATGCGGACCAGGCGGTGCACGCCCTTCTCCGCTTTCAGATAGCCGTAGGCCATCGGCCCTTCAATCAGAATGCTGCAGGACTTGATGCCGGCTTCTTCGCCCTCCTGGTAGTCCAGGACGGTGACCTTGAAGCCGCGGCGCTCAGCCCAGCGGCAGTACATGCGGTACAGCATCTCCGCCCAGTCCATGGCCTCCGTGCCGCCGGCTCCCGGATGCAGTTCCAGGATGGCGTTGTTGGAGTCATAGGGATGGGACAGCAGGACCTGGATCTCATAGGCGTCGAAATTCTTGAGGGATTCCTTGTACTCCTCCTCGACGATGCCGGCGAGATCCTTGTCAAAATTGCTCTTCAGCTCATCGACGGAGGCGGCGAGATCCGCGAATCCGGCGTGCAGCCTGTCATAGTTTTCCTTCAGTGCCTTCAGCGCATTGGTTTCGCGGATGATGGACTGGGCTTTCTTCTGGTCATCCCAGAAGCCGGCCTCGTTCATCAGCGCTTCATTTTCTTCAATTTTCTTCTGGCTGGAAGCGAAGTCAAAGAGAGGAGCCAAGCTGCTCCAATTTAGCCTGGCACTGGGCAACGCCCTGTTTCATTTCATACAGTTCCATACATCAAGCCTCCTGTTTGGGTGTCACGGTGACGCGGATGCTCATGCAGAAGGTGACAATCTCCTGCGCGATCTGCTGCTGCATGGTCTCGAACAGCTGGTAGCCTTCAGTGACATACGCCTGCAGCGGATTGTCCTGCGCATAGCTGCGCAGGCCGATGCCGTTTCTGAGCTTGTCCATCGTGTCGATGTGGCTGACCCAGGCGCGGTCGATGACGCTCAGCATCATGTTCTTCTCGACGCCGTGCACCTGATCCTTGACCGGCGCGATCTTGTTCTCATAGGTGGCCCAGGCCTTCTCGGTGCAGAGCGCGATGACCTCTTCCGCGCTCTTGCCCTTCAGCTCGGCCTCCTGGATATCCTTGAATCCCATCTTGCCGAGCGCATCCAGCAGCTCGGTGACGTTGACTTCCTGATTCTTGGATTCCGGATCGGTATGGGATGCGACCAGATCACTGATGACCTTGTGGAACATGTCGTGCACGACCTTGTGCACATCATCGTTGTCGAGGATGAAGTTGCGCTCATCGTACATGACCTCGCGCTGCTGGCGCAGCACGTCGTCATAATCCAGCAGCGTCTTGCGGGCGTCAAAGTTCACGCCCTCGACGCGCTTCTGCGCGGAGCCGATGGACTTCGTGACCGCCTTGGACTCCACGGCGACATCGCCGAGCTGCTTGAACAGCCCTTCCATGCGCTCGCTGCCGAACCGCACCATCAGATCATCCTGCACGCTGACGTAGAAGCGGGACATGCCGGGATCGCCCTGGCGTCCGGAACGTCCGCGCAGCTGGTTGTCGATACGCCGGGATTCATGGCGCTCGGAACCCAGCACACACAGGCCTCCCAGCGTCTTGACTTCCTCATAGCGTTTCTTCCAGGCTTCCTTCTGTTCCGCCGTGGCGTCTTCCGGCAGACCGCCGCCCAGCTTGATGTCGGTGCCGCGGCCGGCCATGTTGGTGGCAATGGTCACTGCGCCCTTGCGGCCGGCGTTGGCAATGATCTCCGCCTCGCGGGCATTGTTCTTGGCGTTCAGGACCTCATGCGGAATATGGCGCTCCTTCAGCATCTTGGAGATCAGTTCCGAGGTTTCGACGGCGATGGTGCCGACCAGCACCGGCTGGCCCTTTTCATGGCGCTCGATGACTTCATTGACCAGCGCCTCGAACTTCGCCTTCTTGGTGCCGTAGACGGCATCCGGATAGTCCACGCGCTGAACCGGCACATTGGTCGGAATCTCATAGACGCGCATGTTGTAAATGGAGAGAAATTCCTCCTCTTCCGTCTTCGCCGTTCCGGTCATGCCGGCCAGCTTGTTGTACAGACGGAAGAAGTTCTGGTAGGTGATGGTCGCCAGCGTGGTCGTCTCCTGCTTGATGGAGATGCCTTCCTTGGCTTCCACGGCCTGGTGCAGTCCGTCAGACCACTCCCGGCCCTTCATCAGACGGCCGGTGTTCGGGTCGACGATGACGATCTCGTCATCCTTGTCGTCGACGACGTAGTCGACATCCTTGGCCATGATGTAGTTCGCACGCAGCGCCTGGTAGATGTGGTGCAGCAGCTGCGTGTGCTCGAGATTGTACAGATTGTCGATGCGGAAGACCTTCTCGGCCTTGGCGACGCCGGATTCCGTCAGCTGCACGGTGCGGGCCTTGACGTCGATGTCATAGTCCTCGCCTTCCTTGATGCGCTTGACGAAGCGGTCCGCCTGCAGATACAGGTTCGCCGACTGCTTCTGGCCGCCACTGATGATCAGAGGCGTACGGGATTCATCGATCAGGATAGAGTCGACCTCATCGATCAGGGCGAAGTTCAGGCCGCGCAGAACCCGGTCCTGAACGCGGGTGACCATGTTGTCACGCAGGTAGTCGAAACCGACCTCCGCATTGGTGGTATAGGTGATGTCGCAGGCATAGGCTTCGCGCTTCTGCGCCGGCGTCAGCTGGCGCAGGTTCAGGCCGACACTCAGGCCCAGAAATTTGTGAATCTGTCCCATCCATTCCGAGTCACGCTTGGACAGGTATTCGTTGACGGTGACGACATGGACGCCCTTGCCTGTCAGCGCGTTCAGATAGACTGCCATGACGGAAGTCAGGGTCTTGCCTTCGCCGGTCTTCATTTCGGCGATGTCGCCGCCCTGCATGACCGCGGCGCCCATCAGCTGGACGAAGAACGGATATTCGCCGATGACTCTCCAACAGGCTTCCCGGGCCGTCGCAAAGGCCTCAACCATGATGTCGTCCAGGCTCGCGCCGTCCGCCAGCTTCTGCTTCAGCTTCGGGGTCATCGCTTTGAGCTCTTCATCGCTCATCGCCCGGTACTGGTCCTTCAGCGCCTCCACAGGCTTCACTTTGTTTTCGATTGCCTTGAGCTGTTTGCCCTCGGTATTCATCAGTTTGTCAAAAAAATTTCCCATAAAGCCTCCAGACGCCCTTCTTTTCAGCCTCATTATTATAACGGAGATGCCGGCTTTGCGCAACGAAACCCCCGCCTGCCGGCGGCTGTCCAGCGCGGGTGCGCGGCGCAGGCATAGATGCGGATGTCACGGCGGCCGCCCTCCAGACAGTGCAGGGCGCCGCGCAGGGTGCTGCCGGTGGTGATGATGTCATCCGCCAGCAGGATCTTCCGGGGCAGGTCCGTCCGGATCAGCCGGAGGCCGCGGCTCATGCGTTCCCGGCCGGCCCGGCTGAGCTGCTTCTGTTCCTCGCCGCCGGTCTTTTCAAAGGGTTCGATCATCGGCAGCTCCAGGCAGGAGAACATCTGCCGCAGGTGATGGAAGCCGCGTTCTTCCGTCTTCCGGGCGCTGCTGGGCATCAGCGCCAGCGTATAGCCCCGGTAGCGGTGCTTCAGCTGATCCTTCACCTGCCGCAGAAACACCTCCTGCAGGGCTTCGTCACCGCATTCCTTGTACTGCAGGATGCAGTCGCGGAAGCCGCCTTCATAAAGATAGGACGTACGCACTTCTATGCCTTCCAGACGGAAGCAGAGATCCTGCCGCGTCCAGGCATGCCGGCAGTTTCCGCACAGAAGATCATCCGCGCTGAGCGCCTCCCACAGCGTCTGCCCCTCCGCAGTCTCCTTCCCGCACAGCAGGCATCTCATGACAGATTCGCCTTGCGCAGTGCGGCGGCGCAGCGCTCCGCCTCCGGACTGGCCTGCTTCAGCAGAAACAGACAGCTGCCCTCCGGCGCCGAAAAGGAACGGCCCGCCCGGCCGCACATCTGGATCAGGCCGGCTTCGTCAAAGACGCCGGAATCCGCCTCATAAACGCAGATGTCCGCGCCCGGCACCGTAACGCCGCGCTCCAGCACCGTGGTCGCGAAGATCAGGCCCGCCGACTGTTTCCGGAAGGCCTCGATGACGGCGTCCCGGTCCGGCGTCCGGGATGTCACGCAGCTGCATTTCATGACCCGGGAAAACAGCTGATGCAGGCGCACGGCCTGGCGGATGGTCGGCGCGAACACCATGCGGGGATGTTCCCGGTGCTGCCGCAGCCAGCGGTACAGCGCCGCAATCAGAATCCCGGCCGGTCCGCAGATCATCTGCGGCATCGGCAGATCATGGCCGTGCGGACGCCTCTGCAGCTGGAAACAGGCCAGGCTGCCGGCCTTCACGCGCTGTTTCAGCACGGCATCCGGCGTCGCCGTCAGATAGATGGTATGGCCCCGGCAGGCGCCGGCGGCAATGCCGTGCAGTACCGGATCGCCCTTGAAGGGAAAGGCATCGGGCTCATCCAGGATCAGGCAGTCAAAAGCCTGGTGATAGCGGTAAAGCTGATGCGTCGTGCAGACAATCAGATCCCCGTCCGTCACCTGCGTATAGCCGCCGCACACCGCTGTGACGCGGGCTTTGGGGAAGATCTCCGCCAGCCGGCCGGCAACCTCCAGAACGACCTGGCGGCGGGCGATGGCGAAGCCGACGCTGCGTCCTTCCGCCAGGAACCGGCTGATGGTCTCCACGACCAGTTCGGTCTTGCCGGCGCCGCAGACCGCCGCAATCAGCACGTCCTGCGTTTGGACGGTTTCGGCGCAGGCCCGGCTGATCTCCTTCTGCGCCGGCGTCAGCGGGTAGCGCAGCAGGTACTCCGCAGCGTCCGCGCTGACCGGTTCCAGCGCGGACGGCTCCAGGTCCTCCTCCAGCAGCACGCGCGAAAAACCGATGCAGCGCCGGCAGTACCAGCCGCGGCTGCCCTGATAGAAATAATGCGGATCCTCATTCCCGCAGCGGGGGCATTTCATGGTCTGTTCCTCCGTCTGCTTCATATGCGCAAGGCTGCGGGCTTCCCCGCCGCAACAAAAAAGCCCTGTCAGAACAGGGCTGTAACTGCAGCAGTTCAGTGTTCGTGCAGATCTTCCGGCGTTGTGATCTTGATGTTGGCGTAGCTGCCTTCCACCACGCGGATCTTCGCCTTGGAGTAGCGTTCCACAAGCGAGCAGTCATCGGTGCCGGTGTAGCCGTCGCGGACGGCCTGTTCCATGCACGCAAGAATCAGCTCGGTGCGGAAGGCCTGCGGCGTCTGGGCCTGGCGCAGGGTGTCCCGTTCCAGGGTGCCGGTGATGTAGCCGCCGGCGACCGTCTTGATGGTGTCCTTGCAGGGAACCATGAGGCAGGCGGCCTGTTCGCTTTCCATGGCCGCCAGCAGCCGGTTCAGACAGTCCTCATCCAGATAGGGACGGGCGCCGTCATGGATCAGGACGACGTCGCTGATCACCGCGCCCAGGCCGTTGGATACGGATTCCTGGCGGGTGCTGCCGCCGCTGACCAGCGTGACGCGGCCGGAGAAACGCTTGTGGATGTGCTCCTGGAACTGTTCGCTGTCGGTGACGACAACGATCTGGCTGCAGCGGGAATCCATCAGAAAGAGCGCCATCGTCTTTTCCAGAACCGTGCTGTCGCCAAGATCGTAATAGACCTTATTGTAGCCTAGCTTCATGCGGCTGCCGCTGCCGGCAGCGACGATCAGTGCGCTGTATTCCATCAAGGACCCCCTTGTGTTTTCTCTATTATAGCGGCGGCGCCCGGCGGATGCACTCTTTTTTCCGCCGTTTTCCATTCCGTCTGTCTGCGGAATGCGCCCGGGTATGAAAAGCTCTGCCATGTGAATGGCAGAGCTCTGGTTCAGAACGAGACTTCCTTGTTTTTCGAAACCTTCATGAAGATCAGCAGAGAGATGACCGTCAGAACGTTCAGGATTGTTGCCAGAGCGGAGGCCGGGCCGTCGGATCCGCGGGACACCTGCGTGTAAATCGCCAGGGTCAGCGTCATGGTGTTGTGGTTGTACAGAATGATGGCGGTGGACAGTTCCGTGATGATCGTCACCCAGCTCAGGATGGCTCCGGACAGGATACCGTTCTTCATCATCGGCACCGTGACCTTGAAAAACGCTTCCAGCTTGGTGCATCCCAGCGAGATCGCCGCTTCCTCAATGGTCAGCGGAATCTGCTGCAGAATGGCAACGGAGGAACGGATGGTATAGGGCAGACGGCGAATCAGCAGAGCGATGACCATGATGGTCACCGTGCCGGTCAGCACCAGCGGCGGCTTGTTGAAGGCGATGACCAGAGCGATGCCGACCACGGATCCCGGAATGATGTACGGCAGCATGGAAGTTGTGTCGATGACGTCATTCAGGGCGCTCTTGCGGCGCACCACCAGATAGGCGATCAGGATGGCGACGAAGACAATCGCCACCAGAGCCAGGCCGCCGATCCAGAATGTGTTCTTGATTGCCATGCCGAGATCGCCGACAATCTTCTGATAGCTGGCCAGGGAATAGCCCGGAACGAAAATCTTGCTGCTGGTCTTCCGGAACGAGCAGTACATGACGTAGACCTGCGGCATGAAAGCGACGCCGACCACGAAGTAGGTGTAAAAGTGGATCAGGAAGTTCTTCCAGCCATGCGCCTTCTTCGTCTCGATCGGGTGCAGCGAGTTCATGTGGAACTGGAATTTCTCCGATGCGTATTTCTGGATCAGGAAAATGACGGCTGTCACGACAATGGCTATGACCGCCACCGCGGCCGCGAAGTTATGGTCGGTTCCGGTTTCGCCGAAATACTCATTGTAGATGATGACCGGGAAGGTCATATATCCTTCTCCGATCAGCAGCGGCGTTCCGAAATCCGCGAATGCACGCATGAAGACAAGCAGGCCGGAGGCCATGATGGTCGGCATGCACAGGGGAATGACCACCTTGAAGAACCGGCGGACGCCGGTGACGCCCATGTTTTCCGATGCTTCCAGCAGGGAATTGTCGATGTTGCGCAGGGCGCCGGAGACATACAGGAACACCAGCGGGAACAGCTGCAGAGACAATACCAGCAGGATGCCGCGCAGACCGTAGATGCTGGGCATGGTGGTATGCAGCAGCGCGCTCAAGAACTTGGTGATGATGCCGGCCCGGCCGCGCAGCAGGATCCACGCATAGGCGCCGATGAACGGCGCCGACATGCAGCACAGGACGATGATGATCTGGATGGCTGTCTTGCCCTTGATCTCATACATGTTGTAGAAATACGCCAGCGGCACGCCGATGGCCAGGGAGATCAGGGTTGTGCTGATCGCAATGATAAAGGAATTGACCAGCGTCTTGCCGTAATACCAGTTGTTGAAAAACTTCTGGAAATATGCCCAGGTGAAGACGCCGTCCTTGAAGACCGACGCCTGCAGCAGAGTGACCAGTGGATAAATCAGAAAGATGATGTACAGCGCCAGAATGACAAGAGAGATGACGCTCCAGACATCAAATTTTTTCGGCCTAGCCATTCTGCTCACCCGGCTTCTGGTCCGCTGGCTTTTCATTCATGACGCCGGTCAGGATGTTCTCTGTGCCGTCTTCCGTCATGAGGTTGATCTTCTCTTTCTTCACCGTCAGGAACAGCTGCTGCCCTTTCGGCAGAATGGTGTTGATCTGCGACTCCTGGATGATCTCAAGCCTGCTGCCGTCGTCCCCGGCGACAAAATAGTGCGTGTTCAGGCCCAGGAAGATGCTGTCTTCGATGGTCGCATGAATGCCTTCCCGGTTGCCGGGATCCAGAATGAACTCCTCCGGGCGTACGGAAACAATGACTTTTCTGTCCTGGCGGAACTCCGGCCGGACGTTCTCCATCGGCACCGCATAGCCGTCCTTGAAGACAACCGTCGGGACGCCGTTTCTCATCTCGAGATCCGCCTTGAGCAGGTTCGTACGGCCGATGAAGGATGCAACAAACAGATTTGCCGGACGCTGATACAGATTCTTCGGAGATCCGACATGCTGCACGACGCCGGTGTTGATGACGGCGATGCGGTCGCTGACCGCCATTGCCTCTTCCTGGTCGTGCGTGACATAGACGGTCGTGATTCCGATGGAATTCTGGATCTCCTTGATGACGGACCGCATCTCAACACGCAGTTTCGCATCCAGATTGCTCAGCGGTTCATCCATCAGCAGGACATCCGGCTTGATGACCAGAGCACGCGCCAGGGCGACCCGCTGCTGCTGGCCGCCGGACAGCTGCTCCGGCATCCGATCGGCATATTCATCAATGTGCATCAGCTTCATGAATTTGTCGGTCTCTTGCTTGATCGTTGCCTTGTCCATCTTCCGGTGCTTCAGGCCGAAGGCCACATTGTCCCGGACCGTCAGATGCGGAAAAATCGCATAGTTCTGAAACACCATGCCGATGTTCCGTTTCGCCGGATCAATGTCGTTCACCTTTTTGTCATTGAAGTAGATGCTGCCGCCCTCGATGCTGTTGAAGCCGGCGATCATCCGCAGCAATGTTGTCTTCCCGCATCCAGATGGACCAAGGAGGGTGAAGAACTCACCCTCCTTGATATCCAGAGACAGGTCAGGAATCACGGTGGTGTCACCATATCTCTTGACAACTTCATCAATTTTGATGTTTACACTCATATTCCCAGCCCTCTCAATTCCTTAATCAGATTGTTCTGTCAGATCAGTTGCCGGCAAACATGTTGCCGTACTTCTCCTGCCACTCCGCCTTGTGCTCAGCGACATACGGGATGTCCTCATAGACGACATTGATTTCGCTCAGCGGCTTCATATAGGTGTTGGAAGCAGGGATGGACGTGTTGACGCCGCGGACGGTCAGGCCGGCAATGATGGTCTGGCATTCATCCGACTGCAGATAATCGATGAACTTCTTGGCTGCATCTTCATGCTGGCAGCCCTTGATGATGGCGGAAGCAGACGGCAGCCAGATGGCTCCCTCTTTCGGATAGACAACGGTGACATCCGCGCCCGAAGCAAGCAGAGCGACACACGGATCCTCATAGGAGACGCCGACCGCATACTCACCGGCAGCAACTCCCTTGTAAACTGCAGAAGAGGACTCCAGCTGGACGCCGTTCAGCTGGCCGATGTAGGACTTGACATACTCCCAGGCCTTGTCATCGTACGGCTTGTCGCCCATGTCATACAGCATGTTGGTGAGTTCCGCCCATGCGGAGCTGGATTTCGTCGGATCGGCAGCGGCAATCTTGCCCTTCAGTTCCGGCTGCAGCAGATCTTCATAGCCTTCCACGGTGACGCCGAGTTCCTTGATCAGAGCATTGTTGAGAATCAGAGCTCCGGAACCGGACAGCAGATAGTTGGAATAGGCTTTGACATCGCCCTGGCGGTAGTTTTCATCAATCTTGGACTCATTCGGAGAGGTGTAGTCTTCCCAGAGTGAAGTGTCCTGCAGATAAACGCCGTAGTTCATGCCTCCCCACATGATATCGCCCTGCGGGTTGTCCTTCTCAGCCTGGATACGGCTGATGCATTCGCCGGTGCCGGCGGAAACCAGCTGAACCGTAATGCCGGTGGCCTTTTCAAAAGCCGGAATGATGTTGTCAACTTCAGTATCGGAATTCGGTGAATAGATGACGAGGGTTCCGCCGTCAGCAGCGGCAGCCGTTGCAGCAGCGTCGGAAGCTGCAGCTGTGGCAGCTGCACTGGATGAGGAGCCGCAGCCTGTCAGTCCGACAACCATCAGACCGGCAAGGGCGGTTTTGAAGAGCTTGTTCATTATCTTTTTCCTCCCGTTTTAGCGTAATGTAACCGCTTTTATTTTATGTTAACGCAATGCTAAATTTTTATCAACTTCTGTTTACGATTCCCTGTTACATACTTGTCTGCCGGCGGTGAACGACAGTACAATACAGGCATATGAACACGATCAATGGGGCTTTGTTTGATTTCAACGGCACGCTGTTTTTCGACTCCCCCCTGCATGTGACCGCCTGGGACGCCATTTCCATGGAACTGGGTGCCGGCCATGTCACCCGCACGGATCTGGACACGAAGTTCAGCGGCCTGCCCAACAAGGAAATTCTGAAGCGGATGGTCGGCAGCGGCCGGGAGCCGGCTTTCTATGACGAGTATTCCCGGCGCAAGGAGGCCATGTACCGCAAGGCGGCTCTGGCTCTGCCGGGCGGACCGCAGCTGACCGCCGGTGCGCCGGAACTGTTTGATTATCTGCGGGCGCATCAGATTCCCTTTACAATCGCCTCCGCCTCCATCAAGGAGAATATCGACTTCTTCATGGATGCATTCCATCTGGACCGCTGGCTGCGCGAGGAGGACATCGTCTATGACGACGGCTCCTACCAGGACAAGCTGGGCATGTTCCTGGAAGCGGAGAAGCGCATCAGCATCGATGCCGGTGCCCTGATCTTCGAGGATTCCCTGACCGGCATCCGCGGCGGTGCCGCCGTGCCAGGCTCCCATCTCATCGTCATCGAATCCGCTTCGCTGGAGGATATCTATCCGCAGTATCCGTCGATCCTGCTGAAAATCCATGACTTCCGGGACGCCATGCCGCTGATCCGGAAGCTGATTCCATAAAAAAGATCTTCCGGAGCCTCTCCGGAAGATCTTCTGTTTTTAGATTGTTTCCTGGAAGAACTGCAGGACTTCCGCCTGGTACTGCGCAGTGTTCTCATGATACGAGCACGCGTGCTGGGCGCCGGCGATGGGAACGAGCTTTTTCTTCGCCTTGCAGGCATCGTAGTTTGTCCGGGAATTCTCCGGCAGGACGAATTCGTCCGCGGTACCGTGGATGAACAGCACCGGCGTCACGCAGGTGGCCATGGCTTTGGCCGCATCCGCGTCCTTCATCGCAAACTTCGCCCGCATCCGGCACTCAAGATCCAGGAACCAGATGAGCGGAACCGCCGGAATGTGGAACAGCCGGCTGGAGGCGTCCTTGAACATGTGGATCATCGAGGAATAGCCGCAGTCGGCGATGACGCCCTTGACGGAAGCCGGCAGATGTCCGCCGGCGGCCATCAGCACGCTTGAGCAGCCCATGGACACGCCGTACAGATACAGCGGCATCGTTCCTTTATAATGGGCATCCAGATCCGCCGCCCAGCGGCGGATGTCTTCCTGTTCCTTGGCGCCGTAGGTGATGTACTCGCCTTCGCTCTGGCCGTGCGTGCGCTCATCGATCAGCAGCAGGTCGCAGCCGTTTTCATGCAGCCAGGGAACGCTGCTGGCAAAGTCGGCGAACGGAGCGCCGCGGTAGCCGTGGCAGCAGATCACCGCCCGCTTTGCGGGGACGGAAGCCGCGAAGAATCTGGCGTGCAGCTTCAGGCCGTCCGCAGACTGGATCCAGACGTCCTCCATCTTCTGCGCCTTGTCCCAGGCGACATCCTTGTCAAAGCGGTCCTTGTACTTGGTCCAGGGATTGCCGCCGACCTGGCCTTTCTGGCCGGGCATCGGGTGGCTGACGCGGGTGATCGCATATTCAAAGTAGAAATTCGCCGCAACGGCAAAGACAATTACCAGCAGAATCACAACAATCAGAATCCATGTCCACGCTGACATGATGATCAGTCTTCTTTCTCAAAGGTCGGGTAGATGAAATGCCTGCCGTTCATCAGATTCTCTTTGTAGGCGCGGATGTAGTACTGCGCCATCTTCAGATCATGGGACTGCCAGTTGCCGCAGGATTCCGGCCGGGCGCCGGGGATCTCACCGCGGAAATCCAGAATGAAGTCGCAGGTGTCCAGAATCAGGGAGAGAATGTCTTCCGGCTCCAGCCTGCCGAACATGACCAGATAGCAGCCGGTCCGGCAGCCCATCGGTCCGAAATAGATGATCCTGTCCTGCTGGTCCGAATTGCGCAGGTATGTCGCCGCCAGATGCTCAATCGTATGCAGGGCCGGCATGTCCATCGCCGGCTCCCGGTTGGGGGCGGTCATGCGCAGATCAAAGGTCGTCGTGTCAACACCCTGCCAGCTGTCGCGCCTGGAGACATAGAGTCCCGGCAGCAGTTTCAGGTGATTGATGGTGAAACTCGCAATTTCTTCCATGGCTGATTCCTCACTTCTGAGTTCCATTGTACTCCTTGGCAGGAAAAGAAGAAGTGCTCCGGACGGATTCCGGGACCAAAAAAGCGGGCTGGAGGCCCGCCGATCGGATGCGTCAGACGTTGGCGATGACGCCGTAGGAGACCAGCGTCATGATGACGCAGGCGATGAACACGCCCAGCAGAATCGACCAGGACGCCTTCTTCAGATCCATGTCGAACAGCGCCGCAACCAGACTGCCGGTCCAGGCGCCGGTGCCGGGCAGCGGGATGCCGACGAAGATCGCCAGGCCCCAGAATCCGTACTTTTCGATGCCCGGACGGTTCTTTTCGGCTTTCGCCTCGAGTTTCGCAACCAGCTTGGAGAAGTGATGATCCGCCAGCCAGTGCAGGAAACGCTTGATATAGAACAGGATGAACGGGATGGGAAGAATGTTGCCGGCGACGCAGAGGAAGATGGCCTTCCACATCGGGACCTTCAGCAGGGATGCGGCGATCAGGCCGCCTCTGAGCTCCAGGATCGGCAGCATGGAGATGATGAAGACCGTCCATTCCGCGGAGATGTTGTGAGCTGTGAACCACTGAACCAGGGATGTGCTTATTCCGCTCATAGAACCTCGCTTTCCTACGGTAAAAATCCATCTAACTTTAGCATACCCGCCGCAGGCTTGCAACGAACCGGGGCGCGCGCATGCTATACTGGTCCTATGACTGCTGATCCGCGCATCCGGGCGGTGTTCTTCGACATCGACGGCACGCTGCTTTCCAAAAACACGCCGCAGATCTCCGCCGCCACGCTGGCGGCTCTTTTCCGGCTGCACCAGTCCGGCCTGCCGCTGTTCCTGGCCACCGGCCGCAACCAGCGGGACATTGCCAAGCTGGGCATCCTGCAGCAGTTTCCGTTTGACGGCATGCTGCTGATGACGGGAAGCCTATGCCTGTACCAGAATCAGGTGTTCTATGACCGGCCGCTGCCGGACGCGGATGCAAGGGCGCTGCTGCGTGAAGCCCGCAGGCGCCAGATTCCCTGCGACATCGCCACCGCCGGGAATCTGTATCTCAGCGACATCAACGAGCGGGTCCGCCGCTGCTATGAATTCATCCATACGGAACTGCCGGAGGTGCTGGCCGATCCGCTGGCGCTGAAGACGCCGGTCTATCAGATTTCTCCATACTGCCGGCCGGAAGAAGCGCAGGCCCTGGCGGCCTTTGCGCCGGACTGCCGGATGACCAGCTGGTACGGAGAATCCTATGACATCTTCAGCAATGAGGCAGGCAAGCGCGCCGGCATCCTGGCGGCTTCCCGGCTTCTGAACATACCGGCAGAGGATATGCTGGCGTTCGGCGACGCGGAAAACGACGCGGACATGCTGGAAGCTGTCGGCCACGGCATCGCCATGGCCAATGCGGATCCGGCGCTGAAGCAGAAAGCGGAATATGTCTGCGGCGGCGTCGATGAAGACGGCATTCTGGACGGACTCCGTCAGTATCATCTAATCTAGCAGAAGAAAAGCGCTTATCCAAGCGCTTTTTGTATGGAATCCTGATGTTACCGGCTGTGGTATTTCTGGCAGATGCGGCGGTGTCCGCAGACGCTGCAGTGGCTCCTGCCGGGAACCTTCTTGTACCGGCAGTAAAGTATATAATGCACCGCATGGAAAACCGCGATGGCGCCAAGTCCGGCAGCAACTGCAACTAGAATCATTTGTCTTTGGTTCATCGTATCTACCTCATCTCCGGAAACAGGCAGCTGTATTCATGATACCAGAATCCTTTCACTTCTTCCTGGGATCCGGCGCCGGCAGTTCTCCGTACATGGTTTCCAGCAGCCCGGCCAGATATTCTCTGCTGTCCACGTCATCTACCAGCAGCATTTTCTTCGCGCCTTCATACGGCTGCTCGTAGGATACGGCATGCAGATAGTTCACAGCGGATGGGACCGGCTTCACCAGGAACCGGTTGTCATAGATGCCGCCGACAATCTTTCCCCGGTAATAAAGTATGAATTCGCCCATCATCGCCCTGCAGGAAACATCTTCCAGCAGGGACAGCTGTCCCAGAATGAACTTCAGATATTCCTTTGAAGATGCCATTTCACTTCTCCCTGCTCTGATTTCCCTCAGATGACGGTTTCATCCGCTTGAACAGCCGGGCGCTCCAGAAGGTCATGCCGACCTCATCCAGATAGAAATGCAGAACCGCCTTTGAATTTCTGGCCGCTGTGGAAAGGCAGATGTATTCACATTTCCCGGCCTGATCCTGTTCCATATACGCAAACAGCCTCTTCCCGATCCCCCGGCACCGCAGCGGCTTGTCCACAAACAGTTCATCCACCTCAAAACACCTGCTTCCATCCGGAATGGTACAGGAATTCTGATCAGCAGTATATGGATGCCCGAACAAATACCCGGCAGCGCTGCCGTCGTGGTATGCCACATAGACGGTCTTTCCGGCCAGGTCTTCAACAGTGTTCTGACGATATCCGTAACAGCTGTCTTCCTGTTCCCATTCTGCCGAATACCCGATCAGCAGCTGAGTGATTTCCTCATTCATTATTACTTTTCTGATGTTCAGCATCTGAAGTCATCATCCTTTGGTAATATCAATCCAGATGCCGGTGTCTTTCATCCTGGCATCTTTCACATTCCTGTAGAACCGCCGCGCTTCCTCGTTCTCGGCGGTCAGGCCGATCAGCGTATCAATCCCTCTTCTTCCAAGTTCCTCCCGCAGGGCCTGCATCAGTTCCTGAGCGACGCCGTGATGCCGTGCGCTTTTCAGAACGCAGATCCAGTCCAGATACGCTTTCACAGATCCGTCGAAATGCGAGGGGATGAGCGCGCAGTCGATGCGTCCGACGACACGATTTTCCTGATAGGCCAGCAGCGAAATGCTGTTGGCGAATGCGGGATCTTCAAAACTGCTGCGAACGCTGCGGATGTAGTCTTCATCAATCTCCCAGCCCCAGAAGTCTTCTTCCTTCCGCAGATTCCGTTCGAATTCCAGTACATCTTCGATTTTATCCTTCGTATAAATCCGTATCATCAGAACGCTCCTGAATTCATTGTATATCCTGCATACGGAATCCGCCGCAGCATCTCTTCCTTCTGCGGTTATTCCATGCTGCCGGAACCGCAGTCACTTTTCCGCAGAGAAAGGAGATAATAGAGCCCTTCTTCACCGCTGCCCTCGCCGTCAGTCTGCCAGCCGCCGCTTTGATAGAATTTCAAAGCGGCTGTATTCGCAGCGGTGCACTTCAGGCTGAGCGGCGTGCCATATTGTGACAATGCCCATCGGATCAGCTGCCTGCCGATTCCAGCATGCCGGTATTCCCGGTCAACAAACAGATTGTGAATGAACCGGTCCGGTTCCCATACGGACAGAAAACCGGCTGTTTTACCCTGCACTTCCGCGACAATGATCCGTTCCCCATCTGTTGAACGGTCAAAGTCAGCTGCTGAGAGATGTTCATGGTCTGTCCATGGGAACTCTTCTTTGCGGATCTGATAAAACATTGCCGCCAGCGCATCATGATCCGAAGGCTGATACGCTCTCAGCATCACCTGCATGCAGCTACCCCCTTTCTGCGGCCTTTCCTGAAAATCCGCTCTATTTTTTGTAAACAACCTGGAATTCTTCGCACACGACCGGCATGTCTTCGTGGAACTCCTGGCCGGTCTTCTGCAGTTCTTCAGAGAAATATTTCCGATGAACGTCTCTCCATTCCGCCAGAGTTCTGCCGTCTTCTCCTTCTTTATAGGCATGTTCCGGAGACACTTCATTAAAAGGCATGATATAGACTTTCGTGGTCTGGATCACGCACAGAGCGTTTCCCCTGCTGTCCAGAATCACGCTGTAGTCTCCCGCCTTTGGCAGAGGTTCGCTGCCGTCTGCGTAACAGGGATAAGCGCTTGCCGTTGCCGTCTTCTGCCCGATGCAGGCGAGATGCCCCAATTCATCCGTTCCTTCCGCGCTGAAACCGCCGAACGCCCAGGCTTCATATGTTTCATTCCGGATTTGATTCTTCTCCGCAAATTCCTTCCACAGTTCTTTCTCTGTCATGTGACCGCCTCCAACAAGTTCCAGCTGTTCAGAATCCGGTGGTATTGCCATACAGGATGGTACGGATCAGCTTCCGCAGTCTGTGATTCCTTACCAGCGGCGGCAATTCTCCACTGCCGGCTTTCATCTGCGCAGCGGACCGCAAAATGGCAAATGTCTCTACTGAAATTGTAAATAGAAAAAGCGGCTTTGGAAAGCCGTTTCTCTTAATTGCATTGCTGGCTCAGCTCTCGGGTGAATATTACTGCTGTGTCAGCCGGTCCTTATGGCCGGCACGACGGTAGATGATCCATTCCGCCAGCAGGAACGGCCCGAAGAACATGGCGCCGTAGAGGATCGGCGAATACCACGGAAAAGACGTTGCGGCGGTCTGCCACAGAATCTCGGCAATGTTCGCAATGATGTATGCGAGCATCAGCCCGGCGGTTCCCAGCATCAGAAATCTCACGATCTTCTGCGTCTTGTTCATTGTCTGTGCCTTATCTGAAAAAAAGATAGCATAAGCGCGTGTGAAATTTGTGACAGTTTGCTGAAATCTATAATTCATGCATGCATATAACAGCTGTTCAGTCTTCGAACTGGCTGCGGTACAGCTGCGCATAGAAACCGTTCTGATCGAGCAGTTCCTGATGCCGTCCGCGCTCCAGTATCTGCCCGTCCTTCATGACCAGAATCAGATCTGCGTTGCGGATCGTGGACAGGCGGTGGGCGACGATGAAGCTGGTACGTCCCTTCATGAGTTCATCGAATGCCTGCTGGATCAGCTTCTCGGTACGGG
>Ga0183095_11141_pt1 | contig 29802 bp, 24 predicted proteins | sample BioMet4_FD_130346 | JGI IMG/M metagenome (GOLD analysis project Ga0183095, IMG submission 130346) | Microbial communities from bioreactor (seeded with sewage sludge) at LBNL, California, USA - Biofuel metagenome 4 (v2) (version 3) | ecosystem: Engineered > Bioreactor > Anaerobic > Unclassified ...
CTTCCTTCGTAGAGGATTACACATTGAACTTTGATGGTGACAACACTTCTATCTTGGAGTCACATATGTTGGAGATCAATCCTGACATCGCTAACGAGAAGCCACGTTTGGAAGTGCATTTCCTTGGCATCGGTGTGCGCAAGACACCTACAGCAAGATTGGTGTTCACATCCAAGCAGGGACATGGTGTTACCGCAACTGTAGTTGATTTGGGTAATCGTTTCCGTTTGATTTCCAATGACGTAAACCTTATCGAAAGTCAGCCACTACCTAAGTTGCCTGTTGCCTCTGCACTTTGGATTCCAGAGCCTACATTCGAGGTTGGCGTTGGATGCTGGATGAATGCCGGTGGCACTCACCACTCTTGTCTTAGCCTTTCTCTGACAAGCGAATATTGGCAGGACTTCGCAGAAATTGCTGACATGGAGGCTTGTATCATCGACAAGGATACTAAGTATGACCAGTTCTGCAAAGAACTACGCTGGAATGAAATGTATTACATGCTCAACAAGGCATTGAAGTAATCATCAATAATATTAATGAGGAGTTATTTGGAGTTGAAGAGATGCGCATAAATTTTCTTTTGAAGATTTCACTGGAACATTCCTTCAACTCCATCATGACTCCTTTTGTTTTTCGCCCCTACCCTCTTTTTTTTCTATTTACTACCCAACATTAAAGGAATCATTATGAACACAAAAACAATCATAGAGTCAGGACTGGCTGTCCTCGGCATCGAGTTTGGTTCAACTAGAATTAAGGCTGTTCTGATTGACCAAAATAACACCCCCATAGCACAAGGTAGCCATACATGGGAAAACCAACTTATTGACGGTCTTTGGACATATAGTATCAAAGATATCTTGGCAGGACTTCAGGATTGCTATGCCAATCTTCGCTCCGATGTCAAACAACAATACGGTGTAGAGATAGAACGCCTCGCAGCCATTGGTATCAGTGCAATGATGCATGGATATATGGCATTTGACGACAAGGAACAGATTCTGGTTCCTTTCCGTACATGGCGCAACACAAACACAGGTCAAGCAGCAGCCGAACTGTCTTCACTTTTCAACTTCAACATACCTCTTCGTTGGAGTATCTCTCATATCTATCAAGCTATTCTCAATGGTGAGGAACATGTAAGTAAAATAGATTATCTTACAACACTCGCAGGATATATTCACTGGCAGCTCACTGGCGAGCGCGTTTTAGGTATTGGTGATGCATCAGGAATGATTCCTATTGACCCGAAAACAAAAGACTACGATGCAACAATTGTAAGCAAGTTTGACGAACTTGTTGCTCCTAAGAAGTTTGGATGGAAACTCCTTGATATTCTTCCCAAGGTTCTTCTCTCAGGTGCAGATGCAGGTAAACTCACTGAAAAAGGTGTAAGTCTCCTCGATGTGAGCGGTCATCTTCAGGCTGGTGTTCCTCTTTGTCCTCCTGAGGGAGATGCTGGCACTGGCATGGCAGCTACAAATGCTGTAAAGGCTAGAACCGGAAATGTATCAGCAGGTACATCTTCTTTCTCTATGATAGTATTGGAGAAGAATCTTTCACAGCCATATAAGATGATAGATATCGTTACAACACCCGATGGAAGTCCTGTTGCTATGGTACACTGTAACAACTGCACATCAGACATTAATGATTGGGTTGATATCTTTAAGCAGTTCGGTGATCTAATGGGAATGAAGTTTGATATGAACGAACTCTATACCAAAATTTTCTCAGTAGCATTGGATGGAGAAGCCAACTGTGGCGGTTTGCTTTCGTATAATTATATATCTGGAGAACCAGTAACAGATTTTGAGGAAGGAAGACCACTCTTTGTTCGTGCAGAAAACGACAATTTCTCGCTTGCCAACTTCATGCGTGCGCAGTTGTATGCAGCCATTGGTGTGCTCAAAATAGGCAATGATGTACTCTTCAAGGATGAGAAGGTTAACGTTGACCGTATCACTGGACATGGTGGATACTTTAAGACCAAAGGCGTTGGACAACGCTTCCTTGCAGCCGCTCTCAATTCTCCTATATCAGTTATGGAGACTGCTGGTGAAGGTGGAGCCTGGGGCATCGCACTGTTGGCATCATACTTAGTTAACAAAGAGGCTAATCAAGACCTCGCTGACTTCTTGGAAAACAAGGTGTTTGCTGGAAATACTGGTACGGAAATAAAGCCGACTTCTGAGGATGTAGCAGGGTTTGAAGCTTATATCGCCAATTACAAGAAGGGGCTTACCATCGAAAAAGCTGCCGTGGAAAATAAAGATGCTAACTAAACTCAATCAAATAATGAAGAATCTCATCACAACAGTACTGTTTTCGGTATCTGCTGCAATGCCAGTTGCTGCCCAAGATGTTACGGCAACCATACAGGTTAACCAAGGTACAAGTATTATTCCAAGGGAAATATATGGCCAGTTTGCGGAACATTTAGGGTCTTGCATTTATGGTGGATTATGGGTAGGACCTAATTCAAACGTACCAAATACCCAAGGTTATCGCAATGACGTTTTGAAAGCACTTCAAGATCTTAAAGTGCCTGTTCTTCGTTGGCCTGGCGGTTGCTTTGCTGACGAATACCATTGGATGGATGGTATCGGACCTCGTAGCCAACGTCCAAAGATGCAAAATAACAACTGGGGTGGTACCATTGAAGACAATTCGTTTGGTACACATGAGTTTCTCAACTTATGTGAACTTCTTGGAGCTGAACCATACATTAGTGGAAATGTAGGCAGTGGCACTGTAGAAGAGCTTGCCAAATGGGTGGAATATATGACCAGTGACGGCGATACGCCTATGGCAAACCTGCGTAGAAAGAATGGCAGAGATAAGTCATGGAATGTTCGCTACCTTGGTGTAGGCAACGAAAGCTGGGGTTGTGGTGGCAATATGCGTCCCGAATACTACGCCGATCTCTACCGCAGATACTCTGTTTATTGCCGCAATTACGATAACCATCGTCTATATAAGATTGCATCTGGAGCCAGTGATTATGACTACAACTGGACAAAGGTGCTAATGAATAATATTGGTGACCGAATGAATGGTGTCTCACTCCACTATTACACCGTTAAGGGTTGGGGTGGCAGCAAAGGTTCTTCTACAGCATTTGATAATCAGGAATACTATTGGACCATTGGCAAATGTCTACAGATTGAAGATGTCATCAATAAGCATTGCGCTATTATGAATCAAACCGACCCTAAAAAGAAGATTGACCTTCTCGTTGATGAATGGGGTACATGGTGGGACGAAGAGCCAGGCTCCATTAGAGGACACCTTTATCAACAGAACACTATGCGCGATGCTATGGTAGCTGCCTTATCGCTTAATGTTTTCCAGAGACATACCGACCGTGTGAAGATGGCTAACATTGCACAGATTGTCAATGTACTGCAAAGCATGATACTGACTGACACTATCGGCTCCGGTCATATGGTTTTGACGCCAACCTATCATGTCTTCTCCATGTACAAGGATTTCCAAAATGCAACTTACCTTCCTATGAATGTTAAGACTGATTCTATCTCTGTTGAAGGGGGACACATGTATAAGATGGAAGACGGTAAAATTCCAGCCGTTTCTATCTCTTCCGCTAAAAAACAGGATGGAACCATTGTTATTTCATTGGCTAATACAAGTCTAGATCAAAAGCAGAGCGTGGAGCTGACTTTGGATGGCGCACAGCCCAAGAAGGCTACAGGACGAATCCTTACTTGCAAGAACATCACCGATTATAATGATTTCCAACATCCAGATGTTGTATCAGCAGTAGACTTCAAAGACACGAAGATCAAGAAAAACATTGTAAAGATCGAAGTTCCCGCCAAATCTATTATTGTGGTTAATCTGAAGTAAAATAAACTGAAATCGCAAAATAAGATGAAGTCTTTTTTGCGTTCTTCAATATCAGAAGTAATTTTGCATTCAGTAAATTCTCATTAGAATAATAATATTAATATAACAATGAACGACATTAAAATTATGAACAAAGCAGCCGATAACATTCGCATATTGGCTGCTGCTATGGTAGAGAAAGCCAATTCTGGACACCCAGGAGGTGCTATGGGTGGGGCCGACTTTATGAATGTGCTTTTCTCAGAATATCTCGTTTATGATCCAGCAGACCCAACATGGATTGGCCGTGACCGTTTCTTCCTCGACCCGGGACACATGAGTACCATGCTCTATTCTGTCTTGTCTTTCCGAGGATTGTTCTCTATGGATGATTTGAAGCAGTTCCGTCAGTGGCAATCTATTACCCCTGGCCATCCTGAGCTTGACATTAATCGTGGTATAGAGAACTCATCTGGTCCATTGGGACAGGGGCACGCCATCGCAGCCGGTGCTGCTATTGCAGAGAAATTCCTCGAGGCTCGCTTAGGCAGAACGGTGATGAAGCATAAGATCTATGCATATATCAGTGATGGTGCTGTACAGGAAGAAATCTCTCAAGGTGTAGGACGTATTGCAGGAACCCTTGGATTGAACAACCTGATAATGTTCTATGACTCCAACGATATTCAGTTGTCAACAGAGACGTCGGCCGTTACTTGTGAGAATACAAAGGCTAAATATGAGGCTTGGGGATGGAATGTGATGGAGATTAACGGCAATGACGTAGCTCAAATCCGTATCGCTCTTGATGCTGCCCAGAAGGAAGAAAAGCGCCCGACTATCATTATTGGCAAGACAACTATGGCTAAGGGGGCGCTCAAAGCTGATGGTTCTAGTTATGAGAACAATGTGAAGACTCATGGCGCACCATTTGGTGATGGTGCTTATGAGAACACTATCCAGAATCTCGGTGGTGATTTTAATGAACCATTTGTTATCTTTGAAGAGACAAAAGCTCTCTATCAAGCTCGCGCTAAAGAGTTGACTAAGGTAGTTGCAGCACGCAAAGCAGATGTTGATGAGTGGCGCAAGGCTAATCCTGAAACAGCAACTCTTATGGACGAGTGGTTCTCTGGCAAGGCCCCCAAGGTTGATTGGACTAAGGTTGTACAAAAGGAAGGTTCTGCCACACGTGCTGCAAGTGCAGCTTGCTTGAGCGAATTGGCAAAGCAAGTTCCAAATATGATTTGTGCTTCTGCAGACCTTTCTAACTCTGACAAGACTGATGGCTTCCTGAAGAATACGCATGGCTTTGTACGCGGAGATTTCTCAGGAGCATTCTTCCAGGCTGGTGTCAGCGAGCTGACTATGGCTGATATGTGCATCGGTATGATGCTTCATGGAGGTGTTGTCTCTGCATGTGGTACATTCTTTGTATTCTCAGACTATATGAAACCAGCCGTTCGCTTGGCTGCGCTCATGAAAGTTCCAGTGAAATTTATTTGGACTCATGATGCCTTCCGTGTTGGCGAGGATGGCCCTACTCATGAACCAGTTGAGCAAGAGGCACAGATTCGTCTCATGGAGAAGTTAAAGAATCATGACGGTAAGGACAGCGTGCGTGTATTCCGTCCTGCAGATGCTGATGAGACAACCGTTTGCTGGAGGCTGGCCATGGAGAATACCGAGTCACCAACAGCTCTTATCTTCTCTCGTCAAGGTATAGCCAAGCTTCCCGAAGGTAACGATTATGATCAAGCAGCCAAAGGCGCTTACATTGTAGCAGGCTCTGATGAGAACCCCGATGTGATCCTAGTGGCTAGTGGTTCAGAGGTTTCTACCCTCGAATCTGGCACTGCAGCCTTACGCAAGGATGGCATTCGTGTACGTGTTGTCAGTGCTCCTTCTGAAGGACTGTTCCGCAGTCAGAGTGCTGAATATCAGGAGAGAGTTCTCCCCTACAATGTGAAAAAATTTGGTATGACCGCTGGACTGCCTGTAACTTTAGAAGGATTAGTAGGCATTGGACCTAACAGCAAGGTCTTCGGAATGACAAGTTTCGGTTTCTCTGCACCTTATAAGGTACTCGATGAGAAGCTTGGATACACTGGTGAAAATGTGTATAATCAGGTAAAATCATTCCTTAACAAATAGGATTGACTATGGATATTAAGAAAGTAGGCCTAGCCAGCGATCATGCTGGCTTTGCTATGAAAGAGTTTGTGAAACAGTATCTTGATGAGAAGGGTATTCCTTATCATGACTATGGTACCTATTCCGAAGAGAGTACAGACTATCCAGACTATGGTCATCAGCTCGCTCGCGGAATAGAGAATGGTGATGTGTATCCAGGCATTGCCGTTTGTGCTACTGGCGAAGGTATGTCTATGACGCTCAACAAGTATCAGCATATTCGTGCAGCACTATGTTGGATTCCTAAGGTTGCTCATCTGACACGCGCCCATAACAATGCCAATGTGCTAGTGTTGCCTGGAAAAATCATTGACAATGATACAGCACGCGCTATCATGGACGAATACTTCTCAACCGATTTCGAGGGTGGTCGTCACCTACGTCGTATAAATAAGATTCCAGTGGATGCTTGCTAAGTAGCATTCCCATATTACTTTACAATCCTTAGATCATATTGGTTTGCCAATCATTGCATCCAGTTGGTCTAAGGATTTATAATTATTTCATGGACAACAGTCAGTTTATTCTTTGCTTAGGAAGTAATTTCGAACAAGAGAAAAACATACAGCAGGCACAAAAAATGCTACGCCTGGTACTTCCAAATCTTTGCTTCACACATAATCTTTGGACAGAGCCCATTGGTGTAATTACCCCTAATTATCTCAATTGTTTAGCATATGGCACGATAAGTATAACTTATTGGGATATTCTGAAACTAACTAAACGTATCGAAAAAAGACTTGGACGTTCACAAAAAGCTGCATCTTCTACGAAGATAACCATTGATATTGATATCCTGCAATACGGTAATGACAAGTTTCACTTATCCGATTGGGAGCGAAATTATGTCAAAGAATTATTGGTCGAAATATCTACACAGTACCAAGATACAAAAGTATAATTCCTCGAAAATACATTGATATACTTTCATTTATTGTTCATTCTTGTGAAAAGAATAACATTTTAGCAAAAAAAATTGCTAAAATAATTTGACGGCTTAAAATTACTCTGTATATTTGCAACCAGAAATCAATAAAAAATTCGATATGACAATTTCTATGTTCACAGCATGGTGGTGGCGTAACTCAAGATTCAAAAAGTCGTGAGTCGTTAAGGCATGTGTGTACATTAAGTATCAATATCATCAAGGCCTGTCGTTCTTACGACAGGCCTTTTTTGTATTGGTGGTTTCAACGATAAACCTTATTCAATCGAAATTGATGATGAGAATTATTCAATAAATAAGTAAAAAGAATAAAAACAAACTCAAGAGATAAAGCAAACAATAAACCCGGGAATGCTTGCCAATCTTAGAGCTTAATAAATCAGATAACAATAAAAAATACAAGACTATGACAATGAAATCCGTGTTAGAGCGTGTGTTGAACCATGAGTTACTCACTCGCGAAGAGACAAAGAATATTTTGATTGGCATTACCAGGAGTGAATACCCTGATGAGCAGATTACCGCCCTACTCACAGGTCTGCAAATGCGTGGCATAACCGTCGATGAACTGCTTGGATTCCGTGATGGTATATTAGAAACGGGTGCACCAGCAATTCTCAATAGTGACCGTTACATTGATGTTGTTGGTACAGGCGGTGATCGCAAGAATACTTTTAATATTTCAACTACTTCATGCTTCGTCATAGCTGGTGCGGGATATCGCGTGGCCAAGCATGGCAACTTTGCTGCTACCTCTGTCAGCGGCGCTTCGAATGTCATTGCCGAGCATGGTGTGAAATTCACATCGGACATAGACAAGCTCAACCGTAGTATGGAAGAATGTGGCATTGTTTATCTGCATGCTCAACTCTTCGCAACAGCAATGAAATTTGTTGGCGGCATTCGTAAAGCCCTACAGTTTCCTACGGTATTTAATCTTCTTGGCCCAATCATTAATCCCTCACGCCCCAAAGCACAACTTCTCGGTGTGGCAAACCTTGATCAAATGCGCCTTTATAATGAAGTCTATCGTAAGCTAGGGGTTGATTACGGCATTGTAAATAGCATTGATGGTTATGATGAAATTTCCCTTACAAGTGATTTTAAGGTATCAACCAATGACTATGAGCGAGTCTTCAGTCCGTCCGACCTTGGTTTCGAGAAGGCCAAGCCTGAGGAGTTGGTCGCTGGTGCAACGGAGGAAGAAGCAGCAAAGATTTTCGATGCCGTACTGGAAAACCGTTCATTGTCTGCTCAGAAGAATATAGTACTCGCCAATGCTGGCTTTGGTATCCAAGTAATGGAGAATGGAAAAAAAGACATCCAAGAGTGTATTGCAATCGCTAGAGAGTCTTTGGAGAGTGGAAAAGCTTTGGCAACATTCAAGAAATTCGTTGAGCTCAATTCGTGATATGGCAGACATCTTAGAAGAAATAGTAGCTTATAAGCACAAGGAGATTGCTGGGGCGAAGCAGCTTTTACCAGGGAGACAGTTGCACAGCATTGTTGAATCGATGTTGGACCAGCAACTCCCTTCCATGCGCGAGGCTTTGATGAAGTCGTCAACTGGCATTATCGCCGAGTTCAAACGTAAATCACCTTCCAAGGGTTGGATACATCAGGATGCGCAAGCTGACATTGTTCCATTAAGCTACCAGCAGAAGGGGGCTACTGCATTGAGCATATTGACTGATGAACACTTCTTCGGTGGTAACGATAGTTTTATTGTGACGGCAAGGCAGTCAGGAGTGACCGTACCCATCTTATATAAGAACTTCATCGTCGATGAGTACCAACTTTTCCAGGCGCGAAAGACCGGAGCATCCACTGTTTTGCTTATTGCCGCTGCAGTTGCAAAGGATGAGTGTAAGCATCTGTTGCATATGGCCCATGAATTAGGCTTGGAAGTGTTATTGGAAATGCATAATAAACGAGACATTGAGTACGCAGAGTACAGTCCTGACCTCTATGGCATCAACAACAGAGACCTCGGTTCATTCCATACTAATGTACAAAACTCATTTGACTTGGTTCATCTGCTACCGCAAAATGTCTGTAAGGTTAGCGAAAGTGGCATAGACAACCCCGACACCATCAAACATTTGCGTGCTGAAGGATACAAGGGCTTTCTCATGGGTGAAGCATTTATGCATTCAGAAGATCCGGGAATGGCACTTCAAAAACTTATCGTACAGCTGTGAAAATCAAGGTATGCGGCATGCGTGAAGCTAGCAACATCAGCAGTGTTGCCGCTTTAGACATCGACATGATGGGGTTTATATTCTACCCTAAATCTTCGCGCTATGTCATGGAGGACAAACTTGAGGCTGAACAAAATAATCTCACCATTAAGTCGATTGAAACTCTAAAAAATAACTTTAAATCCATCCGTAGAGTTGGTGTGTTTGTCGATGATAATCCTCAGCATATACTTGAAAGTGTCAGATCTTACTCCCTAAATACCATTCAATTACATGGAAGGGAAGATCGTAACTACATAGTTGCTTTAAAAGATTTACTTCAGACAAACACCCTCTTCCCTATTACCATTATTAAAGCCATATCTGTGGCAACCCAAGATGACTTTTCTCGCTGCAACGAATATGAGGGTATTGTCGACATGTTGCTGTTCGATACTGCAAGTGCATCAAAGGGTGGTAGTGGAAAACAATTTGACTGGTCGTTGTTGCAAGCTTATAATGGTAATACCCCTTTCCTGCTAAGCGGGGGTATCGGGCCGGACGACGTGTCAAGCATACGGCAATTTCATCATTCACAATTTGCAGGAATTGACGTAAACAGCCGATTTGAATCATCTCCAGGTATCAAGGATGTGACAAAACTGCAAACATTTATCCAACAAATCAAAGTAATATGAATAAAATAAATCATCTCTTTCAGAGCAATCAAGATAGAAAGCTTCTTTCACTATACTTTTGTGCTGGAAGTCCAACGCTAGAAAACACCGGTGATGTCATCAAGGCCATGCAGGCTGGAGGCATCGATATGGTTGAAGTAGGTATTCCGTTCAGCGACCCTTTGGCCGATGGCCCAGTCATACAGACTGCAGGAACTATAGCCTTACATAATGGAATGACACTCGGTCATTTATTTGAACAACTACGTGCCATCAAGGATGAAGTGCACATCCCATTGCTATTGATGGGCTATCTCAATGTCATTATGCACTACGGTGTCGCTCATTTTTGTGAGAGTTGCGCCGAGTGTGGTATATCAGGCTTTATAATCCCAGATCTCCCATTCAAGGATTATTTGAATGATGTGAAGCCTTTAGCCGATCGGTACGACCTTCGTGTCATCATGATGATAACACCTGAGACCAGCGAAGAGCGCATCCGGATGATCGACAACAACACCGACGGATTTATTTATATGGTCTCTTCTGCTAGCGTTACAGGTGCACAACAAGATTTCAACGCCACTAAAGTAGACTATTTCAAACGCATTGATGATATGCATCTGCGCAATCCTCGTATGATTGGCTTTGGTATAAGCAACCATCAGACGCTGCAACTGGCTCAAACCTACTCCTCAGGTGCAATCATTGGTAGCAAGTTTGTTACTCTTCTTAGCGAGAAAAAAAATCCAGCCGAGGCTGTTGAACAACTGAAACAGGCACTAATGCCTTCTAAACAATAAGGATGATGAAAGATTATTATGTTGATAGCGACGGCTTCTTTGGCCGTTTTGGAGGGGCATACGTTCCCGAAATACTATACAAGAGTGTGCAAGAGTTACAAAATAAGTATCTATCTATATTAGGGAGCGATAGCTTTCAGCAAGAGTATCAAGCTCTGCTAAAAGACTATGTGGGTCGTCCCACCCCACTCTATGAAGCCAAGCGCATGAGCGAGAAGTACGGATGCCATCTCTATCTCAAGCGTGAGGATCTCAATCATACGGGTGCTCATAAGATCAACAACACCATTGGTCAAATACTTTTGGCAAAAAAGATGGGGAAAACTCGTATCATCGCTGAGACCGGAGCAGGCCAACATGGTGTTGCCACCGCAACTGTCTGCGCATTGATGGGTATGAAGTGTGAGGTTTTTATGGGCAAGACCGATGTAGAAAGACAATCTGTCAACGTGGAACGTATGAAGATGCTTGGTGCGGAAGTGCATCCTGTCACCACTGGAAACATGACATTGAGTGATGCTTGTTCCGAAGCTATACGAGACTGGTGCTGCCATCCACAGGACACCTATTATCTTGTGGGTTCCACCATGGGCCCCCACCCATATCCTGACATTGTAGCAAAGTTGCAAAGTGTCATTTCCAAGGAGTTGAAATGGCAATTGCAAGAAAAGGTTGGACGTGACTACCCAGACTATCTTGTGGCATGTATCGGTGGTGGAAGTAACGCCGCAGGCACAATATATCATTATGTTGATGACACTAGAGTGAAGATATTCTTGGCCGAAGCTGGTGGGCACGGCATTGATACTGACTATACCGCAGCTACCATTCATTGTGGATCAGAAGGAATTCTTCATGGTTCGCGTACGCTTGTGATGCAAGACGATGATGGGCAGATTAAGGAAGCATTCACTGTCAGTGCTGGTCTAGACTATCCAGGGATTGGCCCTATGCATGCCAACATGGCCGAAAAGGAGCGCACCACAGTGCTTGCCATTAATGATAACGAGGCTATCGCCGCTGGCTATGAGTTGACACGCATGGAAGGCATCATCCCAGCCATAGAAAGCGCTCATGCAATAGCTGCACTTAAGAAGATGACACTTAAGCATGCCGACGTTGTCGTTCTCACAGTGAGTGGTCGTGGAGATAAAGACATTGATACCTACCTCAAATATCAGCCAAACGGTGAGCTCAAGGCATAGTGCTTACATAACTACACCATTTATACTTTATAGATATGACTAAATATCATTATCATACTGCCACACGAACGATATTGGCTGATATCCACACACCGGTAGGTGTCTATATGCGCCTACGAGATGTGTATCCACAGAGCGCTCTGTTGGAAAGTTCTGATTATCATGGGCGAGAAAACAGTCGTTCGTTCATCGCCTTTAAGCCATTGGCTCGCATTGAAATTAACCATGGACAGGCACAAATGCTCTTAACCGATGGTTCTAACATTGAGCATAAGATTACGGAGTCATACACGGTAGAGTCTGCCATCCAGGAGTTCATCTCGTACTTTGAGGTAGAGGGCGAAAAGAGCAATCTCTGCGGACTTTACGGCTATACCTCTTTCGATGCTGTGAAGTACTTTGAACACATCCCTGTGAAGTCAGTAAGACGGCAAAAAAATGATGCACCAGACGTTCTCTATATCCTTTTTCAAGATGTGATTGCGTTCGATCATTTCAACAATCGCATGACACTCGTCACGTTACAAACACCTGATGATGAGACTAAGGGTCAAGCTCGACTGGATGAACTCGTTCGACGAATCAACAACTCCAATGTTCCTGAGTATGGATTCAGAAGAGTCGGCAATAGTACATCTACACTCACGGATGAGCAACACAAAGCCAATATCCGTCAATGTGTGACTCATTGCAAACGTGGGGACACTTTTCAGATTGTCATTTCACGACGATTCGTGCAAAAATATGAGGGCGACGATTTCAAGCTCTATCGTGCATTACGTAGTGTAAACCCAAGTCCGTATCTGTTTTACTTTGATTTCGGTGGTTTCCGAATAATCGGTTCATCACCTGAAACTCATTGTCGTATCGAAGGTGACCAAGCTTATATTGATCCGATTGCTGGTACAACAAAGCGTACGGGGAATGTTGAGACCGACCGAGAAAACGCCGAATACTTGCGCAACGACCCGAAAGAGAATGCCGAACATGTGATGCTCGTAGACTTGGCACGCAATGACCTTAGTCGCAATTGCCACAATGTGCATGTTGACTTTTATAAAGATATGCAATATTATAGTCATGTCATTCACTTGGTCAGCCGTGTTCGTGGCACCCTTGACGATGGTGCTGATAAGGTGAAGACGTTTGTGGACACTTTCCCTGCTGGTACATTGAGTGGTGCACCCAAAGTGAGGGCCATGCAGATTATCTCTGTTTTAGAGCCGCATAGTCGTGGAGCATATGGCGGGTGCATTGGTGTGATCGGCCTAAATGGAGACCTTAATCAAGCCATCATCATTAGGACCTTCATCAGCCGAAATGGGGAGTTGTGGTTCCAAGCTGGGTCTGGCATTGTTGCCAAAAGCGATGCAGACTATGAATTGGAAGAATCGAATAATAAATTGGGGGCACTTAAGAAAGCCTTTGAAATAGCAGAGCAATTATGAAAGTAGCAATTATCGACAACTATGACTCCTTCACCTACAATCTTGCGCATTTGCTGAAGGAGTTGGGAGCCAATGTTACTGTCTTTCGCAACGACCGATTTCAAATGGATGAACTGCAAAGCTTCGACAAGATAGTACTCTCTCATGGCCCAGGCATACCAACTGAGGCTGGTCAGCTAATGAATGTTATCAGACAATATGCAGGGAAGAAACCCATTCTGGGAGTTTGCTTAGGGCATCAAGCAATAGCAGAGGTTTTTGGAGCAAAACTTACCAACTTATCCGATGTATATCATGGAGTGGCAACAAACATAACTCAAGTATCAACAGAGCCAATGTTTGGAAGTTTGCCTAAATCCTTCTTGGTTGGGCGCTATCATAGTTGGGTGGTATCTAATGAGCCTTTCCCCGACTGTTTGGAGATAACTGCAGTATCGGAAGAAGGTCATATCATGGCTCTGCGCCATAAAACTTATGATATTAGAGGTGTCCAATTTCACCCTGAAAGTGTCTTGACACCCAACGGACGGGATATGCTGGAACAGTGGGTTAACGCTTAAACGCGATAAGTATCAAAACAACCAACCGATTATTCAAACTGAATCTTTGATTGTTTGTTTTTTCTAACGCTGATGAGTTTGACTGTTTAGACTCGTCAGCGTTATCTTAGTTTACCAATGTTTATGCTCACAGCATATATGTAAATAAAGTTTATCGTTCTTTTTTTATTATACACTAAAAAGTTACGATGAAAGCCCCTTCAAAAGTCACGATTGATAGGTAAAACGTCCATGAATTGTCCATAACTATGGTATGGCTCTGCGATCACTATCCTTTGGCGGTGCGATAAGGCTGTAAACGCGTTGCGATTAGATACTAATGGCAGTGCGAAAGGATACTAATCGCACTGCCAAAAGCCACTAATCGCGTGTAAATAAAATTTCACAAAAAATTACGTTAATTTGAGACTATCAATTGATTGGAATGATACTGGCTAATAGAACAAATCATCTTATTGACATACCATATGGAAATCAAAAATGATTTAGTCAGTAATCCAATAAGACTAATGTAATGTAAAAACAAGAAAGGCCTGCTATCAAAGATGATTGCAGGCCTTTTGTATGTTTAAAGCTTAATTGTTTTCTTTTTCGCTTTACTCTCATTGGACATTCGATCCAAGGCTGTTACGACATAAGTGTATTTCGTTTTGCCATTGTCGTAAGGTAATTTGTAGTAAGTCTTATTGGTAATGGCAATGATATTTGATGGGTCGTCAACATTCACCTTTTCCTTGGAGTCAAATCGATAGACTACATATTTTGTGGCAACATCGTCCCATTTCTTGCCACTAGGTGCTTTCCAGAAGAGTATGTAGCCATCTTCAGTCCAAACTGGCTTAAGACCACGCGGCTTCTTAGGGTTTTTGCTGTCGATGAATGGCATAACGGGTTGAAGTGCTGGATAGCGCCAATAATTGTCGCGAAGTATGGTGCCATAATTGCCTACGTCGTTCACGACAGCCTTGGCATACCACAACACTACCCCATCCACATGATGCATTTGCTGGTGAAGATTCCGCTTTGCAGCCATCTGGTGACTATTCGGATTCAGCAAGTCGGCAAACTTGACCGTACGTTCCACATCCTCTCCAATGAAAAGCGGACGGTTAGATGCATGCTTGTCCCACCAGCGAATCAGCGTGGCATAGTCAGCCGTGGGATGACCAATCTCCCAATAGACCTGTGGCACACAATAATCCACCCACCCATTGTTCACCCAAAGCAATACATCAGCATAGAGGTCATCATAATTTTGCAAACCTTTAGTAGCCGAGCCGTTCATTGGATCAGAGCTTTGATTACGGTAAATACCGAAAGGAGATACGCCAAACTTAACCCAAGGTTTACGGGCATGGATTGTTTCAGATAAGGCCTTGATGAATAGATTCACATTATTGCGTCGCCAATCACCAATGTTAGCAAAGCCACTGCGATTGGACTCGTATAGTTGTTGGTCAGGAATGACTTGCCCTGCAACTGGATAGGGATAGAAATAATCATCGATATGGAAGCCGTCAATATCGTATCGACTTACAATATCGTCTGCTACTCGGCAAATATAGTCACTGTTTTCCTTGAGTGCAGGATTGAGAATATACTGATTATCATAGCTGAAATATCGGTCAGGATTGGTCACACAGATATTATTTGCTGCAAGTTGTGTGGTTCCTTTGGTCTTTGCACGATAAGGATTAATCCATGCGTGCAACTCCATTCCACGATTATGACATTCGGTAATCATCCATGCCAATGGGTCCCAATATGGCTGAGGAGCACGTCCTTGGACACCAGTGAGAAAGCGACTCCAGGGCTCGATATTGCTGGGATAGAGGGCATCACACTCTGGTCGTACCTGAAATATAATGGTATTTACGCCGTCTCGCTGGAGCACATCCAGCTGTTCACGAAGTGTATTTTGCATAGCGTCACGATCAAGACCTTGAAACTGGCCGTTCACGGCTTGTATCCAAGCACCACGAAATTCACGTTTTTGGGCATGGCACAAGATGACTGCCATTAAGAGAGGGAGAATAAGAAATTGTCGTTTCATATTTGCAATTTGATTCATAACATATTTCTATAGTATGGTAACATTAAAAGTAGGATATATCTCGCGACATATCCTACTTTTAATACTTACTAAAACTAAATTAACCACTAAAATTTTATTTATCAAACTATATTTGAATTACTGGCTAAAACTTATATCCTAAGGTCATCAAGAGCTGATTACGCTTATTGCTAACATCTTTCTTGTCAACGATATTGTTCAACGCACTACTTGCATTGTTATCATAATAGCTCATGAAGGGATAGAACTCGCCATTGGTCTGTGTATATTGGTAAGCCAAGTCCACAAAGAACTTCTTTGCTGTATATCCCAAACCCAAGGTCATGCGATTGGTGCTCTTCCAGTTTGTGTAGTCGGTTGATGTGGCATAAGCCGAACCTGCAGACGAGATGGAGCCATTACGGAAACCGTCTTGGTTGAACATCGGGCTGAGATAATTGTATCCTAAACGAATGGCAATGTTGTCAACAGGCTTAAATTCCAAGCCCATCTTGAGCGTGCTGACACCTTTTAAGGTTGTCTTGGTGTGTTCGTTCATGCCGTCATCGCTGTAACTATTTGAATAATATGTGTCGGACCAATAGTCGTAGTAACTGCCATTGTTCACACGATTATCGATAGTACCATAGTTGGCATACTCGTAAGTAAGTCCCAGGGCTAAGTTGCGGACAAAGGTATGACCAAGACTTGCACCAAACTTCCAAGGAGTAAACACCTTATAATCGTAACTGAGGGATTGTCCTTTATCTACGCCTCCTGCAGCGTCAGCCATCGTAATATCATTGGCACCATTCATGCTGAGGTCGTACCAGGTAGGTGTGTTGACATACAATCCAATACGGAACGGGGAAGTCTCGATAGGTCTGAAGATAACACCAGCCTTCAAATCGAAGCCTGTTCCTTTAATACTAATCTGCTCCCACATCTCAGACGTTGCTCCTTGGTCAAGATTTTCAGTATAATAGCTGTTGCTACGATAGTTAACATCATGCATACCGAAAGTCAAACCAAGATAAACACGGTTATTGACATTACCGCTAATATTGAAGTCATACTCCCCAATATAACCTTTTTGATACTGTCCAAAGAGATAGTCTGAGCCATCAAGGTAGTGCATCCCTGTTTGTTTGCCAGTGCCATCCAAAATTGGAGCCATAAGTTGTTCATAGTTTGCATCTACACCATTCCAACTATATTCGTCAGCTATGGGATACTTTATCGATGACAACTTATTTTGAGATGCATTATTCAGAGCACCACCAGCGGTGAGAATCTGATCGAAATTACGACTCTTATGGTAATTGAATCCTAAGTTAAGGTAACCATTTCTTCCATAGGGACGCGCCCATACAAAGCCAATCTGATCAAAGCTAGGGTTGGTTTTGCTACCATTGATACTGGCATTAATGCCATTCCATGATGGTGTCGTAGTCTCACCCTGTTGTGCAACTAATCCTCCAGAAATAGTAACCTGGTTTGAACGAAACAAACCTAAGCCTGCAGGGTTGGTACTGATAGTTGACAAATCGGCACCAAGAGCCTCCATGGCTCCCCCCATACCTACATAACGAGCTGTACCATTAAGTTCATTCTCAACTAACTTAGTATCCTGATAAGTTTCCTGGGCATATAGCGGAGCCATTAACAGCGCAGCAAAAGCCATCAAACTATATTTCATTTTCATAATCTTCTGTTTATTTCTGATTGATTATTTATGACTTATCGTCTTCCACCGCCAAAGTGACCTCCACCGCTGGAGCTACCACCTCCTCTGCTACCACCGCCGAATCCGCCTGAACTTCCTCCACTGTAGCCACCGGAATTGCTGTTTCCAGAGTAGCCACTATTGTAACTTGGTGTGCTGCGAGTACCGGTGTCATAAGAGCGTGTCGGTTGTGAGTATGTGCTGCGACTGCCAAATGAACGATTACTACTACTACGAGAACTATAAGTATTTGTGGAACGCGAATTACCGCCAACCGAGGAACGACTATAGCTGTTGCCTCCAAAGCGACCAGAACTTGTTACGCCTGAGCCACGGTTAAAGGACCAAGTACGATCTCCTGTCAAACCGCGAGGATTTCCTCCATTATAGCGAGTGTATGAACGGCCATAGCCACCACCGTACCATCCACCATAGTAAGGGTAGCCCCAACCATTGTAATAAGATCCGTACCAACCGCCATAGCCATAATACCATGGATCATAATAACCACCATAACCGTAGTACCAAGGGTCGTAGTACCCACCATAGCCATAATACCATGGGTCGTACCAAGGATCATAAAAGCCTCCATACCATGCATTATAACGCCAAGGGCCATAACGATAGAACCAAGGATTGTAGTAACCATCCCATCTACTCATGCGAGTTGTGTAATCGTAGTCATAATCTCCATACTCTATGGCGTCTGGAGAAACATACGTTGTATCTATATAGGTGGTGTCTGGATATACTCCTTCACCTGGTACGAATGTGATAAGATCATTTCCTACCGAGTCCTTACCGATTTTCTGATAATAACTTCGGTACTGACCAGCTCGGTTATACTCGTCCACATGACGTCTGCTACCAGGATAATAGGTAGGTGACTTAGAAGCGGCTTTCACTTCAGTATTCTGTGCTGAATTATCGGGTACAAAGTAAAGGTCGTCATCCTGAGCCATACTTTGCAGTGGTAATGCCCCTGCAAGGACTAAAAATAAAAATAGCTTCTTCATTGTTTTACTCCTTATATAGTTGCTCTTATATTTGAAAGCATGACACTCAGGTGTAGTGCTATGTTTTTTCTAATACAAAAATACATTCTTATTATGGACAAATTTACGGAAAAACCCTAAACGATAGTAGGATTTTCCCTATTTTATTTATTTTTGCAGCAATATTTAAGATTTACTATGAAGTATTTTGTCGCAGACATTATCATTACTGCCGAAGACCCCATTATGCAGGTTGCAAGAGACCTAGTGGCTGATGCTGCAGGCGAAGCGGGTTTTGAAGCGTTCGAAGACACACCTAACGGTTTAAAGGCCTATGTACAGGACGATCTGTTAAACAAGCAACAATTCGACATCAATCTGGCAGAACTGCCCTTGAAAGATGTTTTTGTAAGTTATGAAATCCATCCCGTAGAAGATAAAGATTGGAACCAAGAATGGGAGCAAGTTGGCTTTGATCCGATTAATATTGCAAACAAGATCGTCATTTTCGACGCGCGTAAAGGCCTGCAACAATCTGTTTCAGGCACAACTCCAATCTATATACGAGCACGTCAAGCATTTGGAACGGGTACTCATTTTACAACCCAGATGATGATTACTGCCTTGCTTAGTATGGATGTTAAAGGGAAACGAGTTCTTGACTGTGGTTGTGGTACTGGCATTCTTGGTATCGCCGCTTCTAAATTAGAGGCCAGAGAGATCGTTGCCTACGACATTGACGAGTGGAGTGTAAACAATACTGATTATAACGCTGAATCAAATAACGTTAGCAATCTACAGGTTTTACATGGGGATGTTCATGTACTGAGTCACGTTTGTGGACTCTTTGATATTGTTGTAGCCAATATTAACCGGAATATTTTGCTTAACGATATGGCAGCGTTTAAGGATGTAATGGCAGCCGAAAGCACACTGATTCTTAGTGGATTCTACGAAAATGATGCACCTCTATTGCTGAAAGAAGCTAACAGATTAGGTCTTTACGAAGTCGAAAAACAGACAGAGGAAGACTGGTGCCGACTAACATTGAAAGCCTTATAAACAAAAGAAACGTGCATTTGCACGTTTCCTTTATATCATATTATCTATCAAGATAATTCCGATTAAATTCCTTTCTTTTTGAGTTTTAGTTTAGGAATGTTGACTTTTTCACCAGCCTTGAAAGTCGTTCGCCCTTCATTTACAGCCTCAACATAACATTCCATTCCAGGACCAAGATAAGTCTTGCTGATACTTGACAAGGTTTGTCCACTTCGGACAGTGACTGCCTGGTCTATTCCAATAATGTTATAGGCACCTGTTTGAACGCGTACATCACTGTTATACTTATTTATTTGTGCCGTCTTCTTGGCTTCCTCTGCTTTTTCAACAGCTAGTTTCTTGGCCGCTTCTGTCTTCTTGGCTTCCTCTAAAGCAGTCTTTTCAGCTTGCTTTTTTGCAGCTGCTTCAGCTACCTTCTTCTGTGCCAAAGCAACGCTATCTGCTTTGGCTTTTTCTGCTGCTATACTATCCTGGTTCACTTTAGCTTTTGCCGGTGACTCCTGAGGCTGTAAAACCAATGCTGCAACGGCCTCCAAATGTCTAATTCGATTATCTCTTCGGTCAAGCTGAGTCAATAAATAGACCAAGCCACCGATAAAAAAAGCAAATACAAACGCAGACACACCAAGAATTATACGCATGTGACGCTTCTGTTGATTGACGTTTTCTGTAAGGTCTTCTATTTGATTATTTAATAGTTCAAGTCCAGCATCGTACTCTGATTGGTGTTCTTCGAGATTCTCTTCTTCCGGAGAGGGTTCTTCTGATTCTTCAACAGGCTCCAACAAAGGTTCTGCTGTTTCCTCAACAGGTAATGAATCCTCTTCTATTTCATGTGTCTGCTGCTTTGTCTCTGCTTCGCTTGGTTGTTCTTTAAAAGTAGTTTGCTCTTCAGTTTCAACTGTTTCAGACGCAATTTCGTTCTCATTAAGGTACGGAAGTTCACTTATAGAGTCCGAAGGAGCCTCTTCTACTTCAGTCATAGTTACTTCTTGTTCTTCTTTATCTGAATCTATCAAACTTTCTGATTCATTAACAGATATAACATTTTGAGATTGTTCAGAAGCAATAACAATTTCATCGGAAATTACCAAAGGTCCTTTTTCGCAGCTTTCTGTTTGCATTGGAGGATTGCTTACTGTCGAATCCATGTCAGTTTGTTCCTCTTGTTCCAACAAAGAGTCCGAATACTTGTCATCTATATCGTCGAAGTCAACGCCATCGTTAACAATGACAGTATCAAACTGAGCAAACGGTTTGTTTACTAGATCGCGCATGGCAGTCTCAGCTGTGAAGCTTATTTTGTCTCTTCCCTCAATGACTATAGACTCTCCAGTATTCACATCCACGCTTTTACGAGGGGCAACGCTGGTAACTTTAAAAGTACCAAGACCTTTAATTTTAACAATTTTCTCTTTGCAAAGTCCATCACCAATCACCTCAAAAATATCAGTAATGAACTGGTCAGAGGCAGTCTTGTCTAGACCAAACTTGTCAATCAAGACTTTGGCCAAATCCTTATTCCCTATCTTGCTCATAGTCAACCTAATAATTAAGAGTCCTTCAATGCTTCTTTAATGTATGCAACAGGTCTGAAATTGAGAATAAGTTTGGGTGGTACAAGCATGCGTTGCTGTGTGCTAGGGTTTACAACGATGCGCTCCAAGCGCTTTTTTACTTCAAACGTTCCATAGTTAGTAATCTGTACACTGTCGCCTTCTGCGAACTGAGACCCCATAGAATCGATGACCTCTGTCACCATTTTCTGGGTGTCTGCCTGCGTGTAACCTGCTCGCTGAGCTAGGTCTGCAATAAATTCTTTGTTGTTCATACCTCTCCGTATAAGTCAAATTCATCACTATCGATAATCTTCACATCATAGAAACAGCCTTTACGTAACTGACGATTTGCTAGAATAAGCACCTCAGGATCGACTTCTGGCGAACTGTATTCGGTACGGCCAACATAGTAATCGCCTTCTTTTCTGTCAATGATCACTTTGAATGTTTTCCCGACTTTAGCGGCTTCTATCTCGGCACTAATATCTTGTTGTAAGGCCATCAATTTATCGAGGCGATGCTGTTTCACGTCCTCGGGAACATCATCCTTGTAATGCTGTGCCGAATAGGTGCCCGGTTCCTCGGAGTAAGTGAATGCCCCCATACGATCAAAACGTGCTTCACGCAGAAAGTCAAGCAACTCTTGGAAGTCTTCTTCTGTCTCTCCTGGGAAACCAACCATCAGTGTTGTGCGTAGAGTAATACCCGGAACACGTTCACGTATAGTACGAATAAGCTCCAAAGTCTCTGCTTTAGTCACATGACGAAGCATTCTTGTAAGCATGTTGTCTGAGATATGCTGAAGCGCTATATCCAGATAATTGCATACATTAGCATTATCACGCATCACATCAAGCAACTCGATGGGAAACTGATTGGGATAGGCATAATGCAAACGAATCCATTTCACTCCTTTTATATGAGCCATTCTATCGATGAGTTCAGCAATTCTTGTTTCACCATAGAGATCTCGGCCATAGTAGGTCAGTTCCTGCTCAATAATCTGGAACTCCTTTACGCCTTCGTCTACTAATTCCTTTACCTCATCCAAAATGTCATCTATTGGTCTTGATACATGTTTACCGGTAATTAGGGGAATAGCGCAATAGGCACAGTGCCGATCGCAACCCTCAGCAATTTTGACGTACGCATAATGATGTGGAGTTGTTAGTTTGCGGCTGCCACTAGCACGCTCACGAGTAGCAGCAAAGTTGACAAGCTCTCCGTCTGTCGTTCTTGCAGGTCCCAAATCCTGTAAAAGTTGCTTATAATTGAACTTTCCATAGAACTTATCCACCTCGGGAATCGATGTTTCTAAGTCTGATTTATAACGTTCTGAAAGACAACCCATCACATACAAACGGCTCAACTTACCCTCTTGCTTAGCCTTGACAAATTCCAAGATGGTATTTATACTCTCCTCCTTAGCACTCTCAATAAAGCCGCATGTGTTGATGACAGCTATTTCTCCCTGTGGTCTCATGGAGTCATGGGTACAGTGATAGCCGGCATTTTCGAATTGCCGCATAAGTTGTTCAGAATCCACAAGATTCTTCGAACAACCCATAGTGATGAAATCTATATAATTCTTCTTCATTAAATCGATACAACATTTATCAGAATACCACTTGAATAGTGGAGTTATCTCGTTCTTTTCAATATGTGTTTCAATTTGATTTACACTTTAATTCAATTTGATTCACAACGTGTTTCAATTTGATTTACACTTTAATTCAATTTGATTCACAATGTGTTTCAATTTGATTCACTATCTCAGATGACTTGATTTTCGTTGTCAAAAGCAATAGACGAAGTTCTGCGAAACGGTCGAAGGTATGATTAGGAAGGGAGCTTGTATATCTATGAGCATACTTCAGCCTCATGTAACCCCAACACTTAATGTGTCTTTTCTCTTACTTGACCCCTTTGTGTCTTTGGCTGATTTATATCTGGATCTGCTCTAGAATTGAAGGAATAACATCAAAACAATGAGTCAACAAACTCCTTGCGATTGAACAGTTGCAAGTCTTCCATCTTTTCACCAAGCCCAATATACTTCACAGGCACCTTGAGTTGGTCGGAAATACCGATGACGACACCACCTTTCGCGGTTCCATCGAGCTTTGTTATAGCTAACGATGTAATCTGCGTTACTGCTGAAAACTGCTTTGCCTGCTCAAAGGCATTTTGTCCAGTACTGCCATCAAGCACCAACAACACCTCGTCAGGCGCAGTGGGCAGGACCTTCTTCATCACATCCTTGATTTTCTTCAGTTCGTTCATCAATCCCACCTTGTTGTGTAGACGACCAGCAGTATCGATGATAACGACATCTGCATCATTAGCCTTAGCACTCTGAAGCGTATCGAAAGCAACACTTGCTGGGTCGGAACCCATCTGTTGTTTGATAACGGGCACTCCTACACGGTCTCCCCAAATCGAAATTTGTTCAACAGCAGCTGCACGGAATGTGTCTGCAGCACCAAGGTAAACCTTCTGTCCTGCCTGCTTGAATTGATAAGCTAACTTTCCGATAGTAGTGGTCTTTCCCACACCATTCACACCGACAACTAATATCACATACGGCTTGTGGTCAGTGGGAAGGTCCCAACTATCTCCATCTTCAGTGTTATTTTCCATAAGGAGTGAAGCAATCTCCTCTTTAAGAATGTCATTAAGCTCTGATGTGGAGACATATTTATCTCGTTTAACACGTTCCTCGATACGATGAATGATCTTGAGCGTTGTGTCAACTCCCACATCAGAAGTAATAAGCACTTCCTCCAAGTTATCAAGCACATCGTCGTCCACTTCAGACTTTCCGGCGATTGCTCGGGTAAACTTTGAGAATACGTTCTGCTTGGTTTTTTCCAAGCCTTGATCCAAAGTCTCTTTCTTTTTCTTATTGAACAGTCCGAAAATGCCCATGAGTCGCAATTATATATAATTTATGCAAACTTACGGAAAAATCCCGAATTTTTGGCCCGTTACATCAAAAAACTGATGAAAGAATTTCATTTTAATGACTGAGTTGTTTCTTTCAAATAAGTCAATTATGATTTACAGATGCTTCTAGTTTAAATGATTAACAATGATAGAGATCAGCATAAGTAACAGAAAAGGTCTGATTTGCCAAACAACACCTGCAAATTTGATTACTAATTATGATAATAATCGAAAATAATATAAATAATTTTTATTTGATATGTAAAATATCCAATAGAATCGTTGCTAATTCTAAAAAAAACAAATAAGTTTGCAAGGGAATGGTAAATCTAATGAATTTCAAAAATACTAAGGCCTATCGATTCCTTTATAATGTCTTTCACCTTTATAGTGATGGATTTCGTAATATGACCATAGGGAAAACTTTATGGGCTGTTATACTCATCAAACTATTCATCATTTTTGTCATTCTCAAGTTATTCTTTTTCCCTAACTTCCTTCATGAACAAGCACTGAAAGGCCAAAAAAGTGAGTATGTATCAAAGCAAATTATTGAAAGAAGCAAATAATAAATCTTAATTTACCCAATATGTATAATCTATTATTAGACATTACCAATGCAACGATAGACTGGTCAAGAGCCCAGTTTGCGTTGACTGCGATCTACCATTGGCTATTTGTCCCCCTAACCCTTGGGCTGGCTGTGGTTATGGGCGTTGCAGAAACTTGTTTTTACCGTACTAAAAAAGTCTTCTGGAAGGATGTTGCACGCTTCTGGCAGAAACTCTTCGGTATCAACTTTGCCATGGGCATTGCCACTGGTATCATTCTCGAGTTTGAGTTTGGTACCAACTGGAGCAACTATTCCTGGATGGTTGGTGACGTCTTTGGCGCCCCTTTGGCTATAGAGGGCATCCTGGCGTTCTTTATGGAGGCTACCTTTGTGGCTGTCATGTTCTTTGGTTGGGAGAAAGTGTCACAGGGCTTCCATCTTGCGGCAACATGGCTTACTGGTCTAGGTGCTACCCTCTCTGCTTGGTGGATCCTCGTTGCCAATGCATGGATGCAATATCCCGTGGGCCAAGAGTTCAATCCTGATACCATGCGTTTTGAGATGACCTCGTTTCTCGATGTGGCACTGTCTCCATTTGCTGTGGACAAATTCTTCCATACAGTTACATCTTCATGGATTGTGGGAGCTATATTCACTGTCGGCGTGAGCAGTTGGTACCTCTTGAAGCATCGCGAACAGAAACTTGCCAAGGCCAGCATCAAGATAAGTGGTATTGTCGGACTGGTGGCATCTGTCCTTGCTGCCATCACGGGCGACAACTCAGCATACATGGTTTCGAGCGTGCAGCCTATGAAACTGGCTGCCATGGAAGCCTTGTATAATGGAGGAAAGAGTCAGCCACTGACTATCGTTGCAGCCGTAAATCCATTTGAACAACCAGACTATGTAAACGAGCAACATGCTCCATTACGCATCGCTGTACCTAATGGATTATCCATCTTTGCAACTCGCTCGTTAAACGGTTACGTGCCTGGTGTGAACAATCTCATCAATGGTTACACCCATCCAGATGGTTCAACAGTGCCTTCGTTTGCAGAGAAGATTGCCAGTGGAAAGAAAGCCATTGTTGCTCTGCAGAAATATCGTGAGGCTACGGCTGGCTTGAAGAACGGTGCTGCACTTCCGGCAGAGGCCAAGGCTCAATTATCAACATTGAAAGATAACATCAAAAACTTCGGTTATGGCTATATCAAGGACGTAAACGACTTGGTACCGCACGTCCCACTCACCTTCTATGCCTTCCGTGCAATGGTCGGACTAGGTATGCTCTTTATTCTATTTTTCCTCGTTGTGCTCTTCTTTGTCTACAAGAGGGATATCCTTCAATATCGTTGGCTGCATTGGGCAGGTTTGTGTATCTTACCATTTGGCTGGATTGCAAGTGAGGCCGGCTGGATCGTTGCCGAGATGGGACGCCAGCCATGGACCATTCAGGACATGCTGCCCGTGGGTGTCGCTGTGTCCAATGTTCCATCAGGTAGCATCGCACTGACATTCTTCATCTTCCTATTCCTATTCACCTCGCTGCTCATCGTTGAGATTAACATTCTCACCAAGCAGATAAAAAAGGGCCCAGAATACGCAGAAGTAACATATTAAAGCACTACAATTATGACATACGAATTCTTACAAGAATATTGGTGGTTTGTCGTCTCCTTCATGGCGGCATTTCTAGTGTTCTTCCTGTTCGTTCAGGGGGCCAACTCGATGATATTCAATTTAGGCAAGACTCCAGAGGAACGTCGCCTGGTCATCAACTCCACAGGGCGCAAATGGGAGTTCACTTTCACCACGTTGGTAACGTTTGGCGCATCGTTTTTTGCATCTTTCCCACTTTTTTACAGTACCAGTTTCGGTGGCGCTTATTGGATATGGATGCTCCTTCTCTTCTCTTTTGTCGTTCAGGCAGTGAGCTACGAGTTCCAAAATAAACTCGGTAATATCCTTGGTCCGAAGACTTTTCAAGTCTGCCTTATCATCAACGGTATCGTTGGACCACTTCTTTTGGGTGGCGCTGTAGCTACATTCTTCAATGGTAGCAACTTTGTGGTAGAGAAAAGCAATATGTATGCCAGCCTCCAACCAGTCATCAGCCACTGGGCAAATGCTAGCAACGGCCTTGATGCACTACTTGATGTGTGGAACTTGGTATTCGGTTTAGCCGTATTCTTCTTAACACGCATATTGGGAACACTCTATATCAACAACAACATCAGGGATGAAGCCATCCAAGGTCGCGTGCGCAAAGAATTGCTTATAAATACTATTGTTTTCCTTGTATTCTTCCTGTCATTCTTCGTTCGTACATTGTTGAAATCAGGATTTGCATTCGACCCAGCCACAAGGACTGTCTTTATGGAGCCCTATAAGTATTTCAATAATCTTGTTGAGATGTGGCCAGTCGCCGTCGTTCTGCTTTTGGGTGTAATGCTATTACTGTTTGGAACAGGAAAGACACTGCTCGACAAGAATTACATCAAAGGCATTTGGCCTGCAGGCGTTGGTGTCATCATGGTAGTTCTAGCACTCCTTCTGACTGTCGGTTGGAACAACACCTGCTTCTACCCGTCCAATGTTGATATTCAATATTCCCTGAATATACGCAACAGTAGTAGCAGTGAGACTACACTTCGCGTCATGGCCTATGTATCGTTGATTCTTCCTATTGTCATCGGTTATGCTTCCTACGCATGGTGGAGCATTGACAAGAAAAAAATAGATCGCCAGGAAATCCGCGAGGGAGATGCCTATTGATCTTGAAGCAGCTTAGTTTTGCAGACAACTTTGTATTTTAATGATAACATAAAACCCAGAGCAAGCGCTCTGGGTTTTATGTTTGTATCTAGTGTTGAATATCGAAAAGGAAGTGATATTAGTGACTATTGAATAAGTTCTTATGCCCTATTATTGAAAAGAAAAACTCCTTTCGCTTTTCAAATCCGAATAATATAGAATACTCTAGTCAATCTATTCCCCACTCCGTTTCGTCTTGTAGGTTTCGTCGGCTAAATTCTCTCTACCTGCTTCACACCCTTAACGCCACGCAGCTTCTTCATCAGCTGCTGAAGTTTTGTGGTGTCTTCAAGCTGTACGATCAGATTTCCGGAGAAGAGTCCATCGTTAGAATTGATATTGATGGATCTCATAAGAACATTCTCTTCCTTAGCGATGATATTCGTAATGTTAGACACAATGCCAATATCGTCATTGCCAATTATCCGCAATGTGATGGCAAATTGAGTAGAACTCTTTCCACTCCAACGCGCCTTCACAATGCGATATCCAAATCGTCGACGCATGTCGGGTGCATTTGGACAGTTCGTTCTATGAATCTTGATGCCTCCACTGACCGTCACAAAGCCAAATATCTTGTCGCCATAGATGGGTTTGCAGCATTTCGCCAACTCGTAATCGATGCCTTTTAAGTTCTCATCAATAGTGAGAATGTCATCAGTCTCTTTGGTCAGAACCTCTGTTGGACTTTCGAAAGCGAAATTCTCTGCGGAGCGACTCTCGTGATCCTTTGTTGCATTCTGGAGATGATCCTGCATGGACAAGTATTGGTCAATGACATCATTGACCTCCAATTTCCCATCTGCCACCTGTTTATAGAAGTCGGAAACTTCCTTAAAGCCAAGCTTCTTAATCAAGTGACCCATGGTACTCTCGTCATAGTCGATCTTGCGATTGCGAAATCTACGCTCAAGCATCTCCTTGGCATAGAGTCCATCCTTTACTTGTGTCTCCTTCAGAGCAAGACGGATTTTCGACTTCGCTTTAGTCGTTTTGACGATGTTTAACCAATCATGCTTTGGTGTTTGACTACTTTGTGTGATGACCTCCACAGTATCTCCTGAGTGCAATTGATGCCGCATGGACACAGCCTTGCCATTAATCTTTCCACCTATACACGTGTTGCCCACCTTAGAATGGATACGATAGGCAAAGTCAAGTATTGTCGCATCTGAAGGAAACTTAAACAAGTCACCTTTAGGAGTAAAGATATACACCTCCTCAGGAGCCAGTGACATCTTAAACTGATCCATGACCTGAAGGTTGTCTCCAGCCTCAAGTGCGGTCCGAATGTTGACCAACCATTCATCCAACTGTCCACTACTCTTGATCCCTTTGTATCTCCAGTGGGCTGCTAGACCATGTTCAGCTATGTCGTCCATACGCTCAGTGCGTATCTGTACCTCTACCCACTTTTTCCCAGGGCCCAATACAGTGATGTGCAAACTTTCGTAACCATTTGATTTTGGCACTGAGAGCCAATCACGAAGTCGCTTTGGATTGGGTTGGTACATATCCGTCACGATCGAATAGGCCTGCCAACATTGCTGCTTCTCCTTGTCTTCAGGTGAGTCAATGATAATGCGAATAGCAAACAAATCGTATATTCCCTCAAAGCTGCACTTCTGCTTCTTCATCTTCTGCCAGATGGAATGGATGGATTTCGTGCGTCCTTTGATATGGAATTTCAATCCTGCCTGTTCCAAATGCAGCTTCACAGGATTGATGAATTGATCAATATAAGTATCACGTTCACGCTTGGTCTCGTTTAGCTTATCCTTGATCATGTAATACGCATCGTGCTCCAAATATTTCAGAGAGAGATCCTCCAACTCACTTTTGAGCGTATAAAGGCCAAGTTTGTGAGCCAGAGGAGCATATAGATAACTTGCTTCCTCTGACACGTCATGCTTTGCCTCCTCATTGGCTGTGTCACGAATCTGTCGCATGATGTTCACACGATCGGCAATCATGATGAGTATCACACGCATATCCTCGGCAAAACTCAAAAGCAAATTGCGAAAGTTCTCGCTCTCAATGACAGGGTTCTTCTCGTAGAGTTTTTGGATTTTCCACAAGCCATGAACGATATGTGTTACATTCTCTCCAAATTTGTTCTTGGTGGTTTCAGCCTCAAAGTCATCCTCAGACATACACCCATATAGCAACGTGGCTACAACACCATCGCGTCGCAGACATATCTCGTCCACGGCTATCTGTGCCCTCTGGA
>Ga0183095_11142_pt1 | contig 29677 bp, 27 predicted proteins | sample BioMet4_FD_130346 | JGI IMG/M metagenome (GOLD analysis project Ga0183095, IMG submission 130346) | Microbial communities from bioreactor (seeded with sewage sludge) at LBNL, California, USA - Biofuel metagenome 4 (v2) (version 3) | ecosystem: Engineered > Bioreactor > Anaerobic > Unclassified ...
TCAACGGTGCGATCGGGCCCTACAAGGGCGGTCTGCGCTTCCAGAAGAACGTATATCCCGGCATCATCAAGTTCCTGGGCTTTGAGCAGGTGTTCAAAAACTCCCTGACCGGTCTGCCCATCGGCGGCGGCAAGGGCGGTGCCGACTTTGATCCCACCGGCAAGTCTGACGCGGAGATCATGCGTTTCTGCCAGAGCTTCATGACGGCTCTGTATCGTTACATCGGGCCCGACATCGACGTTCCCGCCGGCGACATGGGCGTGGGCGGCCGTGAGATCGGCTACCTGTTCGGCCAGTATCGTCGCCTGAAGGGCGTCTGGGAGAACGGCGTTCTCACCGGCAAGGGCTTCTCCTACGGCGGTTCTCTGACCCGTCCCGAAGCCACCGGCTTTGGCGCCATGTATTATCTGAACGAAGTCCTCAAGCACGAGGGCGAGGATATCAAGGGCAAGACCATTGCCACCGCCGGCTTCGGCAACGTGGCATGGGGCATCTGCAAGAAGGCCTATCAGCTCGGCGCCAAGGTCGTGACGCTGTCCGGCCCCGACGGCTACATCTATGATGAAGCGGGCGTTTCCTCCTCCGAGGAAAAGGTCAATTACATGCTGGAGATGCGTGCTTCCGGCCGCAACAAGGTTCAGGATTATGCCGACAAGTTCGGCGTTCCCTTCTTCCCCGGCGAGAAGCCCTGGGGCGTGAAGGTGGACGTGGTGATGCCCGCTGCCATGCAGAACGACGTGCATATGGAGCAGGCCAAGCAGATCGCTGCCAACGGCGTGAAGTATTACATCGAAGTGGCCAATATGCCCACCACCAACGATGCCCTGAAGTTCCTGATGGAGCAGCCCGGCATGATCGTTGCGCCTTCCAAGGCTGTCAACGCCGGCGGCGTGGGTGTTTCCGCTCTGGAAATGGCTCAGAACTCCGAGCGTCTGGTCTGGACCGCGGAGGAAGTGGACGCGCAGCTGCATAAGATGATGGAGAATATCCACAAAGTGTCTGCCGAAGCGGCAGAGGAATACGGCTTGGGTTACAACCTGGTGGCCGGCGCCAACATCGCAGGCTTCAAGAAGGTGGCCGAGGCCATGATGGAGCAGGGCATTTTCTGACTGATACACACCAGTCCTTCAAGCCGGGAGGGCCGTTCCTTTGGGAGCGGCCCTTTCGGCGTTTTCCGTACCTGTCCGGTTCTTTTCACCTTCCGCTTTTTCCCGCCCGCCGCAGATCTCCGGGTAAAAACAGAAACCAGTCTGCCGCTGTCCAGCGGCAGACTGGTTTTTTGAGATTTGATAAAAGAAGGCGAAACGCTCAGAAATGAGAGATAATATCCACGATCTCCTCGCCGATGCGCTTTTGCGCTTCCACGGTGGCCGCGCCGATATGAGGCGTGCAGGAAACCATGGGATGGCTGTAAAGCGCCTTGTTGGAGGCGGGTTCGTCGGCATAGACGTCCAGACCGGCGGAGCGGACCTTGCCGGATTCCAGAGCGGCCAGCAGAGCGGCTTCATCTACGTTGGTGCCGCGGGAGGTATTGATGATCACAACGCCGTCCTTCATCTTGGCAATGCGCTCGGCATTGATGAGGGCGCCGCCGTCCACAGCGGGCGCGTGCACGCTGACGAAGTCAGACTTGGCCAGCAGTTCGTCCATTTCCACATAGGGGATGCCCAGCTTCTCTTCGATGCCGGGGACATGGAAAATATCGAAGGCGATGACGTTCATGCCGATGGCCTTGGCCATTACGCCCAGCTTCTGGCCGATGCGGCCGTAGCCCACGATACCCAGGGTTTTGCCGCACAGCTCGATGCCCTTGCCGTAGGCTTTCTTTTCCCATTTGTCCTCGCGCATGGAGTGGCCGGCAATGGAGATATAGCGGGCGCAGGAGAACATATGGGCCATGGCCAACTCAGCCACGGATTCAGAGGAAGCGCGGGGCGTATTTTTAACAGTGATGCCGTTTTCTTCGGCGTACTTCACGTCGATGTTGTCCACGCCGACGCCGCCGCGGATGATCAGCTTCAGCTTGCCGCCCTTGGCCTCGTCGATGTGATTGGCGCGCACCTTGGTCTTGGAACGAACCACGACGACGTCGAAATCGCGCAGGGCCTTGCCCAGCTGGTCGGGTTCATAGAACTGCTCCACGACTTCGTGACCCATTTCGGTCAGCTTGGCCATGGCGGTTTTGTCCATACCGTCGGTAATCAGAATACGCATAATGCAACTCTCCTTCTTTTTTCAACAGGGCGGTGTAAACCGCCGTTTTTTGGGACTGATTCGGCGTTTACTTGTGCTCTGCCTCGAACTTCTTCAGGAAGTCCACCAGCGCGACGACGCCCTCTTCAGGCATGGCGTTGTAGATGGAAGCGCGCAGTCCGCCCACGGACTTGTGGCCCTTCAGGTTGTCAAAGCCGACGGCCTTGGAAGCGGCCACCACGGCGGCGTCCATATCGGCATTGCCGGTGACGAAGGGAACGTTCATCATGCTGCGGTCCTCGGGTACCACGGCGCCCTTGAACAGCTTGGAGGAATCCAGGAAATCATAGAGGATGCCGGCCTTATGCTCGTTGCGGCGCTGCATTTCCTTCAGACCGCCGATGCTCTTAAGATACTTGAAGACTTTGCCGCAGCAGTAGATGGCCCAGCAGTTGGGGGTATTGTACATGGAGTCGTTGTCGGCGTGAGTCTTGTAGCTGAGATAGATGGGGGTCTTGGGGTCCAGATCATCGCGGAGCAGATCCTCGCGGATGATGACGATGGCCATGCCGGCGGGACCCACGTTCTTCTGCACGCCGGCCCAGATCAGGCCGTAGTCGGAAACGTTGCAGGGGCGGGAGAGGAACATGGAGGACTGGTCGGACACCAGCACATGGCCCTTGGTGTTGGGCAGCTTGTTCCATGTGACGCCGTGGATGGTTTCATTCTCGCAGATGTAGACGTAATCGGTATCCGCGGGGATGTCCAGATCACTGCAGTCGGGGACATAGGTAAAATTCTTGTCCTTGGAAGAAGCGGCCACGATGACGTCGCCGTACTTTTTGGCTTCGGCAATGGCCTTTTTGGACCAGGCGCCGGTTTCGATGTAGACGGCCTTGCCGTTTTTCATCAGGTTCATGGGGACCATGGCAAACTGCAGCGTGCCGCCGCCCTGAACGAACAGCACCTTGTAGTTGTCGGGAATGCCCATCAGCTCGCGCAAGTCGGCCTGTGCCTCGTCGGCAATCTGCTGAAAGGCCTTGGAACGGTGGCTCATCTCCATGACGCACATGCCGGAACCGCGGTAATTCATCATTTCATCGCGGATCTCTTCCAGCACGGGCTCCGGCATCATGGCGGGACCTGCGGAGAAGTTAAAAGAACGGTTGTACTTCATTTGTTTTTCCTCCTGTTTTGTTTTATTGGTGTCAGATTTCTCCTTTTTGTTTAACACTGTTAGTATACGCCAAACAGACGTGAGAATCAACAGCGAAAATAAAAACTGTCAGGAAAACTAAAAAATTTTTAGCAAAACAGAAACAAAACGGGGAGTCTGTCCAAAGAAAAAATTTTTGTTAAGAGTGCGTTAACGTTGACAGAAAAGCGAGAAAATGCTATAAATAGCAGGGAGAGGCAGGAGAGGGTCGGATGAAACAGTGGATGACGGCGAAGATAAAACATGCGGGGCTATATGCGGAAGCTCTGGGAAAGTGGATCGCCTTGGGCGGACTGATCGGCGCATTCGGCGGTCTGGTGGGCTCTGTGTTTTATCTGGGTGTTGCGCGGGCCACGATGATCCGGGAAACGCACAGCTGGATTTCATTTTTGCTGCCTTTGGGCGGCCTTTTTATTGTATGGCTCTACCGCGTGACGAAGATGGCGGGAAAGGGGACCAACGACATTATCGAGTCGGTCCATTTTGGTTCTGAGGTACCGATCATGCTGGTGCCGGTGATCTTCATTGCGACGATCGTGACCCATCTGTTCGGCGGCAGTGCGGGTCGTGAAGGCGCGGCACTGCAGATCGGCGGGGGGATCGGCTACCATGTGGGCAGTTTTTTCCGCCTGGACGACAAGGATCTGCGGATCGCGACGCTCTGCGGCATGAGCGGGGTGTTCTCGGCGCTGTTCGGGACGCCGCTGACGGCCACGGTTTTTGCGCTGGAGGTTGTCAGCGTAGGCGTTTTGTATTATGTGGGGCTGATCCCATGCATGACCTCCGCCATGGTGGCGTATCTGGTGTCGCTGCTGATGGGTGTGCCGCCCACCCGGTTTACGGTGCTGGTGCCGGCGCTGGAGCCGCGGAGCATGCTGCTGGTGGTGCTTTTGGGGGCGGCGTGCGGATTCGTCAGCATTCTCTTTTGTCAGGCGCTCCATCAGACGGAGCGTTTGCTGAAAAAAACGGTCAAAAATGCCTATCTGCAGGTGACGGTGGGCGCTGCGGGAGTGATTCTGCTGATGCTTTTGGCGGGCAATACGGATTATAACGGCGCGGGCCTGCGGACGATACTCGCCGCGTTTGGGGGTTCGGCACCGACCTGGGGCTGGCTGTGGAAGATCCTTTTCACGGCGCTGACCATCGGCTGCGGCTTCAAGGGCGGCGAAGTGGTTCCCGCCTTTTTCATCGGAGCGACCTTTGGCTGCGTGGCCGGCGGTTTTCTGGGCCTGCCGGCGGGTTTTTGCGCTGCCGTCGGGCTCATTGCCGTGTTCTGCGGCGCAGTGAACTGTCCCATTGCCTCCATTTTTCTCAGCATCGAACTCTTCGGTGCCGACGGTCTGCTTTATTTTGCGGCGGCCTGCTGCATCAGCTATGTGGTGTCGGGCTACAGCGGACTTTACAGCAGCCAGACGATCCTCTATTCCAAGCTGAAAGCAAAATTTATCAACGTGCATACGAAATAATGATTTTGTGAGTATGTCAGATACCGATATCCCGATGGAATACCATCGGGATATTTTACGTTCTGTTTCCTTTTTGTAGAAATGATTGACAATATTACCCGATAAACGTATAATAACAGAACACAAACAAACATAAAAAGAAAATAAAATGAGGGGGAACGTTAAATGAAAAAGCGACTGCTTCTTGTGGGGACATTGCTGGCACTGCTGGTTCTGACGGGATGTGGGCAGACGCCCTCGGAATATGAGGCGTATCTCAGTCCATGGAAGCTGAATGCGGCGGCGGAGGCCAAACAGACGCAGGAGATGCGTTTTTATTTTATGGCGGGGGAAGGTTTGCGAATGGGGGAGGAGAGCGACCCGGAGAAATGGGGCGACAGCTGTTTGATCGTCTTTCCCGACGGACAAACGATGCTGATAGATACAGGTATGGCGGCCTATGCGCCGGTACTGGTGGAAAACCTGCACCGCTTGGGCGTGAAAAAACTGGACTATCTGGTGATCTCACATCCCCATGACGACCACGCCTACGGCGCTCTGACGGAGGGCGGCATTCTGGATAGCTTCCCGGTGGGAAAAGCATTTTGCAACGGCGCTTACAACAGCAATTGGAGCGATCCCCAGGCGCTGGAAAAGGCCCTGCGTAAGCATGATGTTCCCTGGCAGGCATGGCGGAAGGGAGATTCGCTGGACATAGGCCCGGTACATGCATCAGTGCTGTGGCCCACGGAAGCGGAAGGACAGACTTACACCCGTACGGAAGATATCAATGACAGTTCGCTGGTACTGCGATTTGACTATGGGGAATTTTCAGCCCTGTTTACCGGCGATATTTACAGGACTGCCGAGTGGAAGCTTCTGGAACAGGACAGTGCCGCTCTGGATGTGGATTTGCTGAAGATACCGCACCACGGCAACCAGACCTCCAGCAGCGCTGATTTTGCCGCTGCTGTGTCCCCGGAGCTGGCGGTAGCTACCGGCCGGCTGGCCATGACCACCACTATCTATTATACCTATACCAAAAACGGAGCGCGCGTGTGCTTTGATTTTTGCGATGGGTATATCAGCGCCGCCGCCAAGGCGGACGGTACGCTGACAGCACAAACCAGCCGGGCGCGTACGGTCACCACGTATGATGCCTATGATTACAAAGGCTGACGCTGCATAATGAAAAACCTCCCGTGTCATACTAAGAGTCAGTTTGACACGGGAGGTTTTTATTTTGCTACAGGATATTGTGCAGGTATCCGTGACAGCGGCGGTTTCGCTGGCGGTGCTGTTTCTTTTGACCAAGCTGATGGGGAACAAGCAGGTATCGCAGCTGAACATTTTCGACTACATCGTCGGCATCTCCATCGGTTCCATTGCGGCGGAGATGGCCACGGAACTGGAGAAACCGCTGCAGCCGCTGTGTGCCATGGTGATCTATGCGGTGAGCGCGTTCGGTATTTCCATCTGGATGAACAAATCCGTCAAGGCCCGGCGTATTCTGGCGGGAAAGCCCCTGATTCTGTTGGACGGCGGTCATCTCTACAAAGAAAATTTCAAAAAAGCGCGGATGAATCTGAATGAATTCCTGATGTTCTGCCGGATACAGGGCTATTTTGACCTGGGACAGGTGCAGACGGCGCTGCTGGAACATAACGGCAGCATCAGCATTCTGCCGATATCCCTGCAGCGGCCCGCCACCCCGGCGGATTTTTCCATGCAGCCCGCGCAGGAGCTGATGCCGACGCCCGTGGTAATGGATGGATGCGTGATGCAGGGAAATTTGAGAAAGGCGGGAAAAGATACCGCGTGGCTGCTGCATGAACTGAAGAAGCAGGGATCTCCGGCGCCGGAGGAGATTTTTCTGGCCATGAGCAGCGGCAATCAGCTCACCGTCTATCCCATGATCGTGAAAAAGAAGGCCGGCGACCCTTCCGACGGCTGACAGACGCCGGAAGGGCCGCATACAATGAAGCGGTGATGTATATGGGCGAAACGGAATGGGTCGCGGGCATCAACGCGCTGGCTGTGTCGATGGCCCGGTGCCTGACGGAAGAGGAACTGGAGATGGCCGCGGCCGCCTGCACGCTTCTGGGCGACACACTGGCCACCATCGCGGTCTATCGGGCCACCTGCGGCAAAAAGAGAGAGGGAACCGTCTGAAGGTGACGGTTCCCTCTCTCTTTTTTTGGGGAAGAGGTGAAGAATAAGATGATTTTTTCAAATCATTTTATTGGCAGCTGACATTTATCGGATGGATACGTCCTCCACATACAGCTCCCGGACTGCGTTGGGATCGGAGGCTGTCTTGGGGGCTTCCGGGGCTTTGGGCGCGGTGGGTACCGCGGCGGCCTTTTCCGGGTGATCCCGTTTTTCCAGGAACTTGGGCGCCACCTGCGGGAAGAGAGCCAGACTCAGCACATCCTCTTCGCTCCTGGCGATGTCCTTGAACTCCTCTTTGTACTTCTCCAGCTCCGGTTCCAGCAGATCGGCGGGGCGGCAGGTGATGACATCCTCAGGGGCAATGCCGGCCTTGGCCCGCACCTCCGGATTTACCTCGCCGGGCAGTGCGCCGTACTCGCCTCTGAGCATGGCCCTGGACTCCTTGGGGAAGGTCTTGTAGCGCTCGCCCATGATGACGTTCATCACCGACTGCGTGCCGATGATCTGAGAGGAGGGCGTTACCAGCGGAGGATAGCCGAAGTCTTTGCGGACGCGGGGAATTTCCGCCAGCACGTCGTAGAACTGATCCTCTTTCCCGGCCTGCTTGAGCTGGGAGATCAGGTTGGAGAGCATACCGCCCGGAACCTGATAGAGCAGCGTGTTGGTGTCCACACTCAGCACCTTGGGATCAAGGATGCCGTCGTCGCGGAGCCGCTTGGCCACCTTGCGGAAGTGGACGGCGGCCTCGGACATCTTGCCCAGGTCCAGACCCGTGTCGCGGACGGTGCCGCGCAGGGTGGCTACCAGGGATTCTGTGGCGGGCTGGGAGGTTCCGTTGGCCATGGGGGAGAGAGCCGTATCCACCACGTCGACGCCTGCGTAGGCAGCCATCAGAAGCGTCATGTCGCCGGTGCCGGAGGTGTTGTGGGTGTGCAGATGAATGGGAACGGAAATCGTTTCCTTCAGGGCCTTCACCAGCGAATAGGCTTCCATGGGCAAAAGCAGGTTGGCCATATCCTTGATGCAGATGGTATCGGCGCCCATCTCCTCCAGTTCTTTGGCCAGCTTGACAAAGTAGGCCTCGTTGTGGATGGGGGAGATGGTGTAGGACAGGGTGGCTTCCACCTGTCCGCCGTATTTCTTGGTGGACTTGATGGACTGCTCCAGATTCCGCACGTCGTTGAGGGCGTCGAAAATACGGATGATGTCGATCCCGTTTTCAATGGACTTGCGGCAGAAGGCGTCCACCACATCGTCGGCATAATGCTTGTAACCAAGGATATTCTGCCCGCGGTAGAGCATCTGCAGCTTGGTGTGAGGCAGGCCCTTGCGCAGTACCCGCAGGCGCTCCCAGGGATCCTCGTTCAAAAAGCGCAGACAGGCGTCGAAGGTGGCGCCGCCCCAGCACTCCAGCGAATAATAGCCGATGGAGTCGAGGACCTCCAGCGCCGGCAGCATCTCGGCGGTGGTCATGCGCGTAGCCGCCTGGGACTGATGGGCATCGCGCAAAATGGTATCGGTAATGAGCAGCGGTTTCTGCGATAAAAATTCCATAGACATAGCGTTTCTCCTTTTAACCGAACAGTGCCAGCAGAACGCCGGCGGCGATGGCGGAGCCGATGACGCCCGCCACATTGGGGCCCATGGCGTGCATCAAAAGGAAGTTGCCCGGATCTTCGCGCTGGCCTTCCAGCTGGGAAACGCGGGCGGCCATAGGGACGGCGGAAACGCCGGCGGAGCCGATCAGCGGATTGATTTTTTCTTTCAGGAACAGGTTCATGAACTTGGCCAGCAGAACGCCGCCGGCGGTACCGAAGGCGAAAGCCAGCATGCCCACCAGCATAATAGCCAGCGTTCTGAGGCTCAGGAAGGTGGAAGCGGTGGCGGTGGCGCCCACGGTGAGGCCCAGGAAGATGGTGACGATATTCATCAGTTCGTTTTGCATGGTCTTGCTCAGGCGCTCCACCACGCCGCACTCACGGGCCAGATTGCCCAGCATCAGGCTGGCAATCAGCGGCGCGGCGGAAGGAACCAGCAGCGCCACAAAGATTGTCACGACGATGGGGAAGAGGATTTTCTCCCGGTGCGAAACCTGGCGCAGGGGCCGCATACGGATCTGGCGTTCTTTTTTGGTTGTCAGAAGGCGCATGATAGGCGGCTGGATCACAGGCACCAGCGCCATATAGGAATAGGCGGCGATGGCGATCGGCCCCAGCAGCTCCGGCGCGAGGGCCGAAGCGGTAAAAATAGACGTAGGGCCGTCGGCGCCGCCGATAATGCCGATGGAGGCCGACTGGGCGGAGGTGAAGAGGCCGGAAGCGTGGCAGGCGACATAGGTGGTGAAAATGCCCAGCTGTGCCGCCGCACCCAGCAGCAGGGACTTGGGGTTGGCGATCAGGGGACCGAAGTCCGTCATGGCGCCCACACCGAGGAAGATCAGGCACGGATAAATACTCAGCTTCACGCCCAGGTACAGATAGTCCAGCAGGCCGGCGGTAATGCTGCCGCCCACGGCTGCCTGCAGCTGAGCGATAGCCGCCTGGGTGGCGCTGCCCTGCGCCACGATCTGATCCACGAAGTCCTGCGTTACGGTGCCGCCGCCGATCAGCGCCCACTGGACGTGGCCGCCGGCAAACAGCGCCTCGTGATACATGGCGGCGCCCGGCAGGTTGGTCAGAAGAACGCCCACCGCGATGGTGACCAACAGCAGCGGCTCATATTTCTTCACGATGGCCAGATACAGCAGGACAAAGGAGAGCAGGATCATAATCAGGCATTTCCAGTTGTCGCCGTAGGTAAACTGGACAAAGCCCGTCTGTATCAGAAAATTATCGATTGCTTGCATCATAACACTACCTCCGCGCCCGGCGTCAGCGGATGACGCAAAGCAGCGTACCGGTTTCCACGGCGGCACCCTTGGAGGTATTCACAGAGGCAACTACGCCGTCACAGTCCGCAAGGATTTCGTTTTCCATCTTCATGGCTTCCAGAATCATCAGGACCTGTCCTTTTTTCACCGTGTCGCCGGCGGCCACGCCGATGGAAAGAATACTTCCGGGCATGGGGCTGACTATCTGCCTGCCCGCGGCAGGCGCAGCAGGTGCAACAGGCGCAGCAGGTGCAACAGGCGCAGCAGGTGCAGCAGGTGCGGCAGGGGCCGCGGCAGGAGCCGCCGCAGGCGCGGTGATTTCTTCGAGTTCTACTTCATAAGCTGTTCCGTTGACAGTCACTTTGTATTTTTTCATCATGAATAACCCCTCTTACGATAATTTTTTAACAGACAAGATACGAATTGCTGAAACATCGGTTCCCATGTCCTCCGCAATGGCGGCGGAGAGTGCGGCGATCAGCGCCTGCCGGTCGGCAGCGGTCTGCGGAGCCTGCACCGTTTGCACAGGGGCTTGGGCAGGTACATCCGACTTCTTTTCTCGGCACAGCGAGCTGAGCAGATTCGTCAGATATACGAGGACGATCAGACCGACAAATACAGTCCCCATTCCCATCAGGCAAACAAACAAATCAGAATAGGTTGACAACTTCTTCACATCCAATCATGAATTTTTCGATCATTATAACAAATATATTCGGAAAAAGTAACTCCTTTTTTACGTTTTAAACAAAGTTTGGAAGAAACGTATAAAATATATGGAATATTCCATTAGTTCCTACAAAAATAGTAACAAAAGAAAACACTTTGTAAGAACACTCTTTTATGGTACAATAAAATTATCATGGGGGAGGCTGCAGATCATGCGATATGAGCGTATTATTTCCGGCCGGTTTATCGATCGGCCCAACCGTTTTATCGCCCATGCGGAGGCAGACGGCGAGGTGCTGACCTGCCATGTGAAAAATACCGGGCGCTGCCGGGAGCTGCTGGTGCCGGGCTGCCGTGTGTACCTGTCCCACAGCGACAATCCGGCGCGAAAGACGGCCTACGACCTCGTTGCGGTGGAAAAGGAAGCGAGGCTCATTAACATGGACGCGCAGGCGCCCAATCAGGCTTTCCGGGAATGGGCGGAGAAGGGACTTTTTACGCCGGGGACGCACCTGGTGCGGCCGGAGTATCCTTTTGGAGCCTCCCGGCTGGATTTTCTGATAGAAACGGATGCAGGTCCGCATCTGGTGGAGGTCAAGGGTGTTACGCTGGAGGAAAACGGCCGCGTTTTCTTTCCCGACGCACCCACCGCACGGGGTACGAAGCATCTGCATGAACTGATGCGCGCGGTGCGCGAGGGGTGGAGCGCCACGGCTTTTTTTGTGGTGCAGATGGCAGATGTGATCGATTTTGCGCCCAATGCGCGGACGGACCCCGCTTTTACGCAGGCTCTGCGCCAGGCGTCGGAGGCCGGGGTACATATTTGCGCCCACAGCTGTCGCGTCACGCCGTACGAAATGGAAATAGGGCAGTCCGTGCCGGTGGTTCTATGACGGATTGCGCGGGAAGCGGCCGCGTTTACCGAAAATCTTTCCCGCAGGCGCCGGGTATTCCCCACACTCGGCGCGACGGACCCATGGACGCATGAGAGAAGCCCGCGCTTCCGCTGCCTGTATTGGCGGCGTGAGCGCGGGCTTTTTCTGCGGCCGGGCATTTTTCCGCCTGGCATTTTCTTTTTGAGCGAGGGCGCGGATGGCGGGCGGCCGGGCGGAGCGCTGCCTGCGCCGCTGTACCGCCGGCCGTGTGCGGAAAGTCGGCCGCCCCTTTGCCGGAAAGAGCGGCCGACTTTGAAAATGCCGCGGCGATCCACACCGCGTTCAATCTGCTGCTGCCCGTTTCCGGCACGCCGGCAAAAGCGGCGAAGCGTTTTAGGGGCGAAGCGCGCGGAAAAGCCCGTCGGTAATGCGGGCCGTCATGCCCCAGAGCGGATAGGGCAGCCCGTGATAGACAGGCACCTCCATGCGGCCGGGCGTCCAGACGTAGTCCGGCGGGATCTGCACCTCGCCGTAGGGAAAGTCGCTGACCTCGGGCCGGAGCGCATAGCGGTACACCGTGGGACGATGGTTTTCAAAGTAGGAAACCGGTACGGTGAAGGTGGTTTCCACCTCGCCGGGATTCAGGCGCATGGTTTTCAAAGCTGCTGCGTCCACCTGTGCCAGAAGGGGAAACATCAGCGATTCCGTCCGCATATGGAGAAAATCCAGCGGACCGATGAGGCGGATGGCTGCCGCGGGAATATGCAGCTCCTCAAAGGTTTCCCGCAGGGCGCATTCCGCGGGTGTTTCTCCTTTTTCCATGAGTCCGCCGGGGAAGCAGACCTCCGAAGCGTGATACCGAAGTCCCGCGGAGCGGACCTCATACAGCAGTGACAGCCCGTCTGCCGTTTCCACCAGAGGAACCAGCACGGCGAACAGGGACCGCGCTCCCAGCAGCGAGGGCTGCCGGCCGTGAAAGACCTTTTGAAAATCCTGCAGTTCCACCATGAACGCCTCCTCTTTTCTTTCAGGAAAGTATAACACGGCGGTCGGCAAATGAAAAGTCCCCCCGCTGATGCGGGGGGACTTTGTATGCATCAATCAGCACGGGCCGGGGCCGGGACGATGACCCTCGCCGCAGCCGCAGCCATTGCCGCAGCAGCAGAAGAGGACGATGATCGCAATGATGATCCAGCAGCAGCAATTATTGCCGCCGAAAAAACCGTTATTGCACATGGCAGAACCTCCTATGAAGATTAAGATCGGTCCGATCTCATTCCATAGTATGACTGTCCTGCCAAAAGGTGATTGTCCGCGCTTATTTTCTTGTGATCCGGTAGCTCAGCGTCAGGAGCGTATCCACGAAGTGGACGTCCTCAAAGAAAACATCCGGCTCCTGGGTGGACAGCTCCACGTTGGTAAAGTTCCAGAAGCCCCGGATGCCGAGGGAGATCAGCTTGCTGGCCAACGGCTGCGCCACGTTTTGCGGCACGGTCAGCACGGCCACATTGGGCCGGTACTCCTGCACATAGCTGTCCAGCTCGTCCATGGAACGGATGGTGACGTCGTGGATCTTGGTGCCCACAAGAGAGGGGGAAACGTCAAAAGCGGAGTCCACATGAAAGCCGACCTTTTCAAAGTCGAAGTTCTGGAGCAGAGCGTGTCCCAGGTGGCCCGCGCCGATGATAATCAGGCGGTGGCCGCTGTCGATGCCCAGAATATGGCCGATCTCCGCCCGCAGTTCTGCAACGTTGTAGCCGTAGCCCTGCTGGCCGAATTCACCGAAGCAGCTCAGATCCTGACGGATCTGGGAGGCGGTGATGTCCATCTTGCTGCCGAGGGAGCTGGAGGAAATGCGGACGACGCCTTTGTTGTACAGGTCGTCCAGATAGCGATAGTAACGGGGAAGACGATGAACCACTGCATCTGATATTTTTTGCTTTTTCATATTGTTCCTTCTCTGCTGGTCAAAGTATATGCGTGCCCGCAGGCTACTTGCCAAGAATTTCACGTCGAAATCAATTGATATTATTTGTATTGTACTGCACAAAAAAGCAGTTGTCAACTTTTTTAACAATCTTTTTTAAAAAATTTTGCTTTACAGAGGTAAAAAAAATTGATATAATACATAGGCCGTGTCGGAGAAGATATGCGCCCGTAGCTCAGCTGGATAGAGTGACAGACTCCGACTCTGTAGGCCATGCGTTCGAATCGCACCGGGCGTACCAGAAAGAAGCTCCTGAAACTGTTGTAATACCAATGGTTCCGGGGGCTTTTTATTTTTCATGCGCTGTCAATACAAATAGAACACGCGTTTTATTATGGCCGTTTTTGGTCATTTTGGGACATTGAAGTGTGCAAAATGTGTGCAAAAAAGTGAGCCAAATTATAGTGCGGAGTTCATCAACTTCCGCGCGGTTTCCAAAGATGTGTCTGTAGGATGGGTGTAGATATTGGCGGTTGTGGAAATGTGACGGGCCGTACCCGCTCCTTTCATCTGCCATCTCGGCGGGCCTGTATCATCCCAGGTGCAAGGACAGCCATACGACCTACTTCCCGGAGCTGCATGAGGATGATCCGCCGGAACCGGTGACAAAGTCAGAGTGTAAGCAGCTGGCCGACCAGTACCAGAAAGAGCAGAAGCAGCAGTACGCCGAGCGGCAGGCGGAGAAATACGGGAGAATGGCAGAATTCATGCTCGATCCGGAGAACGAAAAACGCTACGCTGCACAGCGGGACTTGTGGGCAAAATCAACTAAGGCATCTCCATTTATTGGCAGGGCGGATGGAGTTCTGAAAAAGAGCCATGAAGTTTTCGGCGACGGACTTGCTATGCTGAAACAAACGCAATAAAGCGCAGAAGAAATACAGCAGATTACGGAGGAATTGGCAGCGGAAACGCAGAAATTCACACCATTGCCTACAGAAAAAAGCGTGCCAGAATTGCGTGAAATGACGGAACCGTGGCTGCATCGCTTAAGTGCTGCTATGAAGTCGGCCGTATCTGCATATACTGGTGGTGCGAGCGAGAAGAGGCCTAAACTCTACGAAAGAATCAACGGAATGCTCCGAGGGACAGTTCACGAAACAAGAGAACTCAGGAAAACTGCGGAAATCATTTCCAAGTCCATCTTGCAGTTTGACCTAAATAGTAATATTATCGCATATAGAGGAGAGGACGCTGACTACCTATCAAAAATCGCAGTGGGCGACTGCTTCCCATTCAAAACGTTTTATAGTGCCTCAGCTTCGCGCGGCGGGGCCATCGATAATAGCTTTATTGTCGTAATATTTTCAAGAGAGGGAACGAAGTATGCATATATTGAGGGGCTAAGTCATTACCCAACCAAAAAGAATTACTGTTTGATAAAGAGAACCTTGCGAGATTGTTAAGAAGGGAGAAAAATGTGTCGTGGATAGAGTGGATAGAGATAGTCTGACAAAAGAAGAAGCTGAAAATATGCGAGAAAAAGTGAGCAGCGCCGGATATGCTGTTCCTATTTCAGACACTGAACTTGAGCAAAAATTAAAAGAACGAAAAGAAAAATACGGCTACTGAAAACCACGGTGCAGATACATCGTGGTTTTCTCATGCCAAAATCGGAGTATAAAGCATCTCAACTAAATAACAATATTGGTTAACGAAAGCACGGTGCATTTCTGCATCGTGCTTTTTCATGCCCAAAACGTGCCGACGGCGTAAAACTCTGCACAGAAATGGCGACGGCCAAAAACGGGAAGGGGACATCCATCATGGCAGAAGAAAACAAACAGGTTCAGACCCAGGAAGTGCAGGAGCCGGCGGCGCAGGAGAAGCAGTCCACCGACTATGACGCCATCTTTCAGAAGCTGGACGCCATTCTCGATAAGCGTTCGGATGGGATCGCCAAGAGCGCCCTCAGAGGTATTCTTGCCGCTTGTGTTCTGGGCGTACTGTGATATAATTAAAAAAAGGCAGCGTCGAAAAGCGGTGAAAACGAGGAAGGAGGAATACGTATGATGGCGGCTCGGATGCGGGACAGAAGGGGTTTTACGCTTTTGGAAATGCTCACAGTGGCCGCGATCATTGCGATTCTCCTATCCATCGGCATCGTTACCTTCTCCGGTCAGGCAAAAAAGGCGAAGGCCGCAGTGGACATGGCGAATATCCGCAGCGCCAAGGCGGCGGCTGCGGTGGAATATCTCATGACCCGGAACAGCGAAACAGTCACCTATTATTTTGATGCGTCCACCGGCACGGTGACGGCCGACAGGACGGCGGCCGCCGCCTTTACGGGATACGGAAAATCCACCGGGGAGGTGGAAGGCGCTTCCGGCCTGCCGGTCAAGGACGGGAAGCCGCAGATCCTCGCAGTCACCGTCAAAATGGGCGAAGCCGCGGAGGCGGCGTGGGGCCTGGGGAACGACCTGGATACATTCCTGAAAAAAGCGATCGCCGCGGAAGCGGCGTTTGGCGGCAGGTACCACTCGGGCAATTCTCTGATCAATGCAGTGGGCACGCTGCCCTCGGTTTCCGTGTCGGAGATATTCGGCGCCGCGACGCTTTACGACAGAGAAACGATCCTTTACTGGCGCCCCGGCACCGTCACGATCAACGGCGTCAAGACGGTTTTCCTGTACGCCGGCGGCAGCGCTTCCGGCAGCAACAACTGGCAGGGCTATGCCGTTTACTGCAGCGGGACCGTTTATAAATCGTCCTCTGTCAGCACGATTACGACCAGGGAAGGGCGCATTGCGAAAAACAGCGTCGCATTTCCTGCCGCTGCCAGCGACAGCGATTTTGAGGCGTATCTTTTGGCCCACAATTGGGTCAGGGCAGGCTGATCCTGTTTTTGCCGCCTGCGGACTTGCTTATCCCCGCCTTCGAATAACAGACAAGACCCGAATGACCGCCCTTTTGCCGGCGGTTTCAGGTCTTGTTTTTTCAAAAAGAGGTCGGGCGAAGCCGGAGGAGCCGAAAAAAACAGTCAGGTCAGCTCCGACAGCAGCCCCGAAAGCCCTTTTTCCGCGTAGATGTTCCTGTATTGCTGCAATTCCTCCTCGATGAGGCCGTCGATCATCCGCATGCCCAGCACCTCCACAGGCGCTTTGTCATCGGTGAGAAGGTGGTCGCCGGGGGCATAGGCAGCGAGGTTTTTCTGTGCCGCGCCCAACAGGCTTTGCAGATGTGCATCTGTGACGGAGGAAAGTCCGCTTTGCAGCAGCCGCGCCGGCTCGCCGCTGCAAGAGGCAAAAAGCTCCTTGTTGGTATTTTGCGGCACGTCCACGGTGGCCACGTACGGGAAAACGGAGGCGATGGTGTCGCTGAGCCAGGCATTGATACTGTCAGCCCCGTCGGCGTGCATATTCATATTGACCACCATCACGCCGTTTTCACTCAGGTGGGACCGCACCTGGGTGAAGAATTCACGGGTGGACATCTGGAAGGGGATGGTAATATCCTGATAGGCGTCCACCATGATGACGTCGTAGACGCCCTCTGCGGAGTGCAGGTAGGCGCGGCCGTCGTATTCCGCCACAGGGACGTCGCCTGGCGACGCGAAGTATGCCGATGCCAGACGTGTGATCTTCCCGTCGATCTCCACACCCTCTACGGCGGCGTCCGGGAAATAGGTCCGGCACTGCCGTGCGAAGGTGCCGGTGCCGTTGCCCAGAATGAGAATTCTGGGGGTGTTGGTGCCGGACATCGCAGGCGCCGCCAGCGCATAGTCGTAGTACATCCCGGTGAGGCCGCCGTTTTTCATCATGACGGACTGCACACCGAAAAGCACGTTGGTGGAGAGCGTCACCCGCCGGTCGTCCTCCTTGACCTGCAGATAGTTGTATACCGATTCCCCTTCATAGGTCAGGCCGGTTTCCCAGAAAGCGAAGGAGGTGCCGTGTCCGAAGAGCGCGCAGAGGACAAAGAGGACGGAGGCGGCTATGCACCGCACGGCGTATTTTTTTTCACTGATGAAATAGGCAAGGCCGATGGCCAGCAGGACGCCGGAAAAAATCAGGAAGGTGACGGAGGTGCCCACGGCGGGGATGGTGACGAAGGTGGGCAGGAAGGTGCCGAGGATGCTGCCCACCGTGTTGCAGGCGCCCAGACGTCCCACCGTCCGGCCGCTGTCGCTGAGGCTGTCCACCGCATATTTGACCAGCGACGGCGTGACGGTCCCCAGAAGGAACAGGGGAAAGACGAACAGGATCATGCACGAAGCGAAGGCAGCCAGCACGAGGAAGCGGGAGTTGACGGCGAACACCAGCACGCCGGAAACGCCGAGGATCACATACTTGCCCACGGCGGGAATGGCGGCGATCCACACGGCGGCGATGAGGATCCGGCGATAGAGCAGGGCTGGGTCGGGGTTTTTGTCGGCGGTGCGGCCGCCCCAGAGATTGCCCAGCGCCATGGCGATCATGATCGTGCCGATGATGATGGTCCAGACGATCTGCGAGGAACTGAAATAGGGCGCCAGGAGGCGGCTTGCCCCCAATTCTACCGCCATGACGGATACGCCGGAGAAAAATTCGGTCAGATAGAGATACCATTTTTGCTGCAGCAGGCTTTTCTTTTCCAAAAAATCACCGCCCCTGGTTGTTTTATTTGCCATTATAGAGGAAGCGGCAATAAAATGCAACAAAAAGAGGCGATTCCGGAAAAAGGGCTTTTTTAAAAAAGTACGGAAAAATTTTTGACAAAAGGCATTTGGTTTTCTATAATAAGAAAAGCAAAGAACTGATAAAGCTCCGCCGCAGCGACACGAACCGTATGTTTGTCCCGATTGTGTTTCATCGGACAAAGGAGAGGATTGATCATGATCTCTGCGATTGTCTACACCTCCGAAACCGGATTTACCGAACAATATGCGCGGATGCTTTCCAAACAGACAGGATTGCCCGCCTACACGCTGGACAGGGTGCCGGAACCCCGCGGCGGCAGGGAGATCATTTATATGGGCTGGCTTTGTGCCGAGGGGGTTGTCGGCTACCAGCGGGCGGCCTCCCGCTACCGGGTGCGGGCGGTTTGCCAGGTGGGGATTGCCCCGCCCACGGAGGAGAGTTTAAACAGGACGCGAAAGCGGTATAATATAGGAGCGGAGATCCCGGTATTCGGTCTGCAGGGCGGGCTGGATGTCAAAAAACTGCACGGCGCCTATAAGGCGGTGATGCGGATCTGGTGCAGAAAGACGGCGGCGGAGCTTGCCAAAAAATCGCCGCTGGACGAGCAGCAGCAATTTCTCTATCAGGCCGCCTGCCACGGCGCTTCCGCCGTGCAGTGCGAAAATCTGTCGGAAGCGGTCGCATGGTACCACAAAATGAACAAGGAGGATGAATGACATGGAAAAGGTTTTGAATTTTTGCAAGGACACCATCACGCTGATCCTGGGTTTTGTGTTGAATCTGGCGCGTGAAACGGCTGCGCTGGTGACGCGTACGGTGGCGCAGCTTACCGGACGGGCTATGATGTACGTCGGAGAGAAGTGCTGGCAGCATACGAGAAAGCTGATCGAGCCCGTGCTGAAGATCATCATGATCGTTTCCGTCGTGGTCGCTGTGGTTTCCGGCGGATGCTATCTGCTCAGCAGGCACTGCAGCGACTGAGGCCCGGTCCCGCGGGAGAAGTATAAAGCACAGCATCGGAGAAGGCCGCCTTACGAGGCGGCCTTCCTTTGCGCGTCTTTCTCCTTTATTTTGACAAAATGCGGCGGTTGACTATGGAAAAACTGGAACAAAACTGCTATACTATATGGCAAAATGAAAAGCAGGCGCCAGGCCTGCTGCTATTACCGGGAGGTTATCAGTGATTATGAGAAAAAAAGCATTTAAAGCAGAATCCAGGCGTCTGCTGGACATGATGATCCACTCCATTTACACCCACAAGGAGATCTTTCTCCGCGAGATCATATCCAACGCCAGCGACGCCATCGACAAGCTGAGTTATCTGTCGCTGACAGACGACAAGGTGGGGATGAGCCGCAGCGACTTTGAGATCCGGATCACGCTGGACAAGGATAACCGGCTTCTCACCGTCAGCGACAACGGTATCGGCATGAGCGCCGGGGAGCTGGAGAACAACCTGGGCGTCATCGCCTCCAGCGGCACGTTCCAGTTCCGCCAGGAAACGGAAGGGAAGGAAACGGACGCCGATGTGATCGGTCAGTTCGGCGTCGGCTTTTACTCCGCTTTCATGGTGTCCGACAAGATCACGGTGGTCACCCGCAAGTACGGGGAAGAGGAAGGGCACCGCTGGGAGTCCTCCGGCGTGGACGGCTACACGGTTGAACCCTGCGAAAGGGAAACGGTGGGCACCGATATCATCATGCATATCCGTCCCGACGAAGAGGGGGAGGACAACGAATACTCCCGCTATCTGGAGCCTTATGCCGTCAGCGGTCTTGTGAAGAAATACTCGGATTATATCCGCTTCCCCATCCGCATGCTGATGCCCCACAGCCGCCGCAAGGAGGGCTCGCCCGACGACAAGCCGGAGTACGAGGACGTCTGGGAAACAGAAACCCTCAACAGCATGAAGCCCTTGTGGCAGCGCAGGAAGAGCGAAGTGACGGAGGAGGAATACAACAAGTTTTATCAGGAAACGTTCGGCGATTACACGCCGCCGCTGTCCGTGATCACGGTGGCGGCGGAAGGCACCGTGACCTACAAGGCGCTGCTGTTCCTTCCGGCCAAGCCCGCGCTGCAGTATTATTCGGAGGACTATGAGGCGGGGCTGCAGCTCTACTCGTCCGGCGTGATGATCATGGACAAGTGCGCCGACCTGCTGCCGGACTGCTTCAATTTTGTCCGCGGCGTGGTGGAATCTCCTGACCTGAATCTGAACATCTCCCGTGAACTGCTGCAGCACGACCGGCAGCTGAAGATCATTTCCGGCAATCTGGAAAAGAAGATCAAAGGAGAGCTGGAGCGTCTGCTGCGCGACGAGAGGGAGAAGTACGAGTCGTTCTACGCCAGCTTTGGCCGCCAGCTGAAATACAGCATGCTCAACAACTACGGCGCCAGGAAAGAGGAACTGCAGGACCTGCTGCTGTTTTACTCCTCCACGGAGAAGAAACTGACGACGCTCAAGGAATATGTGGCGCGTATGCCCGCAGAACAGAAATACATCTATTACGCCGCCGGCGACAAGGTGGAGAGTCTTGACCGTCTGCCCCAGACGGAGCTGCTCCGCGAGCGGAAGATGGAGATCCTCTATTTTACCGACCGGGCCGACGAATTTGTGGCCGAGGCGCTGCATACCTATATGGAAAAGCCGCTGCGCTCGGCGTCGGACGGCGATCTGGGTCTGCCCGACGAACCCAAGCCGGAGGAAGGCGAATCCGACAAGGAAACGTTGGCCTTCATCAAGGAAACGCTGGGCGACCGCGTGGACGAGGTCAAGGCGTCGGCCAAACTCAAGACGCATCCGGTGTGCCTCACCAGCGGCGAGGGGATGACCTTCGAGATGGAGAAGTACTTCCAGGCGGTGCAGCCGGATATGCACATGAAGGCCAAGCGCATTCTGGAGCTGAACGTGACGCACCCCGCTTTTCTGAAGGTGGCCGCTTCCCGGCTTACCGATCCGGAAACGGCCAAAAAGTATGCGGAGATTCTGTTCAACCAGGCGCAGATGATCGCGGGGCTGCCGGTGGACGATCCTTCGGGTTATACGGATCTGCTGTGCAGTCTGTGGCAATGAGTTTCGGCGTTTCCGCCGGACTGCGCTGAACTGCTGCAAAGTAGTTACAAAAAGTAACGGTTCTTTTGGGAACCGTTATTTTTTGTGATGATATGTTACTCCTGTGTGATTGACTCGCAGAGGCACATTCTCTAAAATGAAAGGCGGTACAGATTAAAAAAGAGCCGAAAGAAAGACAAACGCGAGGAAAAAATGAACAGAAAGATTTTATGGACGGCCGGTGTCGCGGCGGCCGCCGGGGTGGTTATTGCTGTGACCAGCGCCGTGACGGGTCATTTTATACTTGACGGCGGGCCGCGGTTCAGACTGCACGGCAGTGCGGTGGAAAAGGTGGCGGTTTTTTCAGACTATACGGACCCGGGCGCCGACGTTACGCTGCATGGCCGGGATATTTCCGATGAGATGGTGTCGGAGAGCACCGTGGACACCGGCCGGACAGGTACTTATACAGTCACTTATGCCGTGCCTTACGGAAAACAGCGCCGCACGGCGTCGCGCCGCGTGGTGGTGGAGGACCGGGAGGCGCCGGAGCTGACACTGCAGGGCGACGCGGAGGTGACCGTTTCCCGTTACGACCTGTACGAAGAACCGGGTTACACGGCGCAGGACAACTACGACGGCGACCTGACCGGCGCGGTACAGGTGAAAGACAAGGCCGGCAAAAAGGCGCACGTGCTGACCTATACCGTGCGTGATGCGGCGGGGAACAAAGCCACAGCCCGCCGCCGGGTGATCGTGCGCGACGTTGTGGCGCCGGTGATCACGCTGCAGGGCGCGCCGACCGTTTACCTGGAAAAAGGCGCGGATTACGCGGAGCCGGGCTATACCGCGCTGGATGACGCCGACGGCGACGTGACGGCCTCCGTGCAGTGCAGCGGCAGCGCGGACACCGGTACGGCGGGACGCTATGAGCTGACCTACACCGTGCGTGACGCGGCGGGGAATACCGCCGCAGCGCAGCGGCAGCTGGTGGTGTTTGAAAAGGACAGCGAGGTGCCCGACCGGATCTACCTGACCTTTGACGACGGCCCCAGCGAGGTGACGAGCCGCGTGCTGGATATTCTGCAGGAAAACCATGTCCAGGCCACTTTCTTTCTCCTCAATTATCCCGACACGGCCAAACCGCTGATCCGGCGGATGATCGACGAGGGCCACACGGTGGCTATCCACGGCTATTCTCACGACTACTCGGTGATCTACGCCTCGGACGATGCGTTTATGCAGAACGTTTACCGTCTGCAGCAGCGGCTGGAGGAGGACTTTGGCTATCACGCCGACATGCTCCGCTTCCCCGGAGGCAGCTCCAACACGGTCAGCAGAAAGAAAAATCCGGGCGTTATGAGCCGCCTGACGAAGCGGGTGGAAGCGGAGGGCTTTACCTACTTTGACTGGAACGTGTCCAGCGGAGATGCCGCTTCGGCCGCGGCGCCAAGTGAGAACATCATCGGCAATGTGGAAAACGGGCTGCGTCCGAATCGCGGCAACGTGGTATTGATGCACGACAGCCGCACCAAGACCACCACGGCCGACGCCCTTCAGACGATCATCGACTACGGCCGCGCCAACGGCTATGTCTTTTTGCCCATTACGGCGGGGACGGAGCCGGTCCATCACGGTGTTGCCAACTGAAAAAGCCGCCGCCGCGCGTTTGGGAGAAAAAAGCGGCCCTTTGTCAAAGGAAAAGATTTGAATCCGGCACCGATTAATGTTATACTACTGATTTATAAAAACTTTACAGGCAAAGGAGTTTCGTTTATGCGTGTTATCGACATTGAAAACATCAACTATGCGATGAAAAACGATACACAGTTCGTTCTGCGCTGCGAAGAGGTTTTTCACGATAAAATCAGTGCGGCGGTATCGACGGTCCTGTCCACCAAGAAGGAAAAACCCATTGTGGCGCTGACCGGCCCCTCCGGTTCCGGCAAGACCACCACGGCCATGCGCCTCCAGGAATATCTGGAGAATCTGGGCGTGAAGGTCTGCCTTTTGAGCATGGACAATTTTTTCCTGCCGCTCAGCGAGCGGCCCCCGGAGGCCACGGACTGGGAATCGCCCTACTGCGTGGACAGGAAGCTGCTGATCTCCTGCATTGAACAGCTGGCGGACGGCCGCGAGGTGGATATTCCCTGGTACGATTTCAAAAGCGGCAATATCGGCGGCTATCACAAGATGCAGGGCGCAAAGGATGCCATCATCATCGCCGAGGGCATCCATATGCTCAACCCCCTGATTTTCGATGAGATCCGCAGCGAGGCCAACGGCATTTATGTGGCGCCCCGCACCCGTATCATCACCGCCGACGACAAGATCGTGCGGCCGGAGCAGCTGCGTGTGGCCCGCCGCATGATCCGGGACTACAACACCCGCGGCCACTCCCTGCGGGACACCGTGATCCGTGCCGAGAGCGTGGACCGGGGCGAGATCAATTATATCCAGCCCCATAAAAACAATGCGGCCATTCACATCGACACCTTCCACGACTATGAGCCGTGCATCCTGTCCCAGTATCTCAAGGAGATCCCTCAGTTCCGCCAGGAGCTGGACGATGAATTCGTGGCCGAACACGGCCTGACGGATCTGATGCACATCGTCAACAGCGTGCCGCCGCTCAGGACGCCCTTCGTTCCGCTGGACTCCATTGTCCGCGAGTTTGTGGGCGGCAGCTGCTTCAAGTATTAAGGAGCGGCGCCTGCCCGTTGTGGCCGTGCCGTGAAAAAAGAGATCCGCAGAAAACTGCCCGCCGTTCCGGCGGACAGTTTTGCTGTTTTCGGAAGGGAACAGGACCGGCCGTTTGCCTCGTCTGATCGCGGGGGACCGCGCTGAGGATTTGGTTGTATTTTTTCCCTCCCTGTGATAAACTACTATACTGACATATTAGGTGGATGCCTCAGACGCATTCACCCGAATCGAGGGATGAGAATATGAAAATTGTGGTATTGGCAGGTGGATTGAGTACGGAGCGCCATGTGGCGCTGGTGAGCGGTACGGGCGCCTGTCGGGCGCTGCGCAGCAAGGGACACAAGGCCATCCTGGTGGATATGTTCATGGGCCTGGAGAATTACACCGGCGATCTGGCGGATGTCTTTGACGCGCCGGACGGCCTGTGCAGCGACGTGCATGTAGAGAGCACGGCGCCCGATCTGGAGGCGGTGCGGAAGAGCCGGAAGGATCAGGGCCCGTCGCTTTTGGGCAAGGACGTGCTGAAGGTGTGCGCCATGGCGGACGTGGTGTTTCTGGCGCTGCACGGTTCCTGCGGCGAGGACGGCCGCATTCAGGCGGCGCTGGATCTGCTGGGCGTGCCCTACACCGGCTCCGGCTACCTGGGCAGCGGCATGGCCATGGATAAATCCGTGACCAAGCGTTTTCTGGACGCCGAGGGGATCCGCACCGCTCCGTGGAAAAACATCGTCTATGCCGAAGCGGACATTCCTCGTCTGGTGGAAGAACTGGAAGTCCCCTGCGCGGTGAAGATCGTCAACGGCGGTTCTTCCGTGGGTGTGGAGCTGCCCGATACGAAGGAAGAACTGGAAAAGGCCCTGCGGGATCTGCTGCAGTACGGCAACCATGTGATCGTGGAAAAGAAGATCAAGGGCCGCGAGATCACCGTGGCGGTGCTGGGCGACCGGTATCTGCCGGCGGTGGAGATCATCCCCAACGGTGCGTTCTTCAACTATGAAACCAAGTATCAGGCCGGCGGCGCCAGAGAGATCTGCCCCGCCCCCATTACCGAAGAGCAATGGCACCGCATGGGTGCGGCTGCGCTGAAGCTGCACCGGGCGCTGGGCCTGTCCGTCTATTCCCGCGCCGACTTTTTGCTTGATGACGAGGGGAACGACTGGTGTCTGGAGGTCAACACTCTGCCCGGCATGACGCCCACCAGCCTCGTGCCCCAGGAAGCGGCGCAGGTAGGGCTGTCGTACGCGGATCTTTGCGAGGAGATCGTGGTGCGGTCGCTGGAGGCCCGAAAGGCGGAGAAAAAATGATTGCCACAACTGTCAGGGAACTGTGCGGCGCGGTGGGCGGGACGCTCCTGCAAGACGCGGACGCCGCCGTGACGGCCGTCTGTACCGACAGCCGCCGCGTGCCTGCGGGCGCGCTCTTTATCCCCCTTGTGGGCGAACGGTTTGACGGTCACGACTATCTGACGGCGGCTTTGAACGCGGGTGCGGCGGGCTGCTTCTGCTCCCGCACGCCCCAGGAACTGCTGCCGGGTAAATTCTACATCCGTGTGGACGATACCCAGCTGGCGCTGAAGGCGCTGGCCTCCTGGTACCGGGGCCGCTTCACGCTGCCGATGATCCAGATTACCGGCAGCGTGGGCAAGACCACCACCAAGGAAATGATCGCCGCTGTCCTCTCCCAGCACTTTTTCGTGCTGAAAACGGAGGCCAATTACAACAACGAGATCGGCACACCGCAGACGCTGCTGAGTCTGACGCCGGCCCATCAGGCGGCGGTGATCGAAACGGGCATGAACCACTTCGGTGAGATCCGCTATCTGGGCGAAATGGTGCGTCCCGACATCGCCGTGATCTCCAATATCGGCGACGCCCATATTGAAAATCTGGGCGGCACGCGGCAGGGGACGCTGCGGGCCAAGAGCGAGATCTTTGAAAATCTGCAGCCCGGCGGACTGGCCGTTCTCAACGGCGACGACGAGCTGCTTTCCGCGCTGCGTCTGCCCTTCCGCACGGTATTTTGCGGCAGGGGCGAGGGCTGCGGCGTGCGCGTGACCGAGGTGTGCGACCGCGGGATCGACGGTATCACCGCCACGGTGACCACCGCGCGCGATACCTATCCGGCGGTGATCCCCGCACCGGGCGTGCATATGATCTATTCCGCCGCCATGGCGGTGGCCGTCGGGGAGGAACTGGGTCTGAAAAAGGAAGAGATCCTGCGGGGTATCGCCGCGTATGTGCCCACCGGTTCCCGGATGCACAGCATCGTGCGCACGGGAAACCGCCGTATTCTGGACGACTGCTACAACGCCAATCCCCAGTCCATGCGTGCGGCGCTGGAGATCCTTGCCCGCACGGAGTGCCGGCGGAAAGTGGCGGTGCTTGGCGATATGGGCGAGCTGGGCGCTCTGGCGGCCACGGCTCACTATGAAATGGGAAAACTGGCGGCGGAAAAGGGCATCGACCAGCTGATCGCCATCGGTGAAAAGTCGGCGCGTCTGGCGGACGGCGCCAGAGAAAACGGCCTGAAGAACACCAACTGGTTTGAAAACAGGGAAGCGGCCATGGAAACCATCCACCGCGCTTTTGAGCCCGGCAGTGCGATACTGGTCAAAGCATCCCATGCCATGGAATTTGGCAAAATTGTCCGCGCATTGGAAGGAAAGAATGATTGATATCAGCGTAACGGGACTGGTCAAGTCCTTTGATCTGGAAAAGAAAATACTTGACGGCCTCACCTTTCAGATCGACAGCGGCGAGCGGGTGGGCCTGCTGGGCAAAAACGGCGCGGGCAAAACGACCCTTTTTAAGATCATCACCGGCGAACTGGAGTATGACGCCGGTGAGGTGGTGGTTGCGCCGGGCCGGCGTATCGGCCTGATTTCCCAGATCCCCGTGTATCCGGCGGGATACGCGGTGGAGGATGTGCTGCGTTCCGCTTTTTCCCGGGTAGCTGCCATGCACCGGGAGATGAAAGAGCTGGAGCATCGCATGGAGCGGGGGGACAGCAGTCAGGCCACGCTCAACCGGTACGGTGAACTGTCCATGCGGTTTGAAGGACTGGGCGGCTATGATACCGACACGGCGGTGAACAAGGTGGCCAACGGCCTCTCCATTCCCGCCGCCATGCGTACGCAGCCCTTCGACAGCCTCTCCGGCGGCGAAAAGACGCGGGTAAACCTGGGGCGTCTTATTTTGGAGGACACCGACATTTTGCTGCTGGACGAGCCCACCAACCATCTGGATCTCCACGCCACGGAGTGGCTGGAGGACTATATCTCCCATTTTCCCGGCACGGTGGTGACCATCTCCCATGACCGTTATTTTCTCGACCGCACGGTGACCCGGGTGGTGGAGATTCTGGACGGGCAGGCGGAGTTTTACAGCGGCAACTATAGCTTTTACGCGGTGGAAAAAGAGCGCCGCTATCAGGAACGCATGAAGCAGTACCTGAAAGAGCAGGCGAAGATCGAGCAGCTGACCAAGGCGGCGGAGCAGATGCATCTGTGGGCCTTTATGGGCAACGATGCGCTGCACAAGCGTGCCTTTTCCATGGAAAAGCGCATTGAGCGCATGAAAACCACGGATAAGCCCGTGAAGGAGCGGCGGCTGGAGGCCCGGTTTACCGGCCGGGAGTTTGAAGGCGACGAGGTTTTGCAGGTCAAAAACGTGGCCAAGTCCTATGGAGAGAAGACGCTGTTCCATGACGTCAACCTTCGTGTGGAAGGCGGCGAGCGCATTGCCCTCATCGGGGACAACGGCACGGGCAAGACCACCTTTCTGCGCCTGATCGTGGGGGAGGAACTGCCGGATGCCGGCCGCATCCGCACAGGCCCCGCCGTCCGCACGGCGTACCTGCCGCAGATCATCCGTTTCGACCATCCGGAGCGGAATCTGGTGGACACGCTGCTGTACGCCAAGAAGAACATCACGCCCCAGAGCGCCCGCAATCAACTGGCGTCTTATGAGTTTCAGGGGGAGGACGTGTTCAAGAGCGTGTCGGTGCTCTCCGGCGGCGAGCTGAGCCGTCTGCGGCTCTGCATGCTGATGGACGAAGCGGTGAACTTCCTCCTATTGGACGAACCCACCAACCATCTGGACATTGCCTCCCGGGAGTGGATCGAAGAGGCGGTCGAGGCCTTTGACGGCACGCTCCTGTTTGTTTCCCACGACCGGTATTTTATCAACCGTTTTGCCACCCGCATCTGGGAGCTTTCGGACGGGAGCGTCAGCGACTATCCCATGGGCTTTGCCCGTTACCGGGCACTGAAGGCGGAGGAACGGCCCAAGGCGGAGGAAAAGCCCGCGCCGGTGAAAAAAGCCGGGCGGCCGCCCCGCGGCGGCCGGGAACAGCAGTCCGCCCGCCGGCAGCTCACTGCCTGCGAGAGCGGCATCGCGCGTCTTGAAGAAAAGGTCGCCGCCTTTGACGCCCGGATGGAGGCTTACGCCTGCGACGCGGAGAAGCTGGAGGAGCTGTACCGGGAGAAAAGCGCCGTGGAGGCGGAACTGGACGCGGAAATGAAGCGCTGGGAGGAACTGTCCCTGGCGCTGGAAGAATCATAAAGAAAAAACGGAGAAACGACAATGAGCGATGTACTGTGCCTGTACTATTCCCGTTCCGGCAAGACAAAAATTGCCATGGAGGAAATCGCGGGGGCGCTGAACGCGGAACTGACCGCGGTGACCGACGGTGTGGACCGGTCCGGCTTCAAGGGCTATATACGTTCCGGCAGGGACGCCATGCGCAAGGGGACCAAACCGCTGGAACCCTTTCATACGGAGAAAAACCTGGAGGACTATCGCCTGGTGATCGTGGGCACGCCTATCTGGGCGGGCCGGGTCAGCAGTCCCATCCGGGGACTTTTGAAGCGCCGGGGACTGGAGTTGTCCCATCCCTGCTATGTGGTGACGCGCGACAGCGACAACCGCTATGAAGATCTCTACCGCCAGATGGATCTTTACACCGCGGCGCCGCATCTTTTTGCCGTGTCGCTGCGGATGAATTCCGTGGGCTACGATTTCTGGCGCGATAAATTCGTGCAGGACGTGAAGCGGTATCTGGAGCAGTAGCTTTTCTTCTTCATCGACAGGAAGGAGGGAAAAACGTGCTGGAAAAACTGAAAAAAGTTGAAACGCATTTCCGGGATGTGGAGGGGCAGCTGACGGACCCCGCCGTTTACAACGACCCGGAAAAGCTCAAGCGCCTCAGCCGGGAGCAAAAGGAACTGGCGCCCGTGGCGGAGGCTTACCGCGCCTACTGCCTGGCGGAGCAGCGGTTTGCGGAGGCCAGCGCTTTACTGGGCGACCCGGAGTTCAGGGCGCTTGCCCAGGAGGAAATGAACGCGGACAAAGAGCAGATGGAAGCGCTGGCAGAGCGTTTGCGCGTGCTGCTGCTGCCCGCCGACCCCAACGACGGCAAGAACGTGGTTCTGGAGATCCGCGCCGGCGTGGGCGGGGAGGAGGGCGCTCTCTTTGCCGCCGATCTTTACCGGATGTATACGCAGTACGCTGAAAAAAAAGGCTGGCAGGTAGAAACAGCCGACAGAAGCGAAACGGAACTGGGCGGCATCAAGACCGTCAGCCTGCTCATCGAGGGCGAGGACGTCTATTCCCGCCTGAAATTTGAGGCCGGCACCCATCGGGTGCAGCGCATTCCGGTGACGGAGTCCGGCGGCCGCATCCAGACCTCGGCGGCCACGGTGGCCGTGATGCCGGAGGCGGAGGAAGTGGATTTTTCCATTGATCCCCGGGACCTGCAGATCGACACCTACCGTTCCAGCGGCGCGGGTGGACAGCACGTCAACAAGACGGAATCCGCCATCCGCATCACCCACCTGCCCACGGGGACGGTGGTGGAGTGCCAGGACGAGCGCAGCCA
>Ga0183095_11143_pt1 | contig 29662 bp, 18 predicted proteins | sample BioMet4_FD_130346 | JGI IMG/M metagenome (GOLD analysis project Ga0183095, IMG submission 130346) | Microbial communities from bioreactor (seeded with sewage sludge) at LBNL, California, USA - Biofuel metagenome 4 (v2) (version 3) | ecosystem: Engineered > Bioreactor > Anaerobic > Unclassified ...
TACACCAGCGAATTCGCCGCGGGCTTGCGTCCTCCGGACGAGGCGAGAGTCCCCGACTTCCTCACAAGTCCCCTGTCCGTCAGCTCCCCGAGTATCAGCGACACCGTAGGCGCGCTCAGCCCGAGCGCCGACATGATGTCCTGCTTCGAGGCTCCGTCGTGTTTATAAAGGAAATTTACCACGCGCCGTTTGTTTGTGTCTCTGACCTGAAGATTGTTCACGTCTACACATCCTTATGAGCAGCTATCGTATCTCAATTATATCATCGCCGCGCGGAAAGTAAAACAGACTTTTATAAAATACCAATACGAAAGTCCCGGCAATTACGCCTCCAGTCGCGGCGCAGCGTATAAAAACCGCCGCCGTTTCTTCGTGGATAATGCGTATTGACTTTTACAGACTGCGATGTTATCATTCTTTATGAAATTACTTATATAAATATACTTTATAAAAGTTAACGTTTTCGGGAGTTTCCGGCCTTACGAATATACCCGGTATCATCCGGATTCAACTCGCAGAATGTGCGCTCTGAAAACCAACAGGATATTCGCGCCGGAGCATTGGCGCTTACGAAAGGGATGGGCCGCATGACTGAAAAATGCGTACTGGGCATAGACGTCGGCACGTCCGGGTGCAAAATACTCGCGCTCGGCCTCAGCGGGAGGATCCTTGCTGCCGTGACGGAAGAATATCCCTGCTATACGCCGCGCGAGGGCTGGAGCGAGCAGGAGCCGGAGGACTGGTGGAACGGCGCCGCAGCTGGGCTTAAAAAGATGACCTCAGCGCTCGACCCGGAAAGCATCCTCGCCGTCGGTTTTTCCGGTCAGATGCACGGCATGGTGGCGCTCGACGGGCAGCTGCGGGTCATCCGACGCGCGATACTGTGGAACGACCAGCGCACCGACGCGCAGTGCCGCGAAATAACCGAATCGGCGGGCGGGGAACAGGCTCTGCTCGGAGTCACCGGCAACCGCATGCTTACCGGCTATACCGGCGGCAAAATACTCTGGCTTAAAGAAAATGAGCCGGAAAACTACGCGAAAGTGAAATGTATAATCAACCCCAAGGACTATATACGCCTTAAACTCTCGGGCAAACTCGCTACGGACGTGTCCGACGCGTCCGGGACGGGACTTTTTAACGTCGGGAAACGCTGTTGGGCGACCGGGCTTATCCGCGCGGCGGGGCTCGAGCCGTCGTTTTTTCCTCCGGCCTTCGAATCGACCGAGGCAGTCGGGAAAGTGACGAAGCAGGCGGCGGAGGCGACCGGACTGCGCGAGGGGACGACCGTCGGCGCGGGCGGCGGCGACGCCGTTATATCTACCGTCGGACTCGGGCTCGTGACGCCCGGAAAGATAGGCGTCACGCTCGGCACCTCCGGCGTCGCGGCGATGGGACTCGGATCGTTTATTAAAAACCCCGGCGGTATGCTCCAGGTTTTCTGCGGCAATCAGCCCGGCGCTTACAGCGCCATGGGCGTGACGCTCGCGGCGGCAGGGTCGTACCAGTGGTTCCGAAATGCGCTCGGCGACCGGGAAACGCTCCCCGCGAAGGAAAAAGGCGTCAGCGCCTTCCGTCTGCTCGACGACGAGGCGAAATCCACCTCTCCCGGCGCGGACGGACTTATCTTCCTGCCGTATCTTACCGGCGAGCGCGCTCCGCTCAACGACCCTAACGCCAAGGGCGCGTTCCTCGGCATAACGTCGCTGAGCCGCAAGGGACATTTCGCCCGCGCGGTGATGGAGGGCGTAGCGTTTTCGCTGCGGCAGGTCTGCGGGCTGATGCTCGGAGTCGACGGAGTCGCGGCCCCGGACAGCATCGTCCTCGCGGGCGGCGGCGCGGCGAGTGCTCTGTGGCGTCAGATAATCGCCGACGTTTTCGCCCTGCCGGTGTACACCGTTTTCGGCAGCGCCGAAGGAGGCTCGTTCGGAGCGGCGCTCGTCGCGGGCGTCACGGCGGGCGTCTGGCCGGACCTTAAGGACGCGTCAAAGATAATCCGCCGCGAGAGCACGACCGAGCCTGTCGGCGAAAACGTGCCGGTATATGAAAGACAGTATCAAAAATACGTCAAATTCTATGACGCTCTTAAATGGAGCTACTGAAAGGCCGGGAGCACGGGCCTGCAACTCAGGTCTTTTGAGTTTAAATCTTTGTTTTAACGGCCGCCGACCGTCATCTCGGCAAGCCGGTGCCGCCGCGGGATCCGCGGCCCGGCGGAAAGGGGAAGTCGTAATGGCATTTGAAAACATACCCGTCGTAAAGCTCGGACTTATCGCCGTCAGCCGCGACTGCTTTGTCATCTCGCTGTCAGAAAAACGTGCGGACGCCGTCGTGCGCAGCTGCGAAAAGCTGGGAACGGAAATATTCATGGCGCCGACCGTCGTCGAGAACGAGGAAGACATGCTCGCGGCCGTCGGCGAAGTAAAAGCGGCGGGATGCAACGCGCTGGTCGTTTTCCTCGGCAACTTCGGCCCGGAAACGCCCGAGACGCTCGCTGCCCGGCACTTCGGAGGCCCCGTGATGTTCGCGGCGGCGGCCGAGGAGACGGGGAGCGACCTTATCGGCGGACGCGGCGACGCGTACTGCGGCATGCTCAACTGCTCGTACAATCTCGGGCTGCGCCGCATTCCGGCGGTCATACCCGAATATCCCGCAGGCACCGCGGACGACGTCGCGCGCATGATAGCGGATTTCGTTCCCGTAGCCCGCGCCGTCATAGGACTTAAAGCGCTCAAGGTCATCACCTTCGGCCCGCGCCCGCAGGATTTCTACGCCTGCAACGCGCCCATCGGCCCGCTGTACGACCTCGGGGTAGAGGTACAGGAAAATTCCGAGCTCGATCTGCTCGTTTCGTACCGCGCCCATGCGGGCGACCCGCGCATAGACGAGGTCGCGAATGACATGGCGCGCGAGCTCGGCCGCGGCGGCAACAACTATCCCGATATGCTCCCGCGCATGGCGCAGTTCGAGCTTACGCTGCTCGACTGGGCGGCTCATAACAAGGGCTCGCGCAGCTACGTCGCTTTTGCCGACAAATGCTGGCCCGCTTTCCCGCAGGAATTCGGCTTCGAGCCGTGTTACGTCAACAGCAGACTCGCCTCGCGCGGCATCCCCGTTTCCTGCGAGGTCGACATTTACGGCGCCGTTAGCGAATACATCTGCGTCTGCCTGACCCGCGAGAGCGCGACGCTGCTCGACATCAACAACTCCGTGCCGAAGGACATGTACGACGCCGAGATAAAAGACGCCTTCGGCTGCGCGCTTACCGACACCTTCATGGGTTTCCACTGCGGCAACACGCCTATGTGCAGGCTCTCGAACGGCGCGCTCAGATTCCAGCTCATTCAGAACCGCCTGCTTGAGGACGGCAATACTCCCGACTTCACCCGCGGCACGCTCGAAGGCGACATCGCTCCCGGCAAGGTCACGCTTTTCCGTCTTCAGGGCACTGCCGACGCTAAGCTGCGCGCCTACGCGGCTCAGGGCGAGATACTGCCCGTCGCGACCCGTTCCTTCGGCGGCATCGGCGTTTTCGCCGTCGACGAGATGGGCCGCTTCTACCGTCACGTCCTTATCGAGAAGCGCTTCCCGCATCACGGCGCGGTGGCGTTCGGTCACGTCGGCGCGGCGCTGTTCACTCTCCTGCGCTATCTCGGCGTCGAGGACATCTCCTTCAATCAGCCCAAAGGCATGCTCTATCCGTCCGAGAATCCTTTCGCGGCGCGATAATCCGCCAGGACCTTTATGCGCATATTAAGAGGCCGCCGCAGAAATATCTGCGGCGGCCCTTCTTCCGTGTCCCAAAGCCTTGCGTCTGACGCGCGGCCCTGAGATGACTATTTGACTGAAAAAGCACAGGGGCAAAACAAAGCCTCGGCGGCGTTCGCGCGGTATCTGCACAAACGGTTCGGTTCATGCAAATTGCTTGGCGCCGAAAGCAATAGTGCCGGCGCGCCCGGCTGTAGGCAGCGTACTGCTTTACTGCCCGCGGCGCTTATGCGGTCAATCGACCGTAAGCTCCTTGGCCGCGCCGTGGCCGCCGATAAGCAGCCACTTTCCTTTGTCGAGCAGTGACGTTATCTCCTGCCGTTCCGCCGCCGCGAGCTTCGGATCGGTGTCGACCGAGGTCATAAGGTAGGGCGCGTATTTATTGAACTTCGTCTGTTCGGGAGTAAAGCTCTTGATATTGACAAAGATATCGCCCGTGAAAAGCAACCGTTTCCGGCGTTCGACATAGATGACTTCTCCCGGGACATGGCCGCCCTTGCCCTCGAAGGTCTCGAACTCGAGCTGTCCGAGCTTTACTTCGCCGATCTTTTCGATGAGCGCGGCGATAGGCTCGCTGCCTCCGCCGACGACGCGCATATTTCCGGTCGGCAGCGGCTTATAGTGCGTAAGCAGCGCGCTTATACGCGCATACGGCGCGTGCGCCGGGCTGCGCTGTCTCAGGTTAGGCTTGCCGGCGTTCTCGCGCACGAAATTATCGTAGCATTTCCGGCTCAAAAATACGCGGTCGAATATATCCGTAAGGCCTATATGGTCGAGGTCGGCATGGGTCAGCAGCAGGTCCTTCGGGCGCGTATCGAAGTCGGGAAATACGTTTCTTATAATCGCAAGGTCCTCCATGCGATAGCACGAAAAGCCGCTGTCGACGCATAGTATGCCCTCGCCGGTGTCCATCAGGCACAGGTTGCTCCCGCAGGGCGGCTCGATGAGCGTAAGCTTGAGGCCGTTCCAGTCATAAGCCGTCACTCGCGCTTTATAGTCCGCGCCCCGGTATTTTACGAGTCCTTCGGCAAATTTCCCGATATAATCGAAGGTCTTGTACGGAGGACTGTTTTTCTGATTGAGCATCTCCATTATAAGGTTCGAGTCGACGATGAGATCGTACTTTTCGTCTTCGCTAAGACCGCAGCGCTCGGCTATCATGTTCGCGAAGGACATATAGAATACCGTATTGTCGAGCACCTTGCCGGTCGGATTGTAGTTGATTATTTTTACCGCGCACAGCTTCGCCGCCTGCCTGAGGAATTCCGACACGTCCTGCTCGTTCTCGGTGAACAGGCCCATGCGGAAATACTGATAATCCGTGCCGTTCTCCTGCGAGCTTATATAGGAAATGTTGAATCGGTAGCTGTCTATAAGCTCAAGCACCGGCTGAACGGCGCCCGGCACGTCGCGCAGGCGGAATTCGATAAGGATTACGTTGCCGAGAGTTTTGTTCTGGAGGTAGCCTATCTCGCCGAGCCTTGCGGAGGCCGCAGCTATCGCTTTCGCATCGCCCTCGACGTCGATAAACAGCATATGGGTGTCGACGGCCTTGTTGTAGCTTACGCGCGTGATATTGAGCCCCAGCGAAGCCAATATCCGGCTGGCCTCGAGGAACGCTCCGACTTTGTCGGGCATTACGGTCGTAAAAGTTTTTTTCATAGAAGCGCCTCTTCCCGCGCAGCTTTTCGGCGCGCCGCGCCTTGTGCCGATTATACCACAACTCGGCGCTGCTTTCATCCCGTCCCGGGAGATAACCCGCGGGGCGGCGCCCTTACCGTATGGCGCCGCCCCGCTCATAATATTTAATGTTACTTAATGTCTCTCCGCGTGCTCACAGCTTACTGAGCGCCGCGCGCACGTCTTCCTCGGTCTTGAGCGTCATTATTTCGTGAGCGAGCTCTTTGGCCTTCTCGACGCTCCATTTCGAGATTTCCCTGCGGGCCGCGAGCACAGATGTCGGGCTGACGCTGAACTCCGTAAGGCCAAATGCTATGAGCAGCGGTATCATGCGTCTGTCCGCCGCCGCCTCTCCGCACATACCGACCGGTATTCCGGCCGCGCGGCCGCTGCGGATGACCTGACGTATAGTGCGCAGCACAGCCGGGTCGTACGCCGAACTGAGATACGCCACGTCCGGATTGCCGCGGTCGGCGACCATCGTGTACTGGACAAGGTCGTTGGTGCCGATGCTGAAGAAATCGGCTTCACGCGCGAGCAGGTCGGATATTATCGCCGCGGCGGGAGTCTCTATCATGACGCCCACTTTTATGTCGCGGTCGAATTTCACGCCCTTCTGTTTAAACTCGTCCATGATGCCGGATATCAGCGTCTTTACGCGGCGCAGCTCGGACAGGGAAGTGACGAGCGGCAGCATTATCCTTATATCTCCGTAGGCGCTCGCGCGCACAAGCGCGCGCAGCTGGGCAAGATACGAATCCTCGTTTTTCAGGCAGTACCGTATCGCGCGCAGCCCGAGGAACGGGTTCTCCTCTTTTTTAAGCCCCAAATACGGGATATCCTTGTCGCCGCCTACGTCGAGGGTACGGATGATCACGGGCTTGCCCTTCATTATGAGCGCCGCTTTTTTATACGCCTCGAACTGTTCGTCCTCGTTCGGCGCGTTCTTGCGGTCCATAAAGAGGAACTCCGTGCGGAAAAGCCCTACGCCCTCGCCGTCGCATTCGACCGCGCGCGCAGCGTCCTCAGGCTTGCCGATATTGCAGAAAAGCTCGAGGTTTACGCCGTCCGCGGTTGCGGTAGGCCGGCCGATGTACTCGGCGAGCGCCTTTTTCTCCTCGATATACTTCGTGCGCTTTGCAGCGTAGGCATCCTTTTCGCTCCTGGTGGGGGACGGGAAAACTTTTCCCTCGACGCCGTCGACTATTATCTCGTCGCCGTCCGCGAGCAGCTTCGCCGCGTCGGGCACACTGAGCACCGCCGGGATATCCATCGCGCGGGCGAGTATCGCCGAATGAGAGGTGCGCGAGCCGGACTCGGTGACGATGCCGACGATGTTCTTTTTGCTGATGCCGGCCGTCATCGAAGGGGTAAGCTCCCTCGCGACAAGGACCGTATCGGGCGGCGCCGCTGAAACATCGGTGCCCTGAGCGCCGAGCAGTATCCCGAGCATCTCGTCGCGGATGTCCCTGACGTCCGCCGCGCGCTGATTGGTAAGCTCGTCGTCCGCCGAGGAGAACACCGCCTCGAACATATCGCATATCGCCTTTATCGCGCTCTCGGCGCACTGCCCGCCGGATATGAGTTTCTTTACTTCTGAATCGAGATACGGGTCGCGAATCATCATGATATGTCCCGAAAGTATCTCGGCCTCTTTTTCTCCGACGGTGCTGCTCATCTGCTCGGCGGCGCGTTCGGTCGCGGCGCAGAATTTTTCCGCAGCCTCGCTGTAGCGTTTAAGCTCGCTTTCGGGGTCGCAGCCGGTCCTCGGGGTAAAAGCGAGGCTGTGTTCCTTGATTACAAGGACTCTGCCGATGCCGTAGCCTTCCGATGCGTTAATCCCTTTGAGCATTTTTCACAGGTCCTTTCGCGTTATTCTCCAAGTCCGCTCTCGATAAGCGCAACGGCTTCGGCGAGAGCCTTCTCCTCGTCCGGTCCATCGCAGACGAGCTCCACCTCGCTGCCGCACTTGATGCAGGAGGCGATAATATTCATAAGGCTTTTGGCGTTGACGTTATTGCCGTTGAATTTTATGGTGACGTCGCACGGATATTTTCCCATCGCGGCCGCGAAAACGTTCGCCGGACGCATATGGAAGCCCTGAGCGTTGACAAGAGTTACTTTTTTCGATACCATGATGAATTTCTCCTTTATATATGTGAAATTTTTATATTTCGGCCCGCTCTTCGGCGGGGATATTCTTTTTTAGGAGCGTCAGCATAAGCATGCCGGCGACCGAGCCCGCCGCAAGCGCGAGCAGATAGAAAGGCCAGTTCCCGACGACCGCGAAGACGAATATGCCGCCGTGCGGTGCCATAAGAGTACAGTTGAACAGCATCGACAGGCCGCCCGCGACGGCCGAGCCCACCATGCAGGAGGGTATTACCCGGAGCGGGTCGGACGCGGCGTAGGGGATCGCGCCTTCGGTTATGAAGCTCAGGCCCATGATGTAGTTGACGGGGCCGTTTTTGCATTCTTCGACGGTGAATTTGCGCTTAAAGAAGGTCGTAGCGAGCGCTATCGCTATCGGGGGAACCATGCCGCCGACCATGACGGCCGCCATGATGTCGTAGTTGCCGGAAGTTATCGCTGCCGTACCGAAAACATACGCGGCCTTGTTGAGCGGGCCGCCCATATCGCTGGCCATAAGGGCGCCGAGCGCGCAGCCGAGGAGGACCTTGCTGCTGCCGTTCATCGAATTCAGAAGACCCGTAAGTCCCGTGTTGAGTATGCCCATGAAGGGATTTATCGCGCACATGATCACCGAGATCATTCCGAGGCCGACGAGCGGATAGATCAGGACGGGTTTTATCCCTTCAAGCGAGCGCGGCATGTGGTCGCACAGCTTGCGTACTCCGAGCATCAGATAGCCGCCCACGAAGCCCGCGAAAAGCGCCCCGAGGAAGCCGGAAGACACGCCGCCGGTGACGCTCGCGAAGGTCGAACCAGTCGTAGCGAGAAAGCCTCCGACAAAGCCTACGAGAAGGCCCGGCCTGTCGGCGATGCTCTTGCCGATATAGCCCGCGAGGATGGGTATCATGAAGCTGAACGCGTAGCCGCCTATCGTCTTCAGGAAAGCCGCGGCCGCGGTATAGGAACCGAAATTCTTGTCGCGGGGCGCGCCCGAGAGGGTATCGACAAGGAACGCGACCGCTATGAAAATACCGCCGCCCACTACGAACGGGAGCATATTCGACACGCCGCTCATGAGGTGTTTATACAGCTTGCGTCCGACGCTCTCGTTGCCGGAAGAAGCTTTGTGCTTCTCGCCGGTGCTGTGGTATACTTCGGCGTCGCCGGAGATTATGCGGTTTATAAGCTCCTCCGGCTTCTTGATGCCGTCGGTCACTTTGGTGCTTATGAGCTTCTTGCCGTCGAAGCGCGCCATCTCGACGCTCTTGTCGGCCGCTATTATTATGCCGTCCGCGGCGGCGATTTCTTCGTCTGTAAGCACGTTTTTCGCTCCGCCGGAACCGTTGGTCTCGACCTTTATCGAGTAACCGAGCTTGCGGCCGGCTTTTTCGAGCGACTCCGCCGCCATGTAGGTATGCGCTATGCCGGTCGGGCACGCGGTCACCGCGAGCACCCTGTAGCCTGTCTTGGCGGCCTTTTCCTCCGCGGGTTTCGCAGCTGCCTGCTCCTCGGGGTATTTATCCTTTTCCTTGCGGTCGATGACGGCGAGAAATTCGTCGGCAGACTTCGCGGCGAGCAGGTCCTCGCGGAATTTTTCGTCCATAAGTATCGTCATAAGTCTCGAGAGCACCTCGAGATGCACGTCGCCGTCATTCGGCGCGGCTATCATGAACAGCAGGTTCGACGGCTTGCCGTCGAGCGATTTGTAATCGACGCCGTCCGGCACCGTCATCGCCGCGAGCCCCGGACGTTTGACCGATTCGCTTTTCGCGTGAGGTATCGCTATGCCTTCTCCCACGGCCGTAGAGCCGAGCGCCTCGCGCGCGAGAATGCCTTTTTTGTACTCTGCGATGTCGCTGAGGTTGCCGCCCGCGTTCTGCAGCGCTATAAGACGGTCTATCGCCTCGTCCTTGGTCGCGACCGATGCGTTAAGTTCAATGCTTTCCTTTTGCAGCAGATCGACTATGTGCATTGCCGTTCCTCTCTTTCTTCCCATTACAGCGTCGACATGAGTTTGTCGACGGTTTCCTTATCGGCGAGCCAGTTTGAAAAAGCCGTAGCGCCTCCGCATGCCGTACCGAGCCTTAACGCGTAGTCGTAGTCCGGTCCCGACATGCACCCTGCCAAAAAGCCCGCCACCATCGAATCCCCGGCCCCCACCGAGTTTATAAGCTTGCCTTTTGCCGTACCGATCCTGTGTATTTTGCCGAATTCGTCCGCCAGTATCGAGCCTCTGCCGGCCATCGAGACGAGCACGTTCACGGCGCCCTTTTTGCGCAGCGCCTGCGCGCACTCGATTATCTCTTCGTCAGTCTTAAGCTCCCTTGAGAATATTTCGCCAAGCTCTCTGTCGTTCGGTTTTATTAAGAACGGGCGGTAGCGCAAAACGTTTACAAGCAGCGCCCCCGTCGCGTCTACTGCGGTCCTGACGCCTCTGCCGTCGAGACGGGCGAGGATTCGCTCGTAAATATCGGCCGGCAGCGCCGACGGGATGCTTCCGGCGAGCACGAGCGTGTCTCCGCTCTCGAGTCTGTCGATCTTTTTAAACAGTTCGTCGACGGCCTGCTGCGGTATCTGCGGTCCACAGCCGTTGAGCTCGGTCTCGCAGCCCGATTTGATCTTTACATTGATGCGCGAAAAGCCCTGCGCCAGATGTACGAAGTCGCATTCGACGCCCTCGGCCTTTACGGCGCGCTCTATCTCGTCGCCGGTGAATCCTGCCACGAAGCCGAGCGCCTCGGCCTTTATGCCGAGCCTGCCGAGCACTACCGCGACGTTTATGCCTTTGCCGCCGACGTACATCTCGTCCCGGTCGGAGCGATTTGTCTCGCCTTTTGCAAAAGTGCCGACGTGCATGACGTAATCGAGCGCCGGGTTGAAGGTCACGGTGTAGATCATCTCATTACTTCCTTTATCACGCATTTTTCACGGTATTTTTCGTTTGGCAGCATATCTGTTATTATGCAGGCCTTTGCCGCCGGGGCAAAGGTAACGCTCGATATCTTGTCGAATTTGGAATGGTCGGCGAGCACATACGCCACATAGCTCTGTCTGAAGGCGGTGTTTTTGACGCTCGCTTCGTCGACGTCGGGAGTGGTAAAGCCGCGCGCGAGCGATATGCCGTTGGTGCCGAGATAGCACTTGGTGAAATTATAGCGTTCAAGCATCGCGACGCTCTCGACCCCGACGACGGCCTCGGTGGACGTCTTTATCTGACCGCCGGTTATCATTACGCGGAAGCCGCGCGCGGCCAGCTTCCTGGCATGGGTAAAGCTGTTGGTGACTATCGTAATGTCGCGCTCGGAGATAAAATCTATCATTTTTTCAGTCGTAGTGCCGGCGTCGATGAAGACGAAGTCGCCCTTCCTCAGCGTAGCCGCGGCATAACGCGCGATCTCGGTCTTTTCCGGCGCGGAGAGTTTCTCTTTGGTATCGACGCTGTGTTCCTCGAAGGTATATTCGGCGTCGGCTACGGTCGCGCCGCCGCGCACCTTGACGAGCTTGCCCATATCCGCGAGCGCGCCGAGGTCGCGCCTGACGGTGGATTCCGAGCTGTCGAGCTTTTGGACCAGCTCGCCGAGCGAAACGGTGCCGCGCTCACGCAGCGCCTCAAGTATCAGTCTGTAACGTTCTTCAGTAAGCATATTTATCACACTTCATTTGATTTATTTTGATTGATTCAGATTTCTTTACCATCATAATACGTCAGTTTCATTCATTTGTCAAGCGTTATTTTTCATATTCTTTTAAATATTTTCATATTCTTTCATCATTAGCCGTCGTTTGCTCCATATTCGGTCATAAAGATGCTTTGTCAGGTGTTTCAGCTCTCAGGCATTATCTTCGTTTTGCCGAAATGGGCGCAAAAAAGTTCCGGATAAGATGAATCTTATCCGGAACCGTTACTATCTGTGAAGTTTATCCGGCGCCGTAAAGGCGCGAAGCACGTTTACTCGGTGAGGATCTTTTTACTGAATATCTTATCGGTCACGAGACTCGCGCAGCCCACTATCGTCGGCTGAGAACAGACAGGCAGCGAACATTTGATTTTCATTATCGACATATCGTTGAGATATTCGCGGATCTTTTTGACCAGCAGCGTATCGAACTGGAGGCTCTTAAGCCTGCCGATGACCACCTTGTTTATTTCGAGCGGCACGCAGACGTTGACGATGGCGAGCGACAGATGCAGCGCGAAGTCGTTCAGCTCGTTTTCGGATATTATATCCTCGCTGCGAAGGCGGTCAATCTGGAGCCTGTTTTCGAGCCAGCCCGCGTTTTTTTTGTCGAGCTTGTAGTCCTTCGCGAAGACCATGTAGCCCATCTCACCTACGGAGTAGTTTTTGCCTTTGCGCAGCTTTCCGTCGAGGATTATGCCGGCGCCGAGTCCTTTGCCGACCATTATATACATCAGGTCGTCATGCGGGCCCATTCCGGAGGCCGTCATTTCGCCTATTGCGGCGGCGTTGGCGTCGTTCTCGATGATCACCGGCATACCGAGACGCGCGGAGAGCTTGTCGAATATTTCCGAACAGCTTATGCTATCACGCACTCCGACCAGAGGCGCGAGATCGATGGTTTTCTTTTTCGTATCGACGACGCCGGGCACTCCGAGGCACACGCCGTGGAGCTTGTCCCTTGGGATACCACTGTCGGAGATCATTTCCTCGATCTTGCGGGGAATATCATTGCCGACGACCTGAGCGAAATCATTTGGCGCGGCGCAGCTGCTCTGAAAGCACAGATTCCCCGCCAGATCTACTATCCCGGCGTTTATAGCGATACCGGAATATTCCACGCCTATCGAATAGCCCGCGCTCGGATTGAAACGCAGCATCTGAGGCTTGCGGCCGAGTACCGCTTCGCCCTCGCCGAGCTCCTCGACACAGCCGATGTCTTTAAAATAGTCTATGATCTTAATCACCGTCGGGGCGCTTATCCCAGTCTGGCGGCTGATGTCGGCCTTGGACAGCTCGCCGCGGGACATGAGCAGATGATAGACAGTCTCGCGGTTCATGCTTTTCAGATGCGAAGCGATATACGCCATTGTGATCTCTCCCTGCCGTACCGGAAAACCTTTTTCCGGCGCGGCATATATTTGTTTTCCTTATACAAGGCATTGTCAGGCGTTTTTGATTTCTATCCGGGACTGCACGCAGCTGCCGGGGATACGCAGCTCGAACATACCGGGGAAACGCTCGCGGTACTCGGCGGGACGGCCGTTGAGCGTCACCTCGCGGGGGGCGCCGACGCTGTCCGCGGTAACTATCGTTACGGCGAAAACGCCGTTGGAACCATGATAATCGAGGTCAAGCACGCAGGAAGTGAGATCGGGGTTGAATTCGCGGCGCTTTATCCAGACGTCGAAGCCGGCGGTCACAGTGCCCGGTTTATAGTAGGCGTCGGCCCAGACAGCCAGCGGAGCGGATAAGCCTCCGAACTGATGATACCACCCTCCGCGCCCGGAAGCAATATTAATCATCTCAAAACAGTTGTAGGAATCCTCAACTTCCTTTTTCCATATCCTCAGCGCGGTCGCAGCTATCCGGTAGGCAAGCTCCGTTTTGCCAAGGTCGAGCATGGTCTTATAAAAGAACCATTGATGCGAGAACCAGACGCTGCCGTTCCAGTAGCCGTCGGCGATATAGTAGCTGCTTGTCATATCGACGGCACTGAGTCCGACGGGGCTGAATATTTCTTCCGGCGAGGATATGTGCCCGAGCAATATCCTTTTCTGCTGCTCCGTACAGGCTCCCGCGATAAGCGGGTAGAGCCCGTCGAAGCCTTTGTTCATGTTTTCCCCCGACTCGCTGCGCATGATACCGGTCGGGCGGTCCTGCGCGTCGTGGAGCACATAGCCGAAATAGCCTGCGTCCGGGTCCCACGCGTATTTCTGCAGCGCGTCGGTAAGATGCGCGATATCCGCCGAATATTCGGCGCTGTCGGCGGCGAAGCCGCTCTCGTCGGCTATCATACGCAGTATCTTTGCGAAGCGTATCGCGTGCGAAGCGGAAATGCAGGGCGCGGCGCTGCGCTCAAGACCATGGGCATGGATATAGACCTGCGCGGGATAATCGTCCATGCCGCTCGTGCTGTAGAAAAGGTCGTAGGTTGTGGTAATGCCGCTCTTATAGCGCGCGGTCGTCGAACCATGCGTCCGGCCGACGAGAAACTCGTAGTAAAGCCGCGCCCTGGGATAATAGCCAAGCAGGGCGGACTTGTCGTTTACCCGGTTGAGAAGCTCGAGATAAAGATAAATATGCGTCGGGACCGGAGAACCGTGGAAAAGGAACGCGTAATCGGGGTTGTCGGGAGTGCTCAGATAGGTGTCGAGCACATATTCGGCGAGCTTCGGCTCCGCTTCGAGCAGGCCGAGACCGATAAAACCGGAGTCCCAGGTGTAAAGGCAGTCCCAGCGCTTGCCCGGCGTAAAATGCCTTATATTTTTCCCGTGCTTGTAAATCGGGTAAACAATATTTCCGAGCAGGGTGCTTTTCAGAAGACGCGTGCCGAACTCGTACTTTTTGCCTTTAGCCGTAAAGCCAAGGGATTCGGGCGCTCTGCGCGCAGCGTACAGCGCCTCGCACTCGTCTTTTCCGAGACTTGGAGGGCTGCCGGCAAACACGACGGCGTATTCGATATGCGTCTCGCCCGGCTTTATATATATGGAAGGGATTATCGTGTTGTGATAGAAGCCCTCGTTTGTATGCTTGCGCGAAAACGAGCGCGTAAACGGTTCGCAGACGTCGTCGAACGTCGGGTCGGGATTGGACAGACGTGATATCATCGCGTCCTCGAGGCTGCCGGTCGGGATGGCGCGGCAGCGGACTCTGTCCGCCAGAGGCGCAAGGCCGTAGACTGTCCCGACGCCGGGATAACGGTAAAGCTTCGCCGAGCCGCTGTCGCTTATCTCCGGCACGCGGCCGTAGGGAACGGTCGTAAAGGATACGCCGCTCGACTGGCTGCCTTCGGTAATAAACAGGCAGTCAAGCTCGATGCCGTCGCCGCCGCCCTCAGCGGTAAGCGTAAGCCCGGCAGACCCCGGCGTTATTTTCCCGACCGGGAAGAACGCGACGCCGAGCCCGTCCGACGGCGCAAAGCGCATTTCTCCGTCAAACAGTCCTTCCGATCTGAAAACGCAGTCGCCGCCGCCAGCTTTGCAGGTGCGGTAGCGAATGCCGAGAACGGCGCCGCCGAAACCGTGCGGGCAGTCTACACGGTACGAGACCTTATCCCCTTTTACCGCGCCGAACGGCAGCAGCACGAGCTGCGGCACATGCGAATGGTCGACCCTGTCGCCGAGTCCGGAGCCCGAAACGAACAGCGGGTCGCGGAATTCGCCTTTTTTCGCGCCGTCTGGATTCTGGCCGTCCCACGGCCGCGGCACCGCGTAATCGTATGTCTTGTAATCGGCGGCGTTCCATATGAAGCTTTTCGCAGGAAGCTCAGGCTTACAATATACGTCGTCGGGATATTCCATTGCGCAGAAGTAATTCAGCATGCAGTTCTGGGTAATACGCGTGCGGTTGACAAACGCCGTACGGATGAGGACGGCTCCGTCGTTTATTGCAGAGAACGAAACGTCCGCGTACATGCGGTCCTTCCATTCGAGCTCGCAGCGATACTCGATGAACTTCATGTCACCGCTTGCGTTCCAGGGGTGGTAACCGGACGGCACGGTGACGTTCGGCACCGGCGCCCCGCTGTTGGTGACGGTCGGAAACACTACGCAATCGAACCTGGCCCCAAGCAGCGAATCCGGAGCGGGGACGTGCGAAATACCCATATACTTTTTCGAGTATGGCCCCCATTTCGGCAATACGTCCTTACTTTTGATTATCAAAGCACAGCCCACCCTCATATCAAGTTGCAAATTCTGGTAATTATTTTTATTTTATTAACTTTCTTAAAAATTATATATTGACATTCGCTAAATTCATGATATATTATACTATAGAAATTAAAAGTTTGTCAACTTAATTAATAAAGCTACTTAAATAAATATACAAGCTGTGAACTCTGTCGCATACATAATCAAGTATCAATGGCGGCGTAAAGATGGCCGCGTTATATAACACGGCGGCATCTTTTATCTGTTCAGCGCAAAAGGACCGCGGCCGACGGCATTTCAGAGGGGGGATAAAGCGGCAATGCGAGGCAGTGTCCGAACGTCAGTCGGATCGGACGGGTGCTTACGCAGTCGGCGCAGGCCGGTCGGGTCCAGACAATAGATACGCAGTCAATATTGTAAACAAAGAAAATCAGAACAGGGAGAATGAATAATGAAAAAGGTCATGTCACTGATACTGGCCGCAGCGATCGCAGGATCGGTCGTCGTTGCCGGCGGCTGCCAGAAAAAGACCGACACCTCAAGCTCCTCCGGATCGGGAACTCTTACCGTATGGGACTGGAGCGACGTGTACAAGTCCGATTACTCCAAAGCCATCGATCCGGTACTCACGAAATTCAAGAAAGACAACCCGAACATCACCCTTCAGACCGAAGCTATCGCCAACGACGATATCCGCACCAAGCTCCTCTCGGCAATCGCCGCGAAGAATCTGCCGGACGTCGCGTATGTCGACGGACAGAACCTCGCCGAGTTCCAGTCGACAGGGCTGCTCGTTCCGCTCGATTCCTACGTCAACAAGTGGGGACAGAAGAGCGACTTCCCCGACGAAGTCTGGAAGACCGTCGTATTCAGCAATAAAGTATACGGTATCCCGGGAGACGGCGACGTCCGTACGCTTATCTATCGCAAAGATCTCTTCGCCAAGGCCGGCATCAGCAATCCTCCGTCCAACTGGAGCGAGCTTGAAGCCGACGCCAAGAAGCTGACCACCACCGATTCGAGCGGCAAGGCTGTCTGGGGCTTCGCGCTCAACGCCGGCGACAGCGAGCACACCACGATGCGTTCGCTTCCGTGGATCTGGGATCTCGGCGGCAACTTAGTCGATTCGAGCGGCAAGGCCACTCTTAACAGCGACGCCGTTCTCAAGGTCGTCACCTTTATGAACAAGCTCGTCAACGTCGATAAAGTCTCGCCTCCGAACAGCTACATGAACACCAAGAAGGAAGTCGCCAACCTCATCAATTCCGGCAGCGCCGCAATGGCGATCGTCGGCTCGTGGGAATGGAACAGCGACGCGTCCTTCCTTAAGAACGATACCCTCAAGAGCAATTTTGCTTCCGCTCCGATACCTGTTCCGGACGATTCCAAGGTCAAGAATTCCTATACCGCCGCGGGCTACGGCACCTGGGTCATCTTTAACCAGTGCAAGAACAAAGACGCCGCGTGGGATTGGATAAATCTCTGCACCACCACTACCCACATGGTCGATATCTTCAAATACGGCACCGGCAACCTCGGACTTCGTAAATCCGTCGTGAAGGATCCCGTTTTCTCCGAGAACGACGCGTTCAAGTCCTTCATCGAGGTCATCCCGTACGCAAAGGCCAGACCCAATTCCCAGTATTACGACCTTCTCTCCTCGCAGTACAGAGGCGCCGTGCAGAAGACTCTTTCCGGTAAGGCCACCGCTCAGGCGGCTCTGGCCGACGCTCAGAAGCAGGCCGAAGCAGGCATGAAATAATTCCAATAAGTATACGCAGACTGGGAGACAGAGACTACACTTCTCTGTCTCCCTACTTTGAAACGGTGAGGAACGCATGAAAACAAAACGCGGCAGAGAATTGACTTTCTCATATCTTGCGCTTGCGCCGGCGATGGTGATAGTGATATGCTTTGCGCTATTTCCGGCCATGTACGCTATTTACCTGAGCTTCTACAGGAGCAATTTTCTGGTATTCCACAGACAGTTCGTCGGATTCGACAACTATGTTTACGTCCTGAGCAATTCGGAATTTTGGCTGGCTCTATGGAAAACGGCGGTATACACCTTCTGGTGCGTGCTGCTGCAGTTTCTTTTCGGCTTTACGCTTGCTATAGCGCTGAACAAAAAGATGTTCGGCCGCGCGTTCTACCGTGTCTGCATTGTATTGCCGTGGACTCTTTCCCCGGTAATCATCGCGATCCTTGCCACCATTATGTACGATCCGTCCTACAATGGCCTTCTTAACTTTATACTTTATCATCTCCACATGATAAAGACCCCGATAATGTGGCTGGGCACCGGCAACGCGATGAGGAGCATAATAATCGCAAACACCTGGTTCGGCATGGCGTTTACGATGATACTCGAGCTCGCCGGCATCCAGAGCATACCCGGTTCGCTTTACGAGGCCGCCAAGGTCGACGGAGCAAGCGCGCTGCGCACGGTATTCAGCATTACGCTGCCGCTGCTCAAACCGACGCTGCTGGTTAATTTCGTCTGGATAACCATCAGCACTTTCAACGAATTCGACCTTGTTTACGCCATGACCGGCGGCGGACCGCTGCAGGAGACCAACCTGCTCGGCGTATTCATGTATAATACAGCTTTTAAATACGGCAAGTTCGAGGTCGGCTCCACTATAGCCGTTCTCATGTTCGCGATAAACGCGCTGCTGACGGTCCTCTATACCCGTCTGCTGCGCGGCACGAACGAGCTGGCGTAGGAGGGAGACTGAAATATGAAATTCAAAAAACATTTCGGCACCGCGAGCGCCTACGTCTACTCGATACTTTGGACGATAATTTCTCTCGTGCCGCTGCTCTGGCTGCTGAGCCTGTCGTTCAAGACCCAGTCCGAATGGAACGGACTGCCCACGCTCATTCCCAAGCATCCGACGCTTCACAACTATATCAGCGCCTTCGCCAATTCTCCGCTGCCTCGTTTCTTCGTGAACAGTGTGATAGTTTCCGGCGTGTCGCTGTGCCTGTCTCTTGCTTTCGGCTCGCTCGCCGCGTATGTTTTCGCGCGCAAGGAATTCCCGCTGCGCCGCACCCTGTTCTATACGGTGATAGCGGTCAGAATGATACCGGCGCTGCTGAGCATCATACCCCTGTACGTCATAATCTATAAGATGAATCTCCTCAATACTTATACGGCTCTTATCGTCGCGTATATGGCGACGGGCATCCCGGTCGTGACTTGGATAATGAAAGGTTTCTTCGAATCCATCCCGATGGAGCTCGAGGAAGCGGCCATGCTCGACGGCTGCTCGCAGCTCAAGCTTTTCTATAAGATAATCCTGCCGCTTGCCGTCCCGGGACTCGGCGCCTCGGCAATATTCGTATTCGTGCGTATATGGAACGAATACATTATCGCCCTTTCGCTGACTTCTACTACGGTCATGCGCACGCTGCCTGTCGGTATCAAGAACGCTCTCGGTTCGCGCATGGCGGATTACGGGTCGATGGCGGCCTATTCCATCGTCGCGATAGTGCCGATAGTCGTCCTGTTCCTGTGCTTCCAGCGCTATTTCGTCTCAGGTCTTACCAACGGATCGGTAAAATAGAACGGGAATTCGCTGCTGCCGGATGCGCGGCGGCCCGAAACGGCCGGCGGATACAAAGGGGTATTGGTCGGGAAGAATATACACGATTCTTCTTTCTCAATGCCCGACAGCACCGCAGCCGGACGCGCAGTTCTGACGCAGCTTGCAGCGATTGAGGAGAAGTATTGTGTATACGATAGGAATTGACCTCGGCGGGACGAACATTTCCGCCGGGCTCGTAAGAGACGGAAAAGTGATAGTCGCAAGAGCAAATACGCCGACCGCAATGCCGCGCGGCGCGCAGGCTATAGCCGACGACATGGCGCTTTCTGCGGTACGCGCCGCAAAAGCGGGCGGTCTGGAGCTCGACGAGGTGGAGAACATAGGCATAGGCGTGCCCGGCTCCGCCGACACCAATAAAGGTCTCGTTAAATACGCCAACAATCTTAATTTCAACAATGTCCCTCTGGGCGACATGATGTCGGGCCGTCTCGGACGGCCGATATATATCGAGAACGACGCCAACGCCGCCGCAATGGGCGAATTCGCCGCGGGCGCCGCCATGGGCTGCAGTTCGGTGATAATGATAACGCTCGGTACCGGCATCGGCGCCGGTATTCTTACCGACGGGCACATAGTCAGAGGGCTCAATTTTTCGGCCGGAGAAATAGGACATACCGTGATCGAGCTCGACGGCGCTCCCTGCACCTGCGGACGCAGGGGCTGCTGGGAAGCGTACGCCTCGGTATCGGCGTTTATCCGTCAGACGCGCGAAGCGATGAGCGCGGCCCCGGAAAGCCTTATGTGGGAAGAAGCCCGCGGCAGCCTCGATAACGTCAACGGCAAGACCGCGTTCGACGCCATGCGCCGAGGAGACGCGGCGGCCGGTAAGGTCGTAGGCAAGTATATAGACTACGTCGGCACCGGGCTCGTCAATATAATAAACATTTTCGATCCCGAAATAGTCCTGATAGGCGGCGGCATCTCAAAAGAAGGCGACGTCCTGCTCGAACCTCTTCGCCAGACTGTCGCCCGCGAATCCTACAGCCGCCATTCGGAGCTCCAGCCGAAAATCGTCGCCGCCGCGCTCGGAAACGACGCGGGGATAATCGGCGCCGCTATTCTCGGACGCGGTTTCTGAATCTCGATTTTCCGCAATGGCGCGCAGAAATACGGCAAACGAACATTTTTACACAGCGCGCCGTATAAATAAATTTCGGGCGGCAGTCTCTCCCTGTCGCCCGAAACATGTTCCTCCAATTTATATTTTGCTCATTTTCCGCGTTTTGCTTTTGTTCCGGATAAGATGAATCTTATCCGGAACTTTTTTTGCGATAAGCCCGCCGGCGACTGGCGCCGCCAAAGGAAAGTGACGTCCTGCGAGTGGTATAGGCCGGAAAGCTGCGGAAATGTTATCGGCTGCTCCGCACGCGGCGTCTCTGTAAAGCGTAAAAATGTAATGCAAAAGATAACGGCGGAATCACTGCCGCACATTTTCCGTCAGAACCCTGTACAGCTTTTCCGGCTGGAACGGTTTTGAAATATGATCGTTCATCCCCGCCTTCAGGCTTTCCATGATGTCGTCGTCAAAAGCGTCGGCGGACATGGCAATGATGGGTATTTCGGCTGCATCCGGCCGGTTCATTTTTCGGATCGTCCTTGCCGCGTCGCGCCCGTTCATCATCGGCATCCTGATATCCATAAGAATGGCGTCGAACCAGGAGGGTTCCGACTCGGCGAACAGCCGGCAGGCCGTCTGACCGTTTTCCGCACAGATTACGGTCATGCCTTTCGACTCGAGAACGGCCTTCGCGATCTCCGTGTTCATCGCATTGTCCTCTGCCAGCAGAATGCGTCGGCCGTTCAGGACGGACCACGTCTGCAGCGGATCGTTCGCTGCTTCCGCCATCGTTTCGGCACGTTCAAAATCCAGACAGACCTTGAATTCCGTGCCCTTACCGATTTCGCTCCTGACAGAGATCGTCCCGTGCATCAGCTCAACGAGCCTTTTCACGATAGCAAGCCCAAGTCCGGAACCGACCGTGTCCGAAGTCTGCCGTTCCTGCGCGAACGGCTCGTACATCTTAGCGAGAAATTCCGGCATCATCCCGCATCCCGTATCGCTGACTGTGATCATGTCATGCACTGTATGTTCATCCATCTGTTCGCATTCGATCACGAGAGATATCTGCCCGTAATTCGGTGTGAACTTGACTGCGTTCGAGAGCAGATTGATAACGATCTCCTGCAGGCGAAGCGCGTCGACGAGGATAGGCACGTTTGCCGCGCGGCTGTCATCCACGGTAAGTTTGATATGCTTTTCATCTGCGCACGGCCCGACGGAAGAAACGACTTTGCGGAAAAGTTCACCGCAGAGATGCGGTTCGGGCTTCAGGATGATCTCGCCGGAAGATATCTTTGAAAGGTCCAGCGTGTCGTTGACAAGGTCGAGCATGACGTTTCCGGCTGATCCTATCTTGTCAAGATAGCCGTCCTTTTCGGAAAGGCTGCCGACGGATTTGGCCAGGCCAGTATAGCCGAGGATCGCATTGAGCGGCGTTCGCATATCATGGCTGACATTGGACAAAAATTCCGACTTCATGGCGTCGGCGTGGCGAACCTCATCAAGCGCCTTTTGCAGCGCTTCCGCGCGCTCACGTTCCTGCCTCATTTCTTCTGTGATATCGGTCTCGAAAAAGAGGATATCCGTTTTCGTGTTGTCGAGGTATCGATAGGCGAGCTTTTTATTCCGAATGTCGCCCGCCGTCGTTTTATATTCAAAGACATAGCTGTACTCGTCCTGACGGTTCAGCTCGTTTATCACGGTTTGTAACGAGACTTTCCCAAGCTCAGAGCCCGGTTCCGCCGAGTCCCGCATATTCGGAGCGATATGCTGCATCATGGCATCATACTTGCCCATCGTGAAACGTATGGACGCATCCGAACGGTCGTCGGCGTATTGATAATGGATGTTTTCCGTTTCGACGTCGATAAGCGCGATGTAGTTGTACTCGCGCATTGTGATAGCCGAAATTACTTTTTCCTCTTTATCCTGGCGGTCGATGTCCATGGAATACATTACGCCCTCGATATCGCCGCTGGCGGGGTTTTGCAGCATATGAAGAAGCACATTGATAAGATGCGTTTCTCCGGTATCCATCATGCGATGATAGGTTATATGCAGCTGAGTATTCCCGGCATTATATTGTTCGATGAGGTGGCTTCTGTCCGTGATTTTCAAAAAGTTCGCCGCTTCTTGCGGGTCTTTGATCATCGGCACAAAAGCTTCCCTCAGGTCGTCTATAGTTTTGACCTCGCGCTGCTTCAAAACATTTTCGGCGATCCCGCGCCCGCCGTTTTGTGTGTTTTTGGTGATATTCAGGCGGAGGACAAGAAGGGCGTCGGAGTTTGCAGTCAGAAGCTGCTCGAGAGAATCTTCATAAGCCCTGTATTCGTCTTCGCTGCGTGCACGTTCCACGGCATATTGGGCAGTCGCGCGCTGCTGGATGGAAACATATACGATAAGCAGCGCGATCGCCTCCGTGGCACCCATGAGCGACATCGCAGGAAGCACATATTGTATGCAGGGACTGATGACGGGAAAAAGAAAGCACAGAAGGAACATGATCTGTTCGCGCTTATCCGCCTTTTTGTTTATCTCTGCCGACCGGACGGCAGTCACAATAATTGCGCAAATCAGATAAAAATACGAGAAGGCGATATAAGCCACGAAGAAGGTTCCGCGCGAATATATGCCGGCAGGACTGACGGAATAAAAAATACCGGTAAAAAGGTTAACGATCAAAAGCAGCAGCTCGATCAGCGGACCCGCAGTAAGCCAGGCCTTGACCTTATTCTTTGCGGGACGCCCGCTGACCCAGTAATAAGCGTACAGCGTCCACAAGTAGCAAATCATCGAAAGCGAGGCGTAGAAGATAAACATCGTCGCCTTCAGGGTGACGGGAGCAATGGCGGCAGGCAGGGCCTGAAAGCACTCGGCTATGAGTATCACCGCACAGGAGAGCAGCATCTGGATATACGTTCTGCGGCTGTAATCCTTCTGCGGTTCCAGATACGCCGCGACCCCAAGCGACAAAACGATGCAGATGCCAAGGATCGGGACCGCGAGTTCTGCTGCTTTCAATATACTTTCTGTCATTATTCCCATCTCATTCCTGTCATCCGTCAGCCAAAGGCTGATATTATCTTCATTCGTCTTAGCCCGGATTTCTAAGGACGTCGCGTCATAAGCCGGAATACAGCTGCACTTTCCCTTCGTCCTGATCTCTTTTCCATCCGAAAGGACGCAGGCCGTTTTAACGTTATAGTTCTCATCGCCGACGAACGCATTTACAGCGCTGTGAACGATCTGATATTTGCCGGCGCTTGCTGCGATCGCTGCGGCAGACGGGACGTCATGTTTGTACCCGTATGCGGCAAGCCCGCCCGCGACAACGTTCTCAAAAAGCAGAGCATTGGCCGGTGTTCTTTCGTAGTCCGGCGCGGCGAGGATACTTGTATCGTAAAGGACACCGCCAGAATACCGACTCGCTCATTTGCAGCCTGAGAAGTTTTTCCCCGTTCCCTGCTTTGAGGCGTCCGCGGCGTAAAGTGGCGTATCCCGCTTTGTATTTCTCTTATCGGCATATTTTTTTTGAAGCAAGACAGACATTTATCTCAGGAATCTTTTTAACTGCATTATACTCTACCGGAACCAACCTTTCAATGAATTACTCACAGCATATTTGTGACTTTTCAAAAATTCATGCTGCGCCATGCCGTCCCCAGCCGCCTTCACCGGATGGTTTCGTAAGAAAAGGCCAGGCTCCCGCCGCCGCGTCCGGATTTGTGACGCCGGGCGAGGGCTTATACTTGCGGAATAAAAACGGCTATTGACGATTTCACTGTTCGTTTTTCAGTTGGTCGCGGATGCGGCAGTACCGGTTGACCGGTCCGTCGCCCGCAAGGAGCTTTTTCCGTGATTTGCACGAAAAAGCCTTCGGCTGTTGTCTAGAAATCTGATAAGCTGTTGCAAATCCATCGACGGAGTAATTTTCACTTCAGAAGACTCCGCAAAAGTCAAAAGCTGCCCGGGCTCCGCGCTGAAATTATCTTTCTGCGTTCAACGTAAATTGCCAAGCCATATAAACGACATCGGCCGCGCTCTGAAAAAATCAAAGTGCGGCCTGACGTCAATTTCCATATTTTGGTGGAGGCGAGGAGAATTGAACTCCTGTCCGAAGACAAATTCACATGGCTTTCTCCGAGTGCATCCGTCGATTTAGATTTCCTCACCGCGCCGCGCGGCGGCGCGCTGTGCGGTTCGGTAGCCTTTTAAGTCATGACGCGCCCAAAGGCGTAAGCGCGTTCACGTTCACCGCTAAGTTACGCCCTAACCCCTGCCGCGGTACTCAGGAGCAGGACGGCTGCCAGTTAATTAGGCAGCAAGCGCCATTTCGTTTCTGTTGAAGTTAACGTTGATGACGTTGTTGGAATTGTTGTTCGCATTTAATGCTTTTGCGGAGGTTTTAAGCGGTCCCGCACCGCTACTCGCTTACCATGCTTCATTATCCCCGTCGAAACCATTACGCCCCCATGTTCAAAATATATAATCGCGCGGCGCGCTCAGCGCGCACAGCGGAATTATCCGAAAACAAACTGCAGCCATTTTTCGCACAGCTCCGGCCAACCTTCGCAGTGGGGATTTATCAGCGCGGGTTTCATCGTGCTCTGATCGTTGCACAGCGACAGGCCGTGCGCGCCCTGCGGGAAAATGTGCATTTCAAACGGCACGTTGTTCTCACGCAGCGCTTTGGCGAACATCAGCGAATTCTCCACCGGCACCGCTTCGTCGGAAAAAGTATGCCACATAAACGTCGGCGGCACCTGCGGATTCACTTGATTCTCGAGCGACATACGCCCGACGAGCTCCTCAGGCGCGTCCGCGCCGAGAAGATTAATAAACGAATTGCGATGCGCGAAGGGCCCGGAAGTGATGACCGGATACCCGAGAATAAGCGCATTCGGCTTGAATGAATCGCTCGGGACCCCGAGCGCGTCGGAGATGAATTTTTCCTGCCAGAAGACCGAAAGGCTCGCGGCAAGATGTCCGCCCGCAGAAAAACCGCCTATCGCGATTTTGTCCGGGTCGGCGTGGAAATGCGCGGCACGCGAACGGATAACGTTCATCGCAGCGGCGGCTTCGAGCAGCGCTACGGGATATCTTACCGGTGCCACCTCATAGTCGAGTACGAATACGTTGAATCCGCGCGAAAGGAATCTTACCGCGACCGGCTCCGCTTCGCGGAAGGAGACGAAATGATATCCGCCGCCGGGGCAGATGAGAACTGACGCTCTGCGGCGCTCGGGCTCGACCTCGGGGGACACATCCGGCACATACGCCGTCAGCGTAGGCTCGCGGTATTCGGGCCAGCCGAGCGGATTCTTGGGGTCGCGCGCCTTGTCGCGTTCGGCCTTGAGCTCATCGAGTAGTTTCGTATTCAGCGCGGGAAACAATTCTCGTAATTTTATGACTTCATAGGTCATCGGTGTATCTCCTTATATTTCCGATTATCAGCGATCACGCTGTTTCAGTGCTCTGTCCATTTCGCGCGCGGCGCTTCTCTTGGCCATATCCGCCCGCTTGTCGTACAGCTTTTTGCCGCGGCACAATCCGACCTCGACCTTTACCCGCGGGCCCTTAAAATATACCTTAAGCGGCACGAGCGTAAGGCCTTCCTGCTTGACCTGCCCGTACAGCTTCATTATCTCGCGCTTATGCATCAAAAGCCGCCGCTCGCGCAGCGGGTCGCGGTTGAAGATGTTGCCCTGCTCGTAAGGGCTGATGTGCATACCCTTGACGTACAGTTCGCCGTCCTCGATATCGCACCACGCGTCCTTGAGATTGACCCTGCCCATGCGTACGGATTTGACCTCCGTGCCGCACAGTTCTATCCCGGCCTCGTACGCCTCTTCAACGAAATAATCGTGCCACGCCTTTTTGTTCTGGGCCGCGGCGCGCTCTTCCTCCCGTGCCATATATCCTCCCACGCGGCGGATATCATTGTATAACGAAACTCCCGCCGCCGCAAGCGACTTTTTCTTCCGAAAAAGTAAAATTTATCATGCTTGTTTATAATCGTACAACATATTATAGTCCATTTTGCCAGGGCGCGCAAGCGCGTATCAGTCGACGGTTTTCGCGGTATACGGGACTCTCCCGGCGGACGGCGGCAAATTTCGCGCGGCCGCATATGCGGGCGTGCCTTCATAGAAAGTTGTGTGCCGGGCGTCCGCCGGCCGCGCAAAGCAATATGAGCCGGCGCAGCGAGCCGCGCTGTTTTGCGTCGCTCCCCGCGAAGCTTCCGAGCCTCTGCCGCGCCGGTTTTATGCGTGCTGAGCTTTTCCGCAGTCGCGGATAATTTTGTATTTTTTCGCCGCGCCTATGGCTAAAACGACGCGAAAACGTTATAATGTGATATGGCGCTTTTTTGCCCGGAACCGTTGGCTGCCGCGGCGCAGCGCCGTACGCGATACCGAATTATTTTTCAAAAGGTTGATGCTTTGTGCCCGAAACAGACTCGCTCGCCGCGAGCATCCGCAAGAGGCGGACTTTCGCGATAATTTCCCACCCCGACGCCGGCAAAACGACCCTGACCGAGAAGCTGCTGCTTTACGGCGGGGCGATAAGACTCGCCGGCGCGGTCAAAGGCCGCAAGGCTCACAAATACGCCGTATCCGACTGGATGGAGATCGAGAAACAGAGAGGAATCTCGGTTACCTCGAGCGTCATGGAGTTCGACTACGACGGTTACCACATCAATATTCTCGACACCCCCGGGCATCAGGATTTCAGTGAGGACACTTACCGGACTCTTGTCGCCGCGGACAGCGCCGTCATGCTCATAGACGGGGCCAAGGGCGTCGAGGCGCAGACGGTGAAGCTTTTCCATGTCTGCCGCATGCGCGGGATACCGATATTTACTTTCGTCAATAAAATGGATCGCTTCTGCAAAAATCCTTTCGACCTCATGCAGGAGATAGAGCAGACGCTCGGCATAAAGTCCTGTCCGATGAACTGGCCTATCGGCAACGGCAGCGACTTCAGGGGCGTCTACAACAGGAAGCTCAGGCAGATAGAGCTGTTCTCGAGCGAAGGTCACGGACACAGCGCGTCGGACTATATATCCGGCAAGGCCGACGACCCGAAGTTCCGCGAGCTGCTCGGCGAGGTGCTGTTCTCTCAGCTCTGCGACGACATCGAGCTGCTTGACGCCGCGGGCGACGAGTTCGACATCGCGCGCGTGCGCGACGGCGAGCTTACCCCGCTTTATTTCGGCAGCGCGATGACCAATTTCGGCGTACAGCCGTTCCTCGAGGACTTTCTCGAGTACGCGCCGTCGCCCGCTTCGCGCTCCTCCGACCAGGGCGTTATTCCCGCCGAATCCGAGGATTTCTCGGGCTTTGTTTTCAAAATACAGGCGAACATGAATCCCGCTCACCGCGACCGCATCGCGTTCATACGCATCTGCTCCGGCCGTTTCGAGAAGGACATGAGCGTTCTCCAGACCCGCACCGGCAAGCTTATAAAGCTCGCGCAGCCGCAGCAGTTTCTTGCGCAGGACCGCAGCATCGTCGAGGAAGCCTATGCCGGCGATATAATCGGCGTATTCGACCCCGGGATATTCAGTATCGGCGACACTCTCTGTTCGCCGAAGCAGCCTTTCAATTTCGAAGGCATACCGATGTTTCCGCCCGAGCACTTCGCCCGGGTATCGATAAAGGACGCGATGAAGCGCAAACAGTTCCTGAAGGGCGTCGAGCAGATAGCTCAGGAGGGTGCGATACAGCTCTTCAAGCGTCCGGACACGGCTTACGAATCGCTGGTCGTCGGCGTCGTCGGCGTACTGCAGTTCGAGGTGCTCGAGTACAGACTGAAGAACGAATACGGCGTCGATATCCTTATCGAGAACCTGCCGTACAACTATGCGCGCTGGGTCACTCCGGCAAAATTCACCGGCGAGACACTCGGATTTACCGGCGACGCGCTCATTCTCGAGGACCGCTATCAGCGGCAGGTCGTGCTCTTCACGAACAAGTGGTTCATGCAGCGTACAATCGACGAGAACAAGGACGCGAAATTTGCGGAGATACCGCCGTCATTTCAGGGCTGAAGTCCGCAGCGCAGCGGGATCCGCCGGCGGCAAGCCGGAGACCCGCAGTAAAACTGAATAACAAAACATTGTGCCGTCCCGGCCGCAGACGAATGCTCTGTTTGAGCGCAGCGCCTGCGAACGAGCTTTTGCCGCCGGGTCAGGTTATGCGAAAAGGCTGCCGCGGACAACTCGCGGCAGCCTTTTTTATATATAAGGACACACAATATGCGGCGGGGAAGGCCTGTTCGCGCCGCGCTCGGCGGACGCTGTCCGGCGCCCGTATCCTGCGCACGCAGATACTCGGCCGCCGCCGGAAATATCCTTCCGGCTTATCCGATCTTTAGTCTGTTTACTTATTCGTAACGGCAGCGAACGTTTCTCACAGCTTGCCGATAAGTCTTACATAGAATTCGATGCATTTGCCGAATTTCTCCGTCGGCAGGTGCTCGTTCAGATTATGCATGCTCTCGCGTTCCTCGCGGCTGAGTTCGAGCGGCGTGAAACGGAAAACGTCGCGGCATATCGGCGCATAGTGGCGCGAATCGCTCTGCGCGAGCATTATGTAGGGCGTGACTATCGCGTCGGGGTATGTCTCGGCGACGGTCGAGCGCACCAGCTCGTAGCCTGCGCCGGAGGTATCGGAGACGGGCGACGGCTCGGCGGAAAATATCGTCTTCACTTCGACGCGGTCGTCGTTTATCACGCGTTTTACTCTCCCAACGTCGTATCCTACGCTCTCGCCTACGGAGTTGCGGATATTTGCGACGGCGCGCACGGTGTTCGGCAGTATATTCGCGCTGCGGCTGGCTTCGAGCATCGTCACGGCGAAGGTAGTGCGGCACATTGCCGCCGTCTCGCCGCCGTTTTTAACGAACATCCGCAGCAGCAGCGGCTTAAAAAGCCAGAGATTCGAGAAGACCGCCCTGAGCCCGAAAGGCGTGTGTCTGCCGAGAATGTCGAACATCTCGAGATTCGTTTTCGTGAAATGGGCGCGGAACGGCTTCTTGTCGAGCCTGATTATCGCGCGCGCGAGCCTTGCCGCGGGATCGTCGCCCGATGGCGACGACGAATGTCCGCCCGGCGCGCGCACCGTGAGCTCGAGGTCTGTGCGTCCCTTTTCGGCGGTGCCTATGACGGCTATCGGTTCTTTGACGCCAGGGAACGCTCCGCGCACTACGGCTCCGCCTTCGTCGAGCACGGCGAGCGGCTTTATTCCGCGTTCCTTAAGAAGCGCCACTATTGACGGCGTACCCTTTACTCCGCCTATCTCTTCATCGGCTCCGAAGGACAGATAAACGTCGTGCTCCGGGACGAATCCCTCGCCGACGAGCCGCTCGACCGCTTCAAAGATCCCGGCGACGGTGACTTTCGTGTCTATGCTGCCGCGTCCCCAGACGCACCCGTCCTTCACGAGCCCCGAAAACGGCGGATTCGTCCAGCCCTCCGCGGGCGCGGGGACGACGTCGTAATGCGCCATCAGCACGACCGGCGCGTCGGGAGATCTGCCGCGCCAGCGGTAGAGCAGCGAATAACCCGCCACTCTCTCG
>Ga0183095_10765_pt1 | contig 29616 bp, 27 predicted proteins | sample BioMet4_FD_130346 | JGI IMG/M metagenome (GOLD analysis project Ga0183095, IMG submission 130346) | Microbial communities from bioreactor (seeded with sewage sludge) at LBNL, California, USA - Biofuel metagenome 4 (v2) (version 3) | ecosystem: Engineered > Bioreactor > Anaerobic > Unclassified ...
GAGCCCATTTTTCTGACCGTAATTGATGAATTGCTTGCTTTTCTCTTGATAGAGGTCTATGCCATCATCGGCGGTAGAGAACCATATCCGACCACGGCGATCCATGACGATATTGTTGATGTTGTTACAACTCAAGGCGCCAGGGGTGTTGGAATAAACGTAATGTTTATAAGTATTGTCCTTCAAGTTGTAACAGAACACTCCGGTGGTTTCTGTCGCAATCCACAACCTTTCGGAGCGGTCAATGCATAGGCTTGGGATAACCAACTGCCCTTCCTTCTTGAGCAGTTGTGTAAAAGCTCCTGTTTGTGGGTTAAGCGATGCAACACCTTGTGAAGTGGCGACAATGATGAGATCCTTATATGGCACGATGTCCCTTACGATGTCTGATGGTAAGGAATGTGGGTCATTCTTGATGTTCTTATAGATAGTGGAACGCCCAGTACTAAGGTTTATCCGATCGAGACCTCCTAGATGGGTTCCAACCCAAAGGGTATTGCGAGACTTGTCGAAGTAGATGGACTTCAGATTGTTTTGAGAAACGAGATTGCCTGGGTATTTATACCACTTGAATTTGTTAGTTTGGCGATTGTAAACGTTCAATCCACCGCCTTCGGTACAAATCCATAGGTTGCCTTTATCATCTTCGGTCATGCGTCCAACTATACGGCTACTCAGTCCGGCATCCTCGTTGTCTGAAGCTGAAAAGTGTGTGTAGATTTCGTATTCTGGGTTGAAATAGCTCACGCCGCCAAAATATGAGCCTATCCACAGGGTGCCTTGTTCGTCTTTGACGACACTCCAGATGCTTGAGTTGGCCAATTGACCTGACATGACTCCTGCTGTAAAGAACCTTGACTTGTCGCTTTTTGTATCATAACGTACGAGTCCATGGAAAGTGCCAATCCACATATTGCCAAAGTCATCCTCACAAAAGGCTCTTACAAAGTTGGAAATAAGTAGATTGCCTACCTTGACATTCTTTATACTTCCGTTGGCATCGATGGTCCAAAATCCATTATTCCAGCTACCCACCCACATGCGATGCTTGCTATCTTCATAGACTGTCGTGATATTGCCTGACTTTATCGGGTTAGACAATTTGCCTTTAGCATAGAGGTAGAGACCACCGGACTGAGTGCCAATCCATAGCTGGCTTCTTGTATCGAAAGTTAAGCTGGTGATGATTTCCTTTTGAGGAAGGCGGAGATATGTTTTGAAACGAGATTCTTTGGGCAGGAATGATAGAACCAAATTGTTTTCACCGACAAACAATCCATTATCATAGCATATAGCGCCGAGATGATTTCCGTATCTCAATGTTGTAAACTTGAAAGTCTGCACGTCCATCCTTGTCACGCCCTCCGTGCAAAGCAGATAAAGAAAGCGACCCTTGTCGCCGGTAATTCGGACTATATTATTGCAGAATAAGCTTTGCCTGTTATTTGTCTTATGTCGGAAAGTTTGGATCGAGTTGCCATTGTAGCTGTTGAGGCCATTGCGCGTTGCAATCCAAACCATGCCGTCATTGTCTATATATAAGTTGTTAATCGTGATCTGTGAAAGCCCTTCTTCAGGTGTCAGATGATTAAAACTTACATTTTGTGCATGAATATTGGCCAACAACAAGGATAGTAATATGGTAAAATAAAGTCTTCTCATAATCGGTGATTTTTTGACAACTGATGATAACAAAGATACTGTTTTTTTTTGAATTCTTACCTTTTTTATTAAGAACTTGAGAAAAGTTAGTAGCCAAAATTCAAATTATAATATCACGTTTAGATTGTTGTCACTACAGAATAAATCATTTTCGAACCTATGGTCAACGAGTTTTTGGATAGTCAAAGGTACCTTATGGGTTTGTGATTCAAATTGATTCACACGATGATTCAAATTGATTCACGTCGTAATTCAAATTGATTTACTCGATGAATCAAATTAATTCATGATCGGCTTACAAAGCAATGTGCCACAAATCGTTGATTTGTAATGGAGTAAATTTATTTGGATTGGGTGAGACTGCTGCGTTTGTCGCGGTGATAGCTGCGATACTCATCAAGTGGAATTTCTACATTAGGCTCAACAAGATCACTGTTATGGGGGAGACGGAAGCGCAGGTAGCGAATGTTTAGGCCACGTGAAATCCACATCGATTCATAGTAAGTCTGAATCGTAAGCAAAGGCGAACCAATGAGGTTGGCTGGTGTTTGATGGTAAAGATCCTCTGTACACATATCTATTGGCAGACCATTGTGTTCCACCATGAGCCTGGTATATGTGAAGAGGAAGTTGGAATCGGTCTTTAAATGTATTGTTCCACCATCGACAAGGAAATGCCGAAAGCGTTCCAGAAAGAAAGTAGAACTAAGCCGTTTGCGTGGATTTTTCATCTGGGGGTCAGAGAAAGTGAGCCAGATTTCCTGCACTTCGTCTTTTGCAAAGAAACGATCAACGATTTCGATGTTCGTACGGAGGAAGGCCACATTGGGCAGTTGTTGTTCCAATGCCTGCTTTGCGCCAGTCCACATGCGCGATCCTTTGATGTCTACACCAATAAAATTGACGTTGGGGAAGAGTCGTGCCAACCCCACTGTGTATTCTCCTTTGCCGCAACCCAGTTCCAAAACGAGTGGGTTGTCGTTGTGAAAGTACTCCTCACGCCAATGTCCCTGCATAGCGAAGGGCACATTGTCAACGACCGAAAACGGATATTCGAAGACATTGCTCATCGTTTTCATCTCAGCGAACTTGGCTAGCTTACCTTTTCCCATGATCTTTATTTTAGCTGCAAAATTACGAGAAAATCCCTGTTTTTCCAACAAAAAGCGGTGTGAAAGATATAAGAATGACCCATTGTCGCACTTTCAGGGAAACAATGGACGATAAAAAATCCCCGTTCGTAGATACGAGCGGGGATTATGATTATGTTGGAATGATCAGTCAATAATTACTGTTGTCCAACCATGTTTGTCTTCAACGGTACCATATTGGATGCCGCGAAGTGTATCGTATAGTTTTTTGGACCATGGGCCAGGCTGTTCGCCGTAGTCGTAACGTTTGCCGGTATCCAAGTCGTCAAGATAGCTGATAGGTGAGATAACGGCAGCCGTACCGCAAGCACCAGCCTCTTCGAATGTGTTGAGTTCTTCCTCGGGAATCGGTCTACGCTCCACTTTCATACCTAGATCCTCTGCAATTTGCATGAGGCTCTTATTAGTGATGGAGGGTAGGATCGAGGTAGATTTCGGTGTAACATAAGTGTTGTTCTTGATGCCAAAGAAGTTGGCAGCACCACACTCGTCCACATATTTCTTTTCCTTGGAGTCAAGGTAGAACTCGCTTGCATAACCTTTGGAAGCTGCAATCTGGTGAGCCTTCAATGATGCGGCATAGTTGCCACCCACTTTATATGTACCTGTGCCGAGGGGGGCAGCGCGGTCATATTCGCGGATAATAACGTATGGATTGGTTGCGAAGCCACCCTTGAAGTAAGGACCGACCGGGGTAACAAAGATCAGGAAGCAATACTCCTTTGCTGGATGTACACCAACTTGTGCAGATGTACCAATGAGCAATGGGCGGATATATAGTGTAGCGCCACTCTCGTAAGGTGGAATGAATTCTTGGTTAAGACGCACTACCTTGGCAACCATTTCCTCGAATAGGTCAGTGGGAACCTCTGGCATTACTATGCCTTGGCAGGTACGTTGTAGTCTGGCGGCATTCTCGTCCATGCGAAAAACGCGTACTTTGCCGTCTGGACAACGATAGGCTTTCAGTCCTTCGAAGGCTTCCTGACCATAATGTAAGGATGTTGCGGCCATGTGAAGGTTGAGATACTCATCCGAGCACACCTCGATTTCACCCCATTTTCCATCCCGATAATAGCATCTAACATTGTAGTTGGTTCTCATGTAACCAAAGGACAGATTACCCCAATCTAAATCTTTCATATTGATAGTTATTTTAAATGAAATAAACAATATTGTTGCAAAAGTAAGAATAAATACTTTGGATTACAACTTTTTGCCTTACTTTTTATTCATCTGATAGGATTTTCTGAATTTCGGCATCAGTTTTGGTCAGCCGATCCTTACAGAGTTTGATGAGTTGTTGAGCTTTTTTCAGTTGCTTGGACATCTCATCAATATCCAATTCGTTGTTTTCCAATTTCTCTACAATGTCTTCCAATTGTCGGATGGCATTCTCATATTTTGTCTCTGTAGCCATAATCAATAAATAATAATGGTGATTTTATGTTTTGGGGAGGATTATTTCACGATGGAATGTATAGTTCCATGCTCCAGCCTTGTCTCGATTTCGTCACCAGGCTGCAGCTGAGATGGATCGCGAACTGTCTTACCTTGAAGCGTCGTGATGCTGTAGCCTCTCTTTAAAAGCAACTTTGGGTCAACGGCATTGAGTCTTATGGAGAGCTGGTCGAGTCGATGACGCTCATTGAGCATGCCCCTTTCAATCAATGGTCGAATGCCTGTGGTGATAAGTAGGAGTCTTTGTTGCTGAGCGGAAAGATGGCTCTTGGTATTGTTAGTGATTTGAGAGGACAGTCGTTCTAGTCGTGCTTCCTGACGTGTCTTCACCATGGAGAAGAGTAGGGGGATGCGTTCGGAACACCGATCGAGCCGTGATTGCTCTTGGATCATGTGTTGTGTGACCTGTGTGGTAATGCTGTTTTGCAAGTTCTCAATGTGTTTCCAAACATTTGCGAGGTTGTCGATGAGTAGTGCTGCGGCTGCTGTGGGTGTCTTGACTCGTGTGTTTGAGATCATGTCAAGCACGCTTTCGTCTCTGTCATGTCCAATGCCGGTGATGACGGGAAGTGGAAAATTAGCCACGTTCTCGGCAAGAGCCAAAGTGTCAAAGCCACTCATATCGGCTGTTGCACCACCTCCGCGGATGATGACTACTACGTCAAAGCGATGAATTTGTCGGTTGATTTGATTGAGGGAGGCAATTATTGTAGGTTCCACTTGCTCACCTTGCATGATGGCAGGGAATAGGGTTGGGTAAAACTTAAAACCATAATCGTTGTGCTCCAATTGACTACAGAAGTCACCATATCCTGCCGCATTCTCACTGGAAATTACCGCTAGTCGCTGTGCGAATGACGGAATTTGAAGTTCCTTTTGGATGTCGAATACGCCCTCGGCCTTGAGTTGATGGATGATTTCCTGACGCTTGCGTGCCATATCTCCCATAGTATAGGTCGGATCTATGTCCTGTACGATCCATGAGAAGCCGAAGGCCTCATGAAAATTTGGCTCTACCAAGAGCAAAACTTTCATGCCAGCATGTAGCGGCTGACCAGTAACACTTTCGAACTTTGGACGGAGTTTTGACCACGAGGTTTTCCAACACTTGGCAGACGCACGTGCCACGGGCGTTGGAGAGAACAGGTCCTTTTGTATGAGTTCCATATAGCAATGGCCACGAACCTCACGTGCCTCGGACAATTCAGCCTCCACCCAATAGGCGTGGTCAAACGTAGACTCAATAACTTCGCGTACAAGCGAGTTGAGTTCATATAATGTGAGTGCTTTCTGTGGCATACAACCGTATAATCGGAACTGTACATTCCTAAGCTCTTAACTTAGGAATGCTTCGGCCTATACTCCTATTTTTTACTTCCAGTCTGATAAGCTTTCCAATAGTTTGGAACGCCATAGCCGTAGATGTTATCTGGGAAATCGGCACGGCTGCCTGACTTTCTGACGAGGTCCATGATTTCATAAGCAGACCTTTCGGGTAGAGCCTGCCACAGACAGGTTACCATTCCCGCGCTGATTGGTGCCGCAAACGAAGTGCCATTTGCTGTAGTGATGATGCCAGTTCCATCGATTACAGTTGAGTTTACGCCCTGGGCGCCTATGTCTGGCTTTACTCTGCCGTCATAGGAAGGGCCTACTGAACTGAACGTTGCATTGACACTGTCGGCCGTAAGGGCAGCAACACAAAGTATGTCTCGGGCATCTGCTGGGAAGTTTGTACGTTTCCACGTGCGCCCTCCCTCGTTTCCAGCACTGTTGACTAGTATCATTCCCTTGGACGCAATCCTTGATGCGGTTCGGGAATTGATGGCAGTATTGCCGTTCTGTTCACGATATTGATGATTCATGGACTTGTCATCGAACTTGAAATAACCGAGTGAAGAGCTGATGACATCTGCTCCAATGGAGTCAGCATACTCTACAGCCTGCACCCACCAATCCTCTTCAACCAAGTATTCTGTTGGCCCATCTTCGCTTCGGAGCAATACAAATGAGGCATGAGGAGCTGTTCCAATAAACATGCTATCTACGTTGGCGCCAATGTCTGAGAGTACCATAGTGCCATGATCCCCTAGACCGTAGACATCAGCATTGTAGGGATAGACGAAGTCGCGCTGCCCTATAATGTTCACATTCTTGAAATAAGGTATCTTGTCCACGTTTTGGAAACCACCGTCGATGATTGCAATGGTCATGCCATCACCACGAAATCCAGCCTCATGAAGCTTAAGTCCATTGAGCATTTCAATCTGGTGTTTGCCTAGACCGTAAGAATTTGTTTTTACCATGAACTTGGCGGTAGAGTCCACAACGATAGTTTCGCGTTGTTCGGGAACGATGGAATCTGGTGCCTCAAACACTTTGTCAGCTATCTTGACGAATGATAATTGGCTAATGTTTTCTAGTGTTTTTTTGTCCGTAACTTTAACAAGTGCAGTGTTATTCCATTTGCTGCCACCAATAACATGTAGTCCAACCTTCTCTATTCTTTCTAGATAGCGTTGTGATACGGGTAAGTCAGTGGAGTCAACCTGTAGGTTTTGCTTATATCTTCGACGTAATGCTTTCTCGGATAGAAACTTCTCGGGGTGACGCAACGTAAAGTCTGTTCCTTTTTTGTCTTGTAGCCAAAGTCTATAGATAGAGTAATGCCCTCCAGGGTAGGGCACTTTCTTAGTTTTCTGTGCCGACAGCGAAAGTCCGCCTACTAAGCACAGAAGTGATAATAGTATTTTTTTCATACATGAATTTTTATTTGGGTCTTGCAAAAATAGGTGTAAAAAGGCGAAACACCAAATCTTTTTAGTACTTTTGCAACTATCCTATGGAGAAAGATAACAAACAAGCAACACTAGAATTAGGTACCAAACCCGTAGGCTCATTACTCCTGCGATATGCGATGCCTGCGATCATTGCGATGGTCGCTTCTTCCCTTTATAACATCATTGACCGTATCTTTATTGGCCAAGTGGTAGGTCCTTTGGCGATCTCTGGTCTTGCAATCACCTTTCCTTTTATGAATCTTTCGGCGGCGTTTGGTGCTGCCGTGGGCGTGGGAGCATCGACTGCGATCTCGATTAGACTTGGTCAGCGTGATTATAAGACGGCAGAAAATCTATTGGGTAATACCTTGACGCTAAACTTTATTGTTGGATTGATGTTTGGGACGGTATGTCTAATTTTCATCGACCCAATTCTTAGATTCTTTGGTGCCAGTGACCAGACGCTGCCATATGCGCGCGATTTCATGCAAGTCATTCTCGTAGGCAATATCATTACGCATGAGTACTTTGGTATGAACGCTGTGCTTCGCGCTGCAGGAAAGCCACGACAGGCTATGAATGCCACCCTCTTCACGGTGGTAATGAACATCATGCTGGACGTGATCTTTATCCTTTGGTGGGGTTGGGGCATTCGAGGAGCGGCTATTGCCACAATCATTTCGCAGGCAATGGCGTTCGTTTACCAAATGGTGTTACTGAGTGATAAGAAAGCATTTCTGCATCTCAAGCGTGGCACTTATCGATTAAAGAAGGCTTTGGTGAAGAGCATTGTTGAAGTGGGTGTTTCCCCTTTGTTTATGAATATCTGCACAAGCATCGTAGTAATCTTTATGAACAATCAGTTCGTCAAGTACGGAGGAGATCTCTCTGTGGGATCGTACGGCATCGCAAACAGTGTTGCTGTAGTGTTCGTCATGTTCGTCATGGGTCTCAATCAGGGCATGCAACCCATTGCAGGCTACAACTATGGGAGTCAACAGATTGACCGTTTGATGCAGGTTGTTAAACTTTCTATTATCTCTGCTACTTGTATTATGACAGTTGGATGGCTCATCGCAATGTTCATTCCCGAGCAATGCGCTCGCCTTTTTACTACCGACCCAGAGCTCATTAAACTATCTTCACGCGCCATCCGCATCAATATGATTTGCTTCCCAGTCATCGGTTTCCAAATGGTCACAACTAATTTTTTCCAGTGTATAGGTAAAGCAAAACTTAGTATTTTCCTTTCTCTGTCTCGTCAATTGCTATTCTTGCTCCCTTTAATAGCCGTGTTGCCTCGCTATTTTGGCGTTGACGGAGTTTGGTTCTCACTACCTACGGCAGATGCCATTGCAGCTGTCGTTGCTTCAATCCTGATGACTTCCTTTATGAGAAAACTAAAAAAACAAACAGTATAGCTATCATGAACAATCCGGGTATCATCATTAATGTGGGTCGCCAGATAGGTGCTGGTGGAAATAGGATAGCCAAGTTTTTGGCTAAAGAGTTCAGTTGTAAGTTCTACGACAAGGAACTGCTCAATCTTGCAGCCAAGGAAAGTGGATTCTGCGAGAGGTTTTTCGAGCAGAATGATGAACATAAGAAGTTCTTTAAGACACTCTTTCATGTGCATGTCCCATTGTTAGGCGACAATAATTTCTATAAAAACAACTTCGGTCAAGAAAGTCTTTACCAGTTTCAATGTGAGGCAATACGCAAGGCAGCAGCAGCTGGAGATTGTGTTTTCGTAGGAAGAACAGCCGACTATGTGCTGAGAGAATATACTAATACGTTCAATCTCTTTGTTTCGGCCAGTCTTGAAGATCGTGTTGACCGAGTTTCGGAGCGTAAGAACATTGACCGCGCGGCGGCCGAAAGGTTTCTGAGATGTGAGGAAGAAGAGCGCGCTTCCTACTATAATTACTATACGGGCAAACGATGGGGACATGCTGATAGCTACGACCTCTGTGTCAACACGAGTGTCCTTGGGATTGAGAAGACAGAGCAATTCATCGCTAATTTTATCCGCCAAAGGTTTGGTTTAACCGAAACGGTCAAACCTTAAGCAAGCTAATGTTATGACAACAGTTGGCATCATCAGCGATACACACGGCTTCTGGGATGAGAAATATGAGTTCTATTTCCAGGATTGCGATGAGATATGGCATGCTGGTGACATAGGAAGTTCATATGTGGCGGATAAGTTTGAGGACATGAAGCCACGCTTTAGAGCCGTCTTTGGCAACATCGATGACTATGATATGCGTGCTCGCTATCCTGAGATTCAGCGATTTAAGGTTGAGGATGTTGAGGTGATGATGAAGCATATCGGTGGCTATCCGGGGCGATATGATGCATCAGTTCGTCGCATCATAATGCAAGACCCGCCCAAACTCTTCATCTCGGGACATTCTCATATTCTCAAAGTGATGCCCGATAAGACCCTAGATCTACTTCATATCAATCCCGGAGCAGCCGGAATGTCTGGTTGGCAAAGGGAGAGGACCCTTGTAAAATTGATTATCGAGGGCAATAAATTCTCCGATTGTGAAGTTATTACTTTAGGTAAACGATAACGAAAAGCTTATGGATGCACTTGCCTTACCCATTCACAACTATCTCTTATTGATGAAAAGGTCGGCCCTTTTAGTGTCTGAGCGCGATAAAGCCAACATGATCTTGCTCGTCACAATGCTCGGTCAACTTGATAAGGACATCATTTCATACCACTATGGTTTGTTTGACAAGGAGCTTGAGCCCTTGGAAACGATTGCAAAACGATATGATGTGCAACCCGAAGTCATTACTGAAATCATAGAAAAGGATCTCCACAAGCTTGCCATCACTCCAGAATGGCAAATGATGATGCAAGGTTTCTCGCCGACCGTAAAGCAAAAAATCGGTATCAATAAAGTATAGAGCTATATTATTTCTTCTGATATTCAAACTACATCTCTATATAAACTCATGACCAAACTAGGTGAAATCATAGAACTACCCAAGATTATAGACCCACGTGGGAACCTCACGGTTGCGGAGCAAGGACAACAAGTGCCCTTTGATATCAGCCGAGTGTATTGGGTATATGACGTCCCTTCAGGCGAGCATAGAGGCGGACATGCACATCGTCATTGCCGTGAATATATCGTCGCAGTTAGCGGCTCCTTCACGGTTACATTGGATAATACTCACGAAAAGCAATCATTTCTTCTCAATCACCCTTATCAAGGGCTATTGGTAGAGACCAAGGTATGGCGCACATTGGAAGACTTTTCTTCTGGTGCGGTATGTCTAGTGTTGGCTGAAGACCCTTTTGATGAAGACGACTATATCCGTGAATATAGCGATTATGTAAGAGAAATTATACAGAACCCATAATCATTGTTCAATGGACTGGGAGGTAAGACGATATGGTGCGGAGGATGCTGAGGCTTGGAATAAATTTGTTGGTTCCACGAAGCAAGGCACGTTTTTATTTCTCCGAGAATATATGGATTACCATAGTGACCGCTTCCACGATCATTCGCTGATGATCTTTCGGCATGGACATCTATTCGCTCTATTACCAGCCAATGTTGATGGCAAGGTGCTTTGGTCACATCAAGGACTTACTTACGGAGGTCTCCTCACTAATCAAAAGGCTACAGTTGCTGCGGTTTGTGATATTTTTGCGGCTGTCAATGCCTACCTGCGCCTACAAGGATTTGTTCGAGTAATCTACAAGCCAACTCCATGGATTTATCATCGCCTTCCCGCAGAGGAGGATTTGTACGCGCTGACTAACGTCTGTGATGCTCGACTTTCAGTTCGCCATGTAGCGACAACCTTGTGTAATCACCGTCTTCGCTTCACCGAGTCTCGCAAGAGTGGGATTAGGAAGGCCAAGGTGCAGGGGCTAACGGTTTGTGAGAGCAATGACCTTCCTGCCTTTTGGCGTATCCTTGAAGACAATCTGGATAGAAGATATTCCGCCCATCCTGTACACACTTTATCCGAAATACAACTACTCAAGGCACGTTTCCCCGATCAAATTCATCTATATTTGGCGATGAAAGATGATAAGCCATTAGGTGGAACACTTATTTACGAAACGCCACAGGTTGTTCATACCCAGTACATCTCTGCATCAAATGAGGGTAAAGCTATGGGTGCTCTTGATGCTCTTTTTGATATCTTACTTCACGATCGTTATGCAGATGTGCCGTATTTCGACTTTGGGAAGTCGAGCAATGGTGACGGACATGACCTTGATCGTAGTCTGATATTCCAAAAAGAAGGCTTTGGCGGACGTGCCGTCTGCTATGATTGGTACGAGTATGACTTATAAACCATGCCGTTAACACTCACAAAAGGATGATCGACTATCTGAATCTTAAGCGAATCAATGCCATGCACCGTGATGAAATCATGGATGCTATTGATAATGTGGTGGATAGTGGTTGGTACTTAAAGGGCGCGATGACAGAACGGTTTGAGGCCGACTATGCAGCCTATATTGGTACCCAGCACTGCGTTGGTTGTGGCAATGGACTCGATGCTCTTACACTAATCTTCCGAGCTTACAAGGAGATGGGTGTGCTGCATGACGGCGACGAGGTCATCGTACCTGCCAACACTTATATCGCTTCCATCCTTTCCATTACTGAGAATGGATTGAAACCCGTCCTTGTTGAGCCATGGACAAGTACTTTGCAACTCGATGAGACGCGCATTGAGGATTCCATCACACCTCGGACACGTGCTATCTTATTAGTCCATCTTTATGGACGCAACGCATGGACACCTGGCATTCAGGACATCTGCGACCGTTGGCATCTTCGCCTTATTGAGGATAATGCGCAGGCACATGGTTGTACCCTTGATGCCTTCATGGGTGGCAAGGCTGGTCGTCGTACAGGTTCACTAGGACATGCAGCTGCACATTCTTTTTATCCTGGCAAGAATCTGGGAGCCCTTGGTGATGCCGGCGCTGTAACAACTGATGATGAACAATTGGCTGCTACTGTGTGTACACTTGGCAACTACGGATCGAGTGAAAAATATGTGTTTCCTTATCGTGGTCGGAACAGTAGGATCGACGAACTTCAAGCCGCTGTACTAAGTGTCAAATTGAGATATCTCGATGCGGACAATAGACGTAGGAAGCAGATTGCAAACTATTATTACAGCAACATTGATAACCCTGAACTTCTGCTGCCAGGGCTCAGTGAGTGGCAGACAGCGCAACCATTAGCATCAGACGAAAGTTGCCGAGATGAGGCTTGCGTGTACCATATTTTCCCCGTTCTTGCCCGACATCGCGACCAACTACAGGAATACCTGCGTCAGCAAGGCATAGCTACAATGATCCATTATCCCATTCCACCGCACAAACAAGCCTGTTACAAATCGTGGAACGACATGCAACTTCTTGTTAACGAGGACATTCATCGTTGTGAGCTCAGTATTCCCTGTAATCAGACAATGACAGACGAAGAGGTGCAAAAAGTGTGTCAATGTCTTAACAGCTTTTATCCTGAAAGTTGAAACTTTGTTTTTCTAATTTGAAGTATTATTTTCTGACATGCGATTCGTGCCCTTTGGCAGTGCGATTAGGCTGTAAACGCGTTGCGTTTCGATACTAATCGCAGTGCGTTTACTATGGTATCGCGTCGCCATTAAGCATCAATCGCAGAGCCTTCTCGAATCAATGGTTAGAACTTTGATGATTGATATATGAAACGCAGTGCTTTATGACTTTTTGAGATACGAGCAAGAGGGTAATCTTTGCTCTAAAATGGTAATTATTAAGAATAATATTGATAAATTTCATAAAACTATTTGAAAGATTGAAATGTTTTTTTCGTGGAGAAGAAAAAAGCCTTTCCTCAATAGAATAATTCCAGTAATACAAAAGCTTCGCCCTATTTTCACACTATGAATTCATGTGTGTAGCAGGGCGAAGCTATAAACTTACAAGTTTCGTTGTGTCATTCCAGAACAATCACGGTAACGCCACGAGCAGCTTGGGCACCCATGACAAGAGCTTGTTCTATGTCTGCAGTCTTTGAGGGACCGCTGATAAAGGTTCCGAAATTGTATTGCTCATCCATGTCAATTCGGGCATAAGCCTCATGCATGTTGTTCACGAGATTTTGCCTATCGATGATGATGACAAGGTATTCAGAGATAAAACACACTGCCTTCTCCTTCATGGTCTGTGGTATCCAGATGCAGCCATTCTCTGCAACGCCCACCTTTCCTTCCACAATACCAACGTCGGTGCCGTTGAGATCAGTAGCATCAGTTACTGTGTCTGGGTTTTTCTGTGCAATGTTAATGTAAGGTAAGCTAGAAGCAAACGTCTTAGCTTCTGGATAAAGGTTGCGAACGAGCTGGTTGATATCGTCAGTCTTCCTAGCTGAAACAACCTTTCCACCAACGGTTTCGGTCATTTCTCTGAACTGGACGAATAGGTCAGGATAAGTAAGACCCTGAATGTTTATATCAGGCATGTCATATTGCTCCTTAGTGTTTTGGCGGAGTTTCTGCAATAAATCTTCTTTTTTCATATCGTGTCAGAGCTTACTTTTTGTTTTGTTTTTTCCACCATTGATGGAATGATGGCTTGGCAAATTGAGGCATGGTGTGTCCAACGCTCCATGCATTGAGCTTGCGTGAGCGGGTCATAGCATCTGGCACAATGTTAGCCAGGGGAGCAAAGCGCAGGACCGAAGTATATACCGAGGGATTATTAAACAAGAAGCGCATGCCTTGAGACATCACTTTTTTCATTGGGTCAGCACTGCCGATGGACTCTAAGCTCTGTCGCCAATCGTAGATCTGTGAGCCGGGCTTAAGTTCAACCGGACAAACCTCATCACAGCTCATGCAGAGTGAGCAGGCAGATACGTTGTCGCTGTAGCGCTTTGGGTCGTGAAGCATACCGAGGTCCACTCCGATCGGCCCAGGAATGAAGTAGGTGTAGCTTGCTCCAGTGGACCGTCTATAGACAGGACAAGTGTTCATACATGCCCCGCATCGTATGCATTTCAAGGTCTCCCAATGCTGTGTATTGGCCATCATCTCGCTGCGATCATTGTCCAATAGGACCACATGCATCTCTGCCCCTGGACGTGCTTGGCGGAAGTGGGAGGTGTAAGTTGTCGTGGGTTGACCTGTGGCGCTGCGGCAGAGGAGTCGCTGAAAGACGGCTAGACTCTTATAGTCGGGCACCAATTTCTCTATGCCCATGGTCACAATATGCAGCTTTGGCACTGACGTTGACATGTCGGCATTGCCCTCATTGGTGCAAACCACAACGTCACCTGTCTTGGCTACGCCGAAGTTGCAACCAGTTAAGCCTGCTCCAGCCTCCATGAACTCATGTCGAAGGCTTTGGCGCGCACACTGAGTGAGGTATGTTGGGTCGTAGTTGCCTTGTTCTTTTGAGATGTCTTTTTCTTCAAACAGTTGTCCCACCTGTTCGCGTGTGATGTGGATAGCTGGCATGACTATGTGTGCAGGAGCACTGTGCATGAGTTGCAGAATGCGCTCGCCAAGGTCGGTCTCAACCACATCGATGCCACGCGCAATGAGATATTCATTGAGGTGACACTCCTCTGTAAGCATCGACTTTGACTTGACCATCTTCGTGACCTTATGGGTTTCGAGGATGCCATAGACCATCTCGTTAAGTTCTTGGGCATCATTTGCCCAATGAACTATTACTCCTCGACTTTCCAACTGTTGAGTAAACTGTTCCAAATAGTCAGCCAGATGCGTAATAGTGTGCCGCTTAATGGCGGAGGCGAGATCTCGCAGCTGTTCCCATTCGGGTACGGCCGATGCCATGGCATCTCGCTTTTCGCGCACCGACCAAAAGGTTTGGTCGTGGCGTGAGACCTTTTCTTTATCTTGAAGCACTTCGTGTGCCCGTTGCGAATGTATGGTGCTCATATTGATTTTTTGTTTAGTCTTTGATAGAATCAGTCTATGCCAGCCGCTAAAATCTGTGCCACATGGATAAACTTGATGGGCTGTTGCTGACGCTTGGATATGCCCTGCATGTGCATGAGACACGATGAGTCTGCACCAGTGATATACTCTGCGCCAGTAGCGATATGTCTCTCAAGTTTGTCTTCGCCCATGCGAACCGAAACGTCAGGCTCTTCAACTGCAAACATTCCTCCGAATCCGCAACATTCATCTGGACGTTCTGGTTGTCTGATAGTGATGCCTTGCTTGAGCTGAAGCAGGTCGATTATCTTATTATAGGGGGGCAGGTGCCGTTCGGATGGAGCCGACAAGCCTATCTCACGAACGCCATGGCAACTGTTATGTACGCTGACAATATGGGGGAAATCTCCTGGAAGACTTTTCACCTTGATCACGTCATGAAGAAACTCTACGATATCCATAGCTCGTTCGGGAACGGTGCAGACATGGTCCTCACCCTTGAGTAGCCGTGGGTGAAAGTTACGCACGAAGGCAGCACATGATGCCGATGGCATGACCACATAATCGTATGGTGAGAAGAGATCATTGAACTTACGGGCGAGTGGTGTGGCCATGTCTTCGAAACCAGCATTGGCCATGGGCTGCCCGCAACAAGTTTGTCGTTCGGGATATTCTACTTCAAGTCCGAGATGTTTAAGTAGTTTATAGGTTGCGATGCCTGCCTCTGGATAAACGGCGTCGACATAGCAAGGGATGAATAATCCGATCTTCATAGATTCAAGCTCAAAATTTAGAACAAAAATAAGAAAAAAGCGTCAAGAGCTAATCTAATTGCACATCTTTAACTAAACTTTTTAGTAACTTTGCGTCTCAAGTGAATTTAAGACTATGATAGTATGCATTGCTGAGAAACCCAGTGTGGCACGAGACATTGCCCGTATCCTTGGTGCCAATACGTCCAAGGACGGCTACATGGAAGGCAATGGATACCAAGTAACATGGACCTTCGGTCACCTGTGTGAGTTGAAGGAACCTAATGATTACATGTCCAACTGGAAATTTTGGACACTTGCAGCACTACCTATGATACCACAGCGGTTTGGCATAAAGCTTATTCCAGACCAAGGAATAGCCAAGCAATTTGGTACGATCAAACAGCTATATAGCAAAGCAGACGAGATAGTGAACTGTGGTGATGCCGGTCAAGAGGGCGAGTTGATACAGCGATGGGTCATGCAATTGGCTGGTGTGAAATGCCCGGTAAAACGACTTTGGATTTCATCAATGACCGATGAGGCTATTCGCGAGGGCTTCAAGACACTGAAAGACCAAAAGGATTACGAGACCCTTTATATGGCAGGACTAAGTCGTGCCATTGGCGACTGGCTTTTAGGTATGAACTGCACACGCCTCTATACGCTGATGTATGGACGTAATCACCAAGTGTTATCAGTGGGGAGGGTACAGACTCCAACGCTGGCACTTATCGTGAATCGGCAGAAAGAGATAGATGCTTTCAAGCCAGAGCCCTATTGGGTGCTGTCGACTATATACAGAGACACTCTTTTTACAGCCACTTCGGGCAAATATTTAAGCAAAGAAGAGGGCGAGAAAGACTTTGGAAGTATTGAGAGAAAACCATTTGAGGTTACCCAAGTGCAGAAAAAGCAAGGCAAGGAACAGCCTCGACAGCTCTACGACTTGACATCCTTACAGGTGGATTGCAACCGTAAATTCGGTTTCTCTGCCGACATGACACTTAACTTGATACAAGGTTTATACGAAAAGAAGCTCACCACTTATCCGCGTGTGGACACGCAATATCTTTCAGATGATATCTATCCCAAGTGTACAGACATACTCAATGGTGTGAGCCAAGTGATGTTGACAGGGCAGAAGCCTTATCTTTCTATCGTCAAAACACTTGCTACGAAGAGTCCAAAACTTCCCAAATCTAAGCGTGTGTTCGATACATCGAAGGTGACAGACCACCATGCCATCATACCCACGGGGGAGCGACCAAGTGGACTAAGTGATGCGGAACAAAAGGTCTTCGACCTTATCGCTCGTCGATTTATAGCAGCATTCTATCCCGATTGTCAGTTTTCCACAACAACTGTGATGGGCAAAGTGGATGCTGTAGAGTTTAAGACGACGGGTAAGGAGATACTCGATCCGGGATGGAGGGCGGTATATACCAAGGACGAACAACAGGAAGACTTGGCTGAAGACAAGACTGACGAAGAGCGTACTCTGCCCACATTTGTAAAGGGAGAACAGGGACCGCACCAACCAACTTTGACCGAGAAGCAGACACAAGCACCAAAACATTATACCGAGGCAACTCTTTTGCGTGCCATGGAGACTGCTGGCAAATTAGTTGACGATGATGAACTGCGTGCGGCCATGAAGGAAAACGGAATTGGTCGACCTTCATCAAGAGCCGGAATCATCGAGACTCTCTTTAAGAGGCATTATGTAAGGCGTGAGCGCAAAAACCTCGTGGCTACGCCAACAGGCATACAATTGATTGACACCATACACGAACGGTTACTCACCAGCGTCGAGTTGACAGGTATCTGGGAAAAGAAATTGCGTGATATCGAGCACCATAAATATAGTCCTTCACAGTTTCTTGACGAGTTGAAAGCACAGGTGACACAAATTGTACAGGATGTGATGCATGACAATAGCAACCGTCAAATCGAGGGTGGTGCACCTCAATCAAATCCTAAAGGAACTGCTCCCACCGCTGGAGGAACGAGTAAAACTACCAAGAAAGCGCCCAATAAACGACCTGCTAAGACGAAAAAAGTAGAAGCACCACTGCTTGCATTGGCTACGACTACGAATGCCTTAAGTGTTAAGGAGGGCGATATTTGTCCTGTCTGTCATCAAGGACATGTCATCAAAGGAAAGTCGGCATGGGGCTGTTCGCGCTGGCAAGAAGGCTGCGACTTCCGTATTCCTTTTTAATTAGTTGCGTTTTCTGTATTCGATTGTGATACAGACTTTGCCTCATACTCTTGTAATTTTTTTGCCTTGGCAGCGATTGCCTTCTCCTTCACCATCTGCATTTGATTGAAAGCACGCTTTCTTGTAGTGTTGATTTGGTAGCGATATACCAAGCAAGCCGTAATAAAATAGACAAAAACTTGTATCCAAAGTGCCTGATATTCCACCCGAATATCGGACAAACTTGCTCCCATTGATGATATCCTTAGGAAACCGCGGATCCCGAAAGTGGACGGGATAAGCGATGCTATGCCCTGCCAAAAGCCTGGGATGTTGGACTGTGGCCAGCTTATTCCTGTAAGAAAGAGGAAGGGAACAGAGGTGAACACCACCAGGAGCATTACGTTTTCGCGATACCTAACCAGACAGGAGAGTGTCATACCAAAGAAAATACAAGAGAGGATATATGGCAAAAGTAATCCGAGAATAGTCTCTGCAGACACCAAGGATATATAGTTAAACATATGCGGAACGACCAATGCGAGGTAGGCACCCATGATGGCATAGAGCATAAAATAGCTCAACGATTTGCCCAGTACAATTCGGAAAATGCCGTTATAGTGCTTGGAAATAGGCACGAGGTCTTGGTAACGATTGTTTTCTCTAGCCGTTCCAGCGGCAAGACCAATACCTAAGAGCAATGTCTGTTGCAGAATAAGCATGAGTACTCCGGGCAGAATGGCGTTGCCATAGCCACCTGTTGTGTTGAAGATTGGAATCTCTTCAAATGCTAAAGGTTGTGTGACCACCTCATCTTCTCGATTGGTCATTCCACCGCCAAGCGTTATCTGTATCTTGGAATTCATTCCCGCGCTCACAGCTTGGGTGGTTTGATAGATAGCCTTATAGGTGAGCATTAGGCTCATGTCGGTATAGACGTTCACAGTGGCCTGCTCTCCGCGATTGAGAAGCTTGTTAAAATCGGCAGGGAAATAGATCGTTCCATTTACCTGTTGTTTAGCTGTGAGTCCCTGAGCCTCTTCTAGTGAGTTGCAGTAATAAGCGACTCGAGTATCGGGACTCGCATCTACGTTACGAATAAATTCCCTTGATGCAGTTGAATGCGACTTGTCAACGATGGCCACTGGCACTTCTCTAACCACCTCATTGTTATAGGCCCATGAATAGAGTAGTGGGTAGAGGAGGGGTACAAGGATACAGAAGATAAGCACACCTTCATCGGTCACTGTGCTGCGTAGTTCCTTAGCCCAGATGTAACAGGTATCATTGATGCCCTGTTTGATTCTATATAAAAGACTGTCATTTTCCATATTATGGGATGTAGACATAGACTAACATCGCCTTTCGGATGTTGGGTATGGTGAAAAACGGCAATATGATGAAGAGCGCTAATGCCATGAAGTTAAACCATGCATTGGTCAACGGAAAGCCATTGAATATGCACATTTGGTAGATCATATAGAAATGACGCAATGGAAAAAGTTGTGCGACACTCTGGATGAAGCTATCCATGGAAAACAAAGGATAGGTGGCGCCACTTAGAGTGAAGCTTAACACTGACCATAAAGAACATACAGATATCGACATACGAAGCGAAGGCATCAGCCCAAAGGCAAATATTCCGAAGCCTTGACAAGCCAAGACGGATAAGATATTAAGTAAAATAATCGGTACAATGCCTCCAGGATGAGGGAATCCAAGAACATAGAAGATGTAATAACTGAACCCAAACATCATTGATAAGAACAACACAGTCTGCGGTAAGAGTTTCCCAGTCAAAGCAACATACACATTTCCGCCTGCCATCTTGATCCATTGGCGCGAACGATGAAACTTAATCTCTGTTCCGATTGTGTATGGTGTGAGTAGAAATATGAAGATCATGAGCACCCCTGGCACCATGGCTGTACTGAGATAGACATTATAATTTGCCCAGGGATTATTGATCATGTGAAGGTTTACGACAATAGGTTGTAGGAAAGTGCTCACCTCTTGCCCTGTCTTTCCAATGGCAGAGAGCTTTGTCGCACCCACTGCGGCAGAACCAAGTGCAGCTACCGTCTTTAGGTCTCTATTGAGTAGGTTGCCAGCTACAAGGGTAACGTTACTATAATAAAAGGATATTCGGGGTTGTGTATCGGTCATCAGACCACTCGTCGTGCCTTTTGGGATGAGTAGAAATGCATAAATCTCATTTCGCTGAATGGCTTTGCGTGCTTCATTCATGTTGGCATAATGCCCCACGACATGGCTGGTCTGGAAGGCATCCAACCTTCTAATCATCGCACGTGAAGTCTGAGTCTGGTCTTGGTCAACCACACCGACGGGCATCTCTATTGGTTGCCCGGAATTCATCAAAGAGGTGAAGAAGAGGATAATGACAATGGGAAATATCACCGTACAAAACCCATAAATAGGATTTTGCCGCATGATTCTCAGCTCTCGCAGGGAAATATGATAGATCCGACGAATAATCTCTGTCATTTCTTAATGATCAATGACATGCCTGGTCTTAGACCATCAAACTTGTCGATGAATCGTGCTTTTACTTCAAAAGTCTTTAAGTCGTATTGCCCATTGCTTTTTGTAGCCTTCCAAACAGCGTATGATCCTTGGTCCTTTATGTAGTATACCTTCATCTTTACGTCCTTGCCGAAGGCTGGAGAAAAAGCTTTGAAAGTGTCGCCAATCTTCAATCCTTTCAGTTGGTCTTCTCTAATATTGAAAGTTCCCCATGTATCGCCCATCATAGAGATGCTCATTATCGGCGAGCCTGTGCCAACAAGCTCACCCACTTTGGGATAGATGGAACTAACTTCTCCCTCTACTTGAGACACTTGCACCGATTCGTGAAGCAAAGAGTTGATCACATCCACGGCACCCTTGGCCGCCTGAGCCTGTTCCCTTGCGGCAGCCTTCTCCTGCTCTCGGGCACCGTTTTTTGCCATTTCATACTGGCTTTTCGCTCCCAATACCTGTGCTTGGGCAGCCTTATACGCAGCTAGTGCCTCATCGCGCTTCTGTGCACTCATCACGCCCTCATTGTATAGATTCTGCAATCGGGTGTAACTCTTTTGAGCAATTTCCTCGGCAGCCATGGCCTGCTGCATGAGTTGATAAGCACCTTGTATCTGTTCCTTGCGAGCACCAGCCTCAGCTAGGCTACTCATTGCTTCGGCAGCGCCCTCTGTGGCAGATGCGACTTTCTTCTGAGCATTGACCTCAGGCATTTCCAAGATGGCCAAAGTGTCGCCAATATGGACGTAGTCGCCTTCCTTCACACGCAGTTCTACAATCCTGCCAGGGAGTTTACTACTCACCCGATACTCCGAAACCTCGACTTCGCCTTGTATGATTTCATCTGTTTTTCCTATGGTAAAGAAACCAATAAGACCAACGACGAGCACGACGATGACCAATCCTAAGACGGCGAGTAAAATGTTATTATGCTGTGTTTTAGCTGACATGATATGCTGTTATGTATGTTTGATGTTGTTTTTGTAGATTAATTGAGGATGCCTAAGGCTTTTTCCAAATTTACCTGGCTAAGCTTAACTTCAACCTCGGCGTCGAGCTTCTGACTTTGTGCCTGCTGCCAGGCTGTCTGTGCAGCCATTACATCAGTCGATTCCATAACACCTTCACGGAATCCCAACTGTGCTGAACGTAAGTTTTCTTCGGCACTTCGAATATTCTTTTCTGCAGTGGAAAGACGCTTCGTTGCTTCGCTCATCTTGAAACGACATTGAGAAATCTGAAGGTTTATTTTTTCTTGAGCATCTGCAAGTTCCATATTCGCCATCTGCGTGGAGCCCTTTGCGGCTTTAACTTTATAGGAACTTTCAAACCAATTCCACACAGGAACCTGTACTAACACGCCAACATTCCATACGCCGGAGAACTTTTTTTGGAACCCATCATACACATTGGGGTTGGAAATCATGTATCCTCCTGTAAGTGCCACATGTGGAAGGTACTCCGCACGCACCAATTTGGTGGCTTGTTCACTTAGTGACACATTGTTCTGTAATAGTCTTATCTCTGGTCGGCACGATAGTGTGGAATCGGGAATATAAGTCGTTGCCACACTGACAGAGAATGCTAGACTGTCGCTATCCTCATCGGCAAGGGTGACTTTCTCGTTCATTGGCAGACCACAGAGCTGACAAAGGAGCATCTTAGCCAAGGCAAGGCCATTTTCCACCTGTGTGATTTGCATGTCGGCTTCATTGACTTTCACATCCACGCGAAGTCCGTCGGCACGAGTAGCCACACCTTCTCGAATCATCTTTTGAACATCATCAGACAATTTCTTCACCAAGTCGCGGTAGCTATTGGCCAACTTTTGTTTTTGTTTGAGAGAGACCACTGTCCAGTATGCCTGGTCAATGTCATAAATTGTAGACTGAGTTTTCAGACTGAGGTTATTTGCAGCCATTTCCTCTGAGATATCAGCCATGCGGTTTACAGCGATTATCGCACCGCCCATATAGATTGGTTGACGCAGCATGATGGCACCGCCGAACATATTACGTGTGTCCGTGCGGAATGCATTGGCGACCTCCTTTCCCATGGTGTTGGCCATTTGGCTCATGGTCTGAGCTATTGGACCGCTGCCCATCTGTTGCATCAAGGCTCCAAGCTGTTGAGCTTGCTGCATGGAGAGTGTGCCCTGCTGAACCATACTGGTGATCTGTGAGGTCAAACCTTCTGATAATGCGGGACCAAATTGCTGCATACCAATTGTACCGACATTGCCGAGCGTATACTTTTGCGAGTTGCTAAGTATGCTGATTTCTCGACTTGTCCATTGGTAACCTGCCACAGCATCTACCTTGGGTAAATATTTTGTGCGCGCTGACTTCTTCACGTTTTCGGCAACGTCCTGTTTCAGTCGCGAGATGTTTATCTGCTTATTATTGCGTAAAGCCAATGCCCGGCAACTGTCGAGAGTCAACAGTTGCTGGGCATTGGTTTCACCAAGGCAGCTTAATAATAAACAAACTAAAACGATTTTTCTCATGGTTTGCCTCCAGTTAATTGAACACAAAGTTCTTGCTACCTATCATGTTGCCATCGGCAAAGATGCTGACGCGATAGGTACCGCTCTGCATCGCTTGATCTACAGCATAGTAGACGTTTACTGCAGTCTCATTTCCAGTGTATTCGACTGTGCGTTTGGCAGAGCATTCCAAATCTTTGTTCTCATAAGGGAATGTGCCCCCGCCACCAAGCAAAGCACCTGTTGGTGTGTTGATTCGCACATAGAGAGTCCTCATTCCACTTTGAGCGGTAACATTTTTAGCCAATGAAAAGTCCACCTGCAGGGATTTGGTCTTTCTTAACGAGGAGGTTTTCTTGTTGCGTTTGTCTAGTCCGGTGAGGTTGATCCCTATGGCATCGAGTTGAGCAGCAATAGCAACCTTCTCAGAAAGACTCTGTTTCTCGGTGCTTAGGCCAACTATCTGCTTGTTGGCTTCCTCATATTGCCCACGAATACGGGTGTTTTCTTGTGTCAAATTTTGGTTGAGACGGTTGAGTGAGTCAATCTGAACGACATAGCTACGCAAGACGGAACGTACAGTCGCCAATTCCTTTTTTAGTCGTGTGATCTCACGAGCATCGGTACTCTTTGTGTCGCGAAGTTCTTTGAGTAGTTGCTGTGTACGCTCCTGTTCACGTGTCAACTGGGCTACGATGGAGTCGTTGTTGATTTGTGTTTTCATTTCGCTATATTGGTCAGCGAATTGCTGATACTGGTTCTCCATCTCCTTCTTGTCTAGGTCTGCCAGTTCAACCATCGCTTTATTATCCTGCTTCTGCCTGTCTAAGTTATAGTAAAGCCAAGCCAAGCCACCCAGCAGCAGCAATATTACCAATATCAACGGTATAAGAATTTTCTTGTTCATGATGTTTTAAATAGTTCTTTGCAGATCGTCACAAGATAATTAAGCCTTGGCGATTCCTTCAGTTATTAAGTTGAAAAGGGGTTATTACTTCTATGCAAATTTATATCTTTTATCTTAATTGACAAAGGTTTTTACGTATGGTCGCCTAATTTATATTAAAAATTAATAGTTTTAAGGATTTTCTATACAATTCCGAGATTATTTTCTAACTTTACCATCGCAAATGCCGACGGTTGTCGGTGAATCATACAAGGCGACGTAATCATTGTATGTTTGGTTTCTTGGGAAAATAATCTATTTCTCCAGACATGATAAATGTCAGTGCTGCTGCGCCTTTCGTGAGCCCCAAAATTCATAACAAACAACAAAATGAAAGCGTTTTTATCACTCCTCTTTATGTTCCTTCTTCATCTCCCAATGTCGGCTCAAACAGATACTTCAAAAGTAGTGGCAGACACCTCGCAGGCTCGTCCCCGCGTAGAACTACTCACTACAAAGGGACGTATTGTAGTCGAACTATACAATGAGACACCCCATCATCGCGATAATTTCCTAAAACTTGTACGAAAGGGGTATTACGATGGTAATCTCTGGCATCGTGTAATCTCCGACTTTATGATTCAAACAGGTGACTCAACAACCCGTCATGCAAAGGAAGGAGACGATGTGGGTAGCTATGACTTGGGTTATAGAATACCTGCTGAGATACATTTTCCACAGTTCTTCCATAAGCGTGGGGCACTGGCAGCAGCGCGAGAGGGGGATAGTGTCAATCCGGAAAGAGAGTCATCAGCGTCACAATTCTACATCGTTTATGGCTCAGTGATGACTACCAATGGCTTAAACCGTGCACAACAGCGGCTGGATGAGAATACGGAGGGTAAAGTGCAACTCACTACCGATATACGGAACTACTATATGAGACATGGGGGTACACCGCATCTTGATGGCCAGTATACTGTCTTCGGCGAGGTCGTAGAAGGCATGGACGTCGTACGGGACATTGATTATGTACCTACAAATGAATTTGACCGTCCGATGGAAGATGTGCGCATCATTGCCGCAAAGGTTATAGAATAAGGCAGAAAGGTCAGTGTCCAATATTGGAATTCATCTTTCTGCCCAAAAATTTTGTCAAATCTCAAGTTGTGAGGTTGTAATCTTGCTCAAGAAACTTTTGAGCAAGAACGCTTGGGAAGTTCTTTATCCTATGTTTGTGATTTTTTCTTATTCAAAGCTTAGCGAACAACCGGCAAGTAAGGGAGATATAAACCTTACACCTGATCCGCCTTTTACATAGACTATGAGTTTTCCATTATGCGCACGTTCACGGAAGTCTGACTTGTCACTGGTGTCTCGACTGTCACTGTTCTCCATGCCCATAAGCCGCCCATTGCCCATAACGCCACAACCAATCTCGTTGTCTGCCAACTTTACTGTGATGCCCTGTTCATCAACTACAGTAACTTCGAGCTGATAGAAGTCATTATCCGCATTCAGTAGACGCGCCTTGAGGGCGTAGGGACGACCACTAGTTTGCAACTGGTAAGTAGAGGCTACCTTCCCGTTTTTATCCAAAGCTTCACCCAAGAGCGTGCCGGAACCATAAGGGATGTCCCAATATATAATGCCCGTTTCGTCATCTTTTTGCTTTGTTTCTCCTACAATCTTTCCGTTTAACAGCAACCGTGCCTGTGGTTGGTTGGTATAACACACTACCCGAACAGTTTGTCCGGCATCATAGTTCCACGAATCTTCTGCATATATTGAAGGGGCCCCGTTGTCATCTCTACGGTTGGTGCCATTATGGTTGCGTGACGAAATGGGATAACTACCTAAGTAAGCCATTGGCTTATCACTCCATAATGAGGCACGCCACCATCCTAGTGGCTTGCGAAACCCTCCGAAATCAAGTAACCCTGGCTGAGATCCTCGCGACGGCCAGCGGCCACTTTCACCCAAGTAATCTATGCCAGTCCAGAGGAATTGGCCAAAAATGAAGTCATTATCTCTGACGGCTTTCCAAGCAGGGAGGTCATGACGGTTTTCCGACCCATAGATGATGCGATTGGGATAGCGTTCGTGATCCATGGTGTAACGGTTTTCGGTATAGTTGTAGCCCACAACATCGACAGCCTCGGGATACTCTGTCTCGTTACTCATCACGACTCCTGCGAGTGCCCCAGTCACTGGCCTCGAAGTGTCTTCGCTTCTTACCACTGCAGCGAGACGTTTGGCAATTTTGCCTATACGCTCTGCATTTGGAGCCTTGGGATTATATCCTCCGTACATTGGTTGGGAGATATCGTTGCCGTTGAGGATGGGATGGGAGTATGGATCATTAGGATAATCCACTTCATTGCCTATGCTCCACATGAAAATACTTGCATGTCGACGATCACGGCGCACCATGTCGCGCACGTCTCGATCAATCCAATCGTTAAAGAAGTCGGATGCTCCTTGAAATCCAGGCACGCCTACATTCCATCCCTCAAGCCATTTACGCTTTGGAAATTCCCATTCGTCGGAAGCCTCATCCATGACGAGCAACCCGAGCTTGTCACAGAGATCATAAATCAACGAGGCATGAGGGTTGTGGCTCATACGTATTGCATTTACTCCGATGGCTTTCAATTCACTGAGACGTCTCTCCCATACGGAACGTGGAACAGCGTTGCCCAGTACTCCAGCATCTTCATGGAGACAAACGCCTTTCACTTTCATTTGCTGACCATTGAGTGCAAATCCACTGTTGGCATCCCACTTTAGCGTGCGTAATCCCACATTCATCACGTCACTGTCAATCTCCTTTCCGTTATGAACTAGACTTACATGTGCTTTATATAAGTATGGGGTTGTCGTGGACCAAAGCTGTGCTCGCTTGACAGTAAGTGCTATTTGTGCTCGACCTGCCTTGTTAATGCTTACCCTTCGGGTTGATACAACGTTGCCTTTGGCATCCGTTAAGTCCACTTTCGCTGACAGTCCTGCCACAGGATCCTTAACCTCCAAAGAGAATGTGACATCGGCGTTGCTTTTCCTTAGCGATTTCAGCGCCCAAGTGTTACCCCATAATGCGAAATGTGTCGTGCTGCTTTTCACCAACCATACATCGCGATAAATTCCTGAACCTGAATACCATCGGGTATCAGCTGATTGGCTATGGTCAGCTCTAACAACCAAAACATTATCTCCGTCACGGTTAAAATAGGGTGTCAAATCATAACAGAACGAGGAAAAACCATTGGGTCTATAGCCTAGCAAATGGCTGTTAAGATAGACTTTGGAACGACTATAGATCCCATCGAAATAGACGTATAGCTTCTGGTTGGCATCGCTGAGATTGGTACGGAAGTGCTTTCTATACCAACCAATTCCTCCTGGCAGGTAGCCGGTACATGAGGCTTGGTCAGGTGACAGTGGGTGCTCCACCGACCAGTCATGGGGCAAATCAATCTTTCTCCAGCCGGAGTCGTCGAAGTTTACAGCAATGGCTGCTGAGTCATCTGCTTCACGAAACAGCCACCCCTCATTCCAAAGTTTGGATTGTCCAAACCCCGGCTGAGCTGAAACAGCTTGACCTAAACTTATTAAAGCAATGATACCAATTAGCCGATTGATTAAAGTCGAGTACCGCATAAAAAATAATAAGAAGTGAGATTAGTGTTGCAAATATAGGCAAATTATTCAATCTAGTACTTTTTGGGTCATAACTATTTCTTGATTGGCCTAAAAAAGGATAATAAATGTTTGCCAATTACGATTTTGTTATTACTTTTGCAACACATATCATGAACTAAAATGAAAGCAAAAAAGAACATCACACTAAAGACGTTGACTAAGAGTAGCGTGTGGGATATTCAGGAAAATGACGTGTTCCGCTTATGGGAGGCTGCCGAAAAAGACGCCGATCTGAAGGATAACATACGCAGGTACATTGAGATTATCAGAAGTGCATTCCAACTCGAAGAGGTCAAAGTTAATAAGCCCGAGGTCATCAGTAAGTATGAAGCTCGCGGCTTTAAGATAGGAGAAGTGCGCATGGGCGATGGCGATAAGCAGAAAGTGGCCATCAAGAAGATACCCATCCTTAGGGTGACAGACCTCTCTTATGAGAACATTCGCCATATCTCAGCCTCAAAACTCATAGAAGTACTTGACCGCAACTTTGGTGGTGGTTGGGAATCACTATCGCAAGCTACTCGAGACATCATTGAGACCGGCTTTGATATTTCTACTACAACTCTTCCAAAAGACAGACTTCACAAGCCTGGAGGGCTTTATGAAGCCAAGCTGCAGGATGGTTGCGAGGTTCTTGAAATCTCCAAAGGTACGTGGGTGGAAGCTATCTTTGCCAAGGAGAAACCTGAGATTGAACTTCCAAAACCAAAATTCGCTAACTTCAGAGATCTTGATGAAGGCGACGAAGAACTCGACGAGGTGGAGATAGTAGATAGCGAAGAAGATGACCTGATAGAAGAGGTCGACAAACAAGAGGACGATGACGAGGTCTTTGATGAAGACAAACTTACAGAGGAAAGTTATCGTACCACCTATGAGGAGAACCCCGAGGACCTCGAATTTGAGGCAGAGGAAATCAGTGATGAGGTTGTTTTTTAATTAATAATCGCTGCATCGCGACAATCAAAGCATTACGACTTTATTAATAGGGCAACGAATTGCCCACGCGAAAGGATAGTAACGGCACTGCGGTTACTATCCTTTCGCGTTGTGATTAGGCATTAAACGCGGTGCGTTTGAGCATCAATCGCAGTGCCAAACCATATTAATCACACTTCCAAAGGACACCAATGACAAAGACAATGCTTTTTTGGGGTTATTTCATCCATGGATAATGAGTAATCCGAAGTGGTTTTCCACAATATTTTTTGCAAATAACTTTATGCAGTTCGGCATTAATTGCATGCAACTTCACAATGTGTTGCATCACTTTTCGTTGCTGATTTTCTCAATAAAAAGGCGCTTATGCCCAGAACTTTACATCATTTGTTGGAACCATTTTCTTCCCACAACGTGGACAAGTATGACCATTCCATTCAATAATATTTTTGCTTCCACATTGCAGACAGAGTCTATTGGCAAGTCCTTGGAATGATGGTGCAGCATCGCCAATAACACCACCGACCACCAAAGGTTGAATAGTGCGGCAGTCAGGGCAGCTCACCATGACGATATGTTGACCCATGAAGCCGTGTCCCTCGTATACCTCAGTTTCATAGCCACAACCCACACATTTATATTTATACACCCTTGCCATGGGTCAAATAGAAGTCAAGATATTGTTGTGCCACCTTGATATAGTCATGATGGCGATGAATATATTCAATGCTTTGTGCCTGAAGGTCAGACAAGAGCTCACGATGGAGGGCAAGTTCTTCCAATGTTTGGTATACATTCTCATAGTTTGGCTGTACGTTAACGATAGGTCTGAGCGTCTTTTCGCCTAGGATTTCATAATTCTCTGGTTCTCCTCCACCCACGCAGATGATTCCTCTACTCATGGCTTCGAGCGCGTTCATAGATGGCGTATAACTGTAAAGTTGGTCGAGAATGCAATCAGAACTATTCATCATCTCAACGTACTCGCTAAATGGTACACCCTCAGCAATAGTAAGTTTTGCAAGGTCAGGGTGGCGTTCTTCTATCGCCTTGGCTGCCGCCAACATGATGTCCGTTCCCTTATATTCGTTTCTTCCACGGCTGATGCCAATGAAA
>Ga0183095_11144_pt1 | contig 29498 bp, 24 predicted proteins | sample BioMet4_FD_130346 | JGI IMG/M metagenome (GOLD analysis project Ga0183095, IMG submission 130346) | Microbial communities from bioreactor (seeded with sewage sludge) at LBNL, California, USA - Biofuel metagenome 4 (v2) (version 3) | ecosystem: Engineered > Bioreactor > Anaerobic > Unclassified ...
TCCCCGACAACCAACCTGTCCAACGGTATGGTAGGTCGTATGCCCGGTGTCATCGGTTTCCAACGTTCAGATGAACCCGGCGGCGGCGCAACAACCATCCGTATCCGTGGTACAAACTCATTAGGTAGTAAAGACCCGTTGATCGTAGTCGATGGTGTACCCGACCGTTCAGGCGGTATGAACCGTATCGACCCTAATGATATTGAGAGCATGTCTGTATTGAAAGACGCAGCAGCAGCCATCTACGGTTCGCGTGCAGCTAACGGCGTTATCCTGATCACCACCAAGAAAGGTAAAGAGGGTAAAGCAACCGTTCAGTTCACAGGCAGCTACGGCTTTTCTCAGGCAACACAGTTACCAAAGATGGCCAATGCATATGAATATGCCACTATGATTAATGAAATTAATCCGGGTTCTTATTCAGATAAGGATTTAGCACAATTCCAGGATGGAAGTGACCCTTGGGGTCATCCGAATACAGATTGGTATAAAGCTGTCCTTCAGACCGCTCCAATGTATCGCGGCGACTTGAGTATCAGCGGAGGTACGGATAAGGTTAAATACTATGTAAACTTTGGTGCTAATGGTGAAGCCGGTATTTACAAAAATTCTGCCAACCGTTACGATCAATATAACTTGCGTAGCAATTTAGACTTCAAGTTGAGCAAGTATATCAGTTTGACATGGGGACAGACCTCTCGTTACGAATATACTCAATATCCGGCTAAGAGCGCTAGTGATATCTTCTCCGGCATTCGTCGTAGCAAACCGACTTTGCCGGCATACTGGCCAACCGGTCAGTTTGGTCCGGATATCGAATATGGTAATAACCCAGCAGCTATCTCTACCGATGCAGCAGGCTATGACCATCAAAAAAACTACTACATACAAAACAATATGACTTTGAATATCGATATTCCTTGGGTCAAAGGGTTGAAATTCACGGGAACAGCTTCTTATGATAAACATTTTTTCAATCGTAAGAATTTCCAAAAACCGGTTACCCTTTATTCATGGGACGGTGCAACTCAAAGTGCAAAAGGATTGACTCCTTACACTGCATGGATCGGCGATCCGCGTGTGTATCGCTACGACAACGATTATACCGACTGGATGGCGAATGCCGTATTGAGCTATGATCGTACATTCGGTGACCATACCGTTGGTATCACAGCCGGTATTGAAGGACAGAGCAAGGAAATGGATTACCTCTATGCTATGCGTCGTTATTTTGCATCCGATATCCTGGAAGAACTTAACGTAGGTCCGGTAGCCGGGTTGGAAAATGCAGGTTATTCATGGAAAGAGACTCGTAGAAACTACTTCGGCCGTGTATCTTACAATTACAAGGAGCGTTATTTGTTCGAGTTCGTTTGGCGTGAAGACGGTTCATATCGTTTCCCGAAAGACAACCGTTACGGATTCTTCCCCGGCATCATGGCTGCATGGCGTGTATCTGAAGAAGGTTGGTGGAAAGAACATGTTCACTTTATGGATTACTTGAAACTGCGTGCTTCTATTTCCGAGACCGGCAATGATGCATTGACTGATAATGATGGTAATTATGATCGTAGTATTCAGTACTTAAATACATTTAGTTTTCAGGATAAGGGTGTAATTTTCGGCGGAACAGAAAACCAACAGATTTATCCGACTCGTTACCCGAACACCAATATTACATGGGAGCGCGGCAGAACATATGATATCGGCGCTGAAATGAAATTCTTGAACAACCGTTTGAGTATTGAAGGCGACTACTTCTACCATAAACGTACCAAGATGTTGATTTCTCGTAATGCATCACTGCCGGAACTTGCTGGTTTTACATTGCCTCGTGAAAACTTAGGCAAGATGAAAAACGAAGGTTTTGATGGTTTGATCAGTTGGAATGATAAAGTTGGAGAAGTAGGCTACAATCTGGCATTAAACATTTCTTATGCTCGTAATAAGATCCTGTTCTGGGATGAAACGCCGGGTATTCCTGAATATCAGAAAGCTACCGGTAACCCGATACCTACTAATGGTTCTTATACTGCATTGTCAAACGGTAGCGGTTTATATTACAAGGCTGACGGTGTATTCAATACACAGGCTGAATTGGATGGATATCCACACTGGAGTGGTGCCCAATTAGGTGATATCAAGTTCGTTGATGTAAACGGTGATGGCAAAATCGATGCCGACGACCGTATCCGTTCAAAGAAAAACGAAGTTCCACGTGCCGTACTGGGCTTTACATTAGGTTTAGATTACAAGGGATTTGATATAATGGCTCTTTTCCAGTCGGGCTTAGGTGCTGAAACGTATTGTATGACATGGTCAGGTACAGTAGGTAACTTCCTGCAAGAATATTATGATAAACGTTGGACTCCGCAAAATGCAACATCAGAGAATCCACGCACATACGAACGTGAGAATCAATATTGGATCAGCAACAGAAATACATACTTCCTTCGCAACACTGATTATCTGCGTCTGAAGAACCTGGAAATTGGTTATACTCTGCCGGTTGATTTAAAACCTTATGGCATTCAGAAACTGCGTTTCTTCGCTACCGGGCAAAATCTCTTTACAATAGACAATGTACCGGGTGATCCTGAAAATACGGACAAGGATTATAACGCCTTTCCTTTGAGAAAGTATTATAACTTTGGTGTTTCAGCAACTTTTTAAAAATTAATTGATATGAATACAAAATTCAAATATATTTTAATGACAGCTGCTGTAGGCAGTATGATGGGCTTTGGCTCATGCTCGTCCGATTTTATGGATTTGACGCCTACTACAGAATATACACAAGAGCAGGTATTTAGTGATCCCGCATCTACGCAGTTGCTGATCAACAATATCTACGATTATGCAGTTGACGGAGCACGTGAACATACCACCACCGGTTTGACCGATGATGCCTATTTCACCCATAACTATGGACAAATTGCTGTCAATCAAGCCACGGTTTCTGAAAGCGATTTGCAGTGGTATAACGATGGTAACTGTCCTTTCCAGTGGACTAATGCTTATAAGGGCATTTATTATGCCAATCTGGTATTAAATAATATAGATAACGTTCCGGCTAAGGGTGATTATAACTTGGCCGCTATGAAAGGTGAAACAGAATTTTTACGTGCTTACCTCTATACAGATTTGGTTCGTGGATTTGGTGGTGTTCCTATTGTTACAAAGGCATTTACACTTAAGGATCAAGATCAGATGCAGATTGGCAGAAGCGATATAGCAACTTGTCTTGATTTCATTATAAAAGATTGCGAAGATGCTTTTGCTACTCTCCCGTCAACAGCGCTTGCCGGTCGTGCTACCAAATGGGCGGCCAAAGCGCTCGAGGCACGTATCTATTTGCAGATAGCCAGTCCGCTCTATGCCGACCGTACGGTCAATACATTAGCTGTAAACCAGTACAATGGCGATCGCAAAGTTTTGTATCAGAAGGCGCTCGATGCAGCCAAGGCTGTTATTGCCAGTGGAAACTTTTCACTGTTTGATTGTAGGGGTGCCACGGTTGAAGCTGTAGCTGAAAAGTATCATGATATTGCTATCACGAACAACAGCGAAACCATCTGGGCAAAGCAGTTCGATTTGACCCGTGTCACTCAGAATGTAGGTCAGCAACATGGACCTAACGGTTATCACAACTGGTCCGGTACAACACCTACAGAAGATTTCGTAATGTCGTTTGAAATGGCTGACGGTTCTTTAAGTTCAGGTTTGACCAAAGTAGGTGAACATGTGGACAGCAATCCGTATCTGGGTCGCGAACCGCGTTTCTATGCTGACCTTGGTTTTGATGGTTCTGTTTGGGGACGTAAACGTGCTGCCGATGGTTATGCACTTGATCCAACTCCCAAAGGGAACCTTCAGACCGGTACCTATGAACTTTCTTCAGGAGGTAAAGAAGTTGAGGTTATTCTCCCCGACGGAACAAAAACCACTTTTAATGGGACATATGGATGTGACACGCGCAAAGGCCCGATTGAAGACTGGAATGGTTCCTTTACAGGATATTACGAGAAAAAACTTATCAATACTACAATTGATGCCGCTAACAATTACCAAGTCTGTCCGTATCCATATTTCCGTTTGAGCGATATGTATCTGATTGCAGCTGAGGCTTCAGTTGAACTGGGACAGCTGGACGATGCGGCTACTTATCTGGATGCTCTTCGTGCCCGTATCAGTATGCCTGACACAAAGACTACATTGGCTAAACGCGGACAGTCATTTACACAGGCTGACATGCGCGAATTCGTACGTCACGAACGTCGTTCAGAGTTGGCTTATGAAGATTCACGCTACTACGATGTACGTCGCTGGATGATCGCTCCGACAACAAACAACAAGGAATTGACCGGCATATTGATATTAGCTCGCCTGAAACCGGGTAAAACAGCCGCCGCTCCATATGTACATAATGAAAATACGTGGGATTATCATTATTACGTACAGAGTCTGTCATACCGTGAAGCACGTAAGTGGGATAACAAGATGTATTTTGCACCTATCAAACGTGACGAAATCAATCGTAACACCAAATTGGTACAGAATCCGGGGATGAAATAATTTATTTTTAAATTATATATAAAAAAGACAGGGCTTGAAGGCTCTGTCTTTTTTTATTTTCAGTTTTCACGTAGCGTAAGTCATTATCCAATGAACCTTAATAGCAAGCAGAATCGAAGGCTTACAGAAAAGCCTCGGATCTTCGAAAAACAACGTGTTGATATTGTATATCAAAAAGATAGTACAAAACAGAGATGATATAATAAAAAATCATATATTTGTAACTGAGATAAAAGGTTAATTATAAATTATAGTATTATGAAAAGAATGATATGTTTAATTCTGATCAGTTTGATTTTGGGACCGGTCATTTCTTTTGGCCAGGAAAAACAAAATCGTTATTTCTTCAAAGATTTTCAACCTATGACGGTTTACTACAAGGATGGCAGAACATTCATAGTTGCCGGCAACTATGATTTAATGGACGGCTCGTTTGTTTTTATCGATAAACAGGATAACAACCGGTTGAAGTGGTTTGGCGAACAGGATCAGATCGGCTGTGTAAGAACAGCTACCCGGACTTTTCAAGCTACGCGCTTCGGGCTTACAGAGATCCTACGGCCTGATCCGGAACTTCTCGTTGTATATAAGCCGAAAATATTCGAGGGAAAGAAAGACATTGGTTATGGCGTTAAAGTGAGCGCCGGGGCAGTACGTACTTATAATAGTGTGCTCGATTATGGTAAAGGAGGAACATCCGTCCACCCACTTGATACGTCCGAACAGGAATGGGTAGGAAGCATGGATAAAGTGTATAAAATCAAGATAAAGGGAGTAGAAAAGAGCTTCGAAACAATAAAACATTTTCAGAAGCTTTATCCTAAACAAAAGAACCAGATAAATAAGTATTTGGCCGAACACCCGGTCAATTTTAAAGAAACAAAGCAAGTGGCCGGACTTTTTATTTATGCAGATTCCATTGCAAAATCACAAAATCAAGAAACTCTATACCATCAAGATAAAAGGTAAGGAGAAACTTGCCGTGAGCACTTTCTACCGGTGCTTTTTCCAGGAGAAAAAAGGAAGAGGATACCTGAGCACGGCATCCTCTTTCCAAATATACTTTTACTATAATACTACATGCTCTGAAGAATCTGCATAAACTTATTTAAATGAGTTTGATTATAAGTCTGAATCAAGGTAAATACGGGAACAAAAATGATCATGCTAAACAACAAGTATTTTCCTGATTCTGCATATTTATGTTCCTTATAAATGCAAAAAATAGCCCATATAATATTACCGGTTATAATGAGATGTGTTATGTGAGCAAATAAGTTAACTCCATTCCAGGGCATAATAAATAGCCCCATGGTGCCATAATAATACATTGGCAGTAAAGCAATCGACAACCATATAGAATCTTTCTTTACCAGTGAAACGACAAAGCTTATCAGGTAAATAATGATCGCCAATGAACATGCATTAAAAGCAAGCCATTGCCCGATGCTTAGCCTTAAAACCACTAAAAAGAAATAGCTACTATTTAGTAAGGCTATTAGCATTAAAATAGCCAAAAATATTCCAATAATCTGATTTTTATTTTTTGAATTCATAAATTGATTTATAATTGTAAATACAACATTCCCCGGCGAATTTATTCGCCTATTTTATTTATTTAGAAAGTACAAATAAAACCTGTTCGGGAAAAGTCATCCCAAACAAAAGAAACATCAATCTGTGGTTCAACGGAGATTGACTATGCTGTAATTACAAATTTAAGAATTGTGTTCAAAATGCAACTATTTGATTGATTATACATGTAAATAATACGTGTGCAAAGATAAGCAAAATTAGTAAACACAAACCGAATTTAGATTTTTCTTTGCACCATTTACCCTAAACTACTTACAGGCCGAATAGAGTTAATCATCACTATCCAGCTTAATTAGGAGCCCATGCAAAGCCTTGCCATCAGATAAGATATGGTTGATTCTGCCCCTTGATTCAAATTTACGTTGTACTCTTCCAGCCCATCATAACATCCTCCGGTCGAGGGATTATAAATAATCTGTTCCAGATGATTGTTTCCCAAAAACCAACTGAAAGCTATTTTCTGTTTTTGATAGTATTCATTTTTACCCAATATAGAATAAAAGGTAGATAGTGCAATTACGGTACCTGCGATATCTATTGGTTGCTCGCCATAGATTTTACCACTGGCCGCTTTTTGACGCCAACCCTGATTGGAGACAACTTTTATTTGTTCTCCTTTAAAGGTATTGTCCAATAAAAAGTGAAAAGACTCTTCGGCTATTTCTTTATAAGTATCGTTATTACTTATCTGGTATGCGTATAGCAAACTTTCAGGAAGCACACTGTTGTCATATGTCAGATAGGCTTCAAACCATTTCCAGCCATCTTCACGATTTGCCTGATAACAGTTGACCAGTTTATCTGCTAAAAGTGTAATAAGTTCAAATGTTTCACTGGAAGGATAGGTTTGCTGAAAATAGAACAATCCTTTAATGGCGAAGGCCATACTTCTGGGCGATTTCATTTCTCTTACTATATCAAAAGTTTGTTCAAAAGATTCTAGAGCATCCTCAGTCCACACATCAGGGAATTTTCCTGTCTGTGCAATAAAATACCCCAATGCATAAATGGCGCGGGCATTACTATCTTCCAGCCCAACTTCCTCATTTTGATGAGTAAATTGGTGATCTTTATCCACATAGTTCAGAAAACAGCCGTTTGCCTGCTGACAAAACCGAATAAAATCAAGATATTTCTTGATATACTTTTCGCATGACTGATCTTTTGTCTCAATATATAACCGGCATAAAGCAATCAGTGCGCGTGCATTGTCATCCAAGGTGTATCCGTAATGGATATCAGGACGGTTCCCTTTTGAAAACTGAAGCATTGCAAAAGAATGGCTCATTCGCTTAATATGCTCGATATTGATCGGAGGTAGCGAATAGCTGATCGCTTCATCATCTTTCAATAGTCTTTTAAATAACGACACATAAGCAATCGCCGTATTTTCCCATGCGGTAGCGGCCGTCTTTTCCAATCCGGCAATTCTCATTCTTGATCTTAGTTTTTCATTTCCCAACAACTCATTAACTTTTTTCGACAGTTGCTTCGAGTTCTTGAAATCAAAAATCAATCCGGAATTATCCTTAAGTAATTCCAGCGCATGCGGTATCGGAGTGGCTATAATCGGGCAGCCACAACTTAAGGCATAAACAAAAGTCCCGCTTACAGCTTGATTCGGGTCTTCCGAGGTAAACAAGTAAACATCTGTCAATTGCAGATACTCCAACAAAATGGGTAGATCCAGATAAAAATTGACAAATCTTACGTGATCTGTCAGTTTCAGTTCCCGTATTTTTTCTTTTAGCATCTCGCGATACACTTCTCCATCTTTTTTGAGTACGGCCGGATGTGTTTTCCCAATAATCAAGAACAGTACGCTCGGATTCTCTTTTACAATGTCCGGTAATGCTTCCAGCGTAGTTTCAATACTTTTGCCCGGACTTAACAATCCAAATGTGGAAAGAATGCGATGTCCGGTAACTTGGTATTTTTCTTTCAGCTTTTTTTTATCTTTGTGTGATACCAAATGAGTTCCGTGCGGAATGATATTTATTTTTTCGCTTTCAACATCATATTCATTTTCAAGTATACCGGCTGATGTTTTTGTCATAACTACCACCGAAGAACAATATCCGATAAGTCGGCTGAGATACTCTTTTTGTTCTGCTGACGGGCAAGGTAGAACAGTATGAAAAACGACAATCACAGGTTTTTGAATCAAGCTTCCAAATACGAGAAGAGCTGACGGGTGTTCGGCAAATAATCCGAATTCGTGTTGAATAAGGACTATTTTAATATCTTCATCTTCATTGATTTTTTGTGCTATGCACTCGAAATCGGATGCCCTGGATGTGTTGAATACATATTTGACTCTAGCATCATAGACATGCTGCTCCGAATTTGATTCTAGAGCGCATACTTTTACAGAAAACGATTCTCCGAATTTTGTTTCAATGGCACGTATTAAGTCTTCCGAAAAGGTGGCAATACCACATTCCCTCGGGGGATAAGTTGTTAGGCATATTATTTCTTTCATATTTTATATAACAGTAATTCCTTTACTAACTCACTCAATTGAACTGAAACGCAGGCTATACATTTATCTGCTGCACCATAATAAATATACAGTTTGTCGTCGAATATAGCTGTACCTGTAGGAAAACATACTTCGTTTACAACTCCATTCAGCTCATAATCGGTCTCGGGTTTGAATAAAGGATAAGGAAGTCTCGCTATTTCTGTTTGAGGGTCTTCCAGATCCAGCAATGCAGCAGAAACACTATAAATATAGCCTTTCGGAGTATCGCAGACACTGTGATAAATCATCAGCCAGCCTTCGGGTACTTCAATGGGAGGACACCCACCTCCAATGTAGCTCGACTCATGATCATACCGTGGCTCGAACATGATATGGCTTGTAAAGTCCATAAAATACTTTGCCCAGAAATCATAGGTAAGTTCATTAAGATCGTCAATCTTCACCAGTTGAATGTCGGGCTTGATGCGGTGCATAAAACACAATTTACCGTTTATTCTGCGAGGGAAAAACATAAGATCCTTATCAGTCAAATAAACAGGCTTTCCAGAGTTGGTCTGCGATTCTCCTTTGTTATAACTTCTGAAATATTTGCTTGTATGTTCTCCATCCGACAGGAGTGACTTCGTAAATTGAGCATAAGTGAATCGTGAAGTTATTCCTCCTTTTTTTGTGAAATGTTTCAAGTCTGAAGAAAGTGCTAACGCCCCCATTGCATTAATTCCGTCATAAGCCGTATAGGTCATATAATACATGTGATCTATTTTTACGATTCGTGGATCTTCAAGACCCTGACTTTCATACTCGAACTGCGGATACATGAAAGCTTCATTATCACGTTGAACCACTTTTAGCGGTCCGTCCAGCTGACAATAACCTATAGAAGAGTGGTTCCCTTCACGTACAGCACGATAAAAAAGGTGTACCGTCTGTCCATCGACGATGACAGCCGGATTCATTACACCTTCATTTTCAAAATAGCAATCTGTTTTTTCAAGAATTACCCCCTCTCGTCTGATCTGTATCATTTTATAATTAGATTACTGTCTTGTTTCGTCTGTTTCATTTTTTGATACTCTGTCAGAACTTTCGTTTTTCCAGGTGCCATTTTTTCTTTTTTCTTTTCTTTTTTACTCTCTTTTTGCTTCATAAGTCAGTTTTTATTAAAATTAAACACACTAATTAATGATATTCCTCTTGAAAACCGGATTTGGGGAACTTGTCTCCAATCTTTGACGTCAACGATTCTTCCTCCAAACGGTTCTTATACACACTATAATCAGATTGTTCCTGACAATAATCAGGATCTGTGAAAAGAGGACTGGAAATAATATGATCGGCGGTAGAACGATTACAGCAGAATACAATATTCTTAACGCCGGCAAGTCGGGTAAGCGCTTTTATATCCGTATCATGAGGCTGCATAGTCATAGGATCTATAAAAAAGAATAAATAGTCTATTTTATTTTCTACAATTAATGCCCCTATTTGCTGATCACCTCCAAGAGGTCCTGAATTCAAAATAGTTATATCCCATTCTACATCTTTGCACTTCTCCTTTAATGCTTTGGCGACCAAAGTTCCTGTTGTCCCTGTACAATAGAATTTGTGCCCTTTCAATAATTCGGCATTCCAGACTACCCATTCCAGTAAATCCTTTTTCATGCCATCATGGGCAATTAAACCTATATTCCTTATCGTTTTCACCACTGTATCTAATTATTAGTGAACGAAGGTAGAAACAAAAGGATAATTTTCAGTAGGACTTTCATGCTTATTTCCGGTACTTTCCCAAAAAGGAAGAGGGGGATAAAGCTGTTCTTTTCTTAAAAATACGTGAGAAATAAGAAGCATCTTCAAAACCTAAACGGTAAGCAATATCGCTTACATTCAACCTGCTATAAATCAGTAAACGCTTAGCTTCAGATATTTTGACATCCATCAAAAATTGCTTGGCAGAATTTCCTGCAAGATTATGACATGTATCATTCAGGAAATCAAGCGGTATATGTAAACTATCGGCATATTGGTACAGTGACTGTGCCTTCATGTCATTGGCAAGTATGAGCTTCTTGAAATTTCCGAGAAGAATATTCATCCCTTTATGGACCGAATTGCCACTGCCAATTTCATCTACAATAAGTGAATAAAAATACAACAAGTCAATTTCAATATCCGAATCCGGTCCTTTATGGATTGCATTTTCGATCACCAACTTTAATAAGGGAATATGAATTACCGGAACATCTACATAAGGCAGTATAAAATCAATACCTAACCGGGCCGCAATAGCCTTGTCAAACATAAATATATAGCCTGTAGTATTAAAATGATAAGATCTATTATGTATTTGTTCCGGTGAAATAAGAAAGATTCTGTTCGGAAGAATGGGATAAGTACTAAAATCAGCTGCGCCATGTATATATTTTTCTGTAAACCAAATAATTGAATAAAAATTACACTTGTACGGACATACCCAATGGGATATATCTATTTTTTGAAACTGATATATCTGGCATGAAACTTGTTTAGAAAGTTCCGGAAACAAATCTGAAATAGAATATTCCTGCAACATGTTGGTAAGGTACGAATAAATTCTGGTAAAATCTATGAGCATGGGTATTATTTAGTCAGATCGATATTTGATGTTCTGAAGAAACTAACTACCTTTGTAATTAAAAGGATATACTTTCTGAACTAAAATAGTACACATATATAATGGAATTATTCAAAATTAATCGTCCTGACACAACTATTGTCGAGGCGTTGCAAGATAAAATAGACAACTTGACCAAACCCAAGGGTTCACTGGGGATGCTAGAAAAAATAGCTTTACAAATCGGACTCATTCAACAGACACTACAACCGGCGCTGCATCATCCTGTCAATGTGATTTATGCTTCCGACCATGGTATTGCCGATGAAGGCGTCAGCCAATCACCTAAAGAGGTGACGCGTCAGGTGGTCTACAATTTTATGAACGGCGGCGCAGGCATCTGCTTCCTGTCGCGACAGCATGGATTCGAGCTGAAAATCGTAGATGGTGGGGTTGATTTCGATTTTCCGCCTACTCCGCAAATCATAAACCGCAAGATACGCAAAGGTACGCGCAATTTTCTTCATGAAGCGGCCATGACAACAGAAGAGATGAATCTGGCCATTAATTATGGAGCCGACATTGTGACCGACTGCTATAATGAAGGATGCAATGTGATAAGCTTCGGCGAAATGGGGGTTGGAAACACAGCGGCGTCAAGCATGTGGATGACTTGTCTGACCCGTATTCCACTCTTTGACTGCGTAGGTGCAGGCAGCGGACTGAATTCGGAAGGTGTAAAGCACAAGTGTAAAGTATTGGAACAGGCGCTTGAGAACTACCAGGGCAATGGAACCGCCGAAGATATCATCCGCTACTTTGGCGGTTACGAGATGGTGATGGCTGTAGGCGGAATGCTCAGGGCGGCCGAGCTTAAAATGATTATTCTGGTGGATGGGTTCATCATGACGAACTGTGTCCTGGCCGCTTCGAAGTTATATCCCGAAATGCTTCCCTACTGTCTCTTCGGGCACTGTGGCGATGAAGCCGGCCATAAACGGATACTCGACTACCTGCAGGCAACACCTCTGCTCAGTCTCGGTCTGCGACTGGGTGAAGGAACCGGTGCTGTATGCGCTTACCCAATCGTTGATTCTGCCGTACGAATGATTAATGAGATGGACAGCTTCAAGAAGGCTTCTATCACCAAATATTTTTAATACATACATATGCTTCGTATCCTCGCTGCACTCATATTCTTTACACGTCTGCCCTTCTGGAAAGTGACTCATGTACCATCCGAATATTTCAAAAATATCGTTTGTTACTGGCCTGTCGTCGGATGGCTTACAGCCGGACTGACCGTTGCTGTGCTTTATCTGAGTTCTCTGATACTGCCTGCAAATATGGCCGTAATACTTGCAATAGCCACCCGTTTGCTAATCACAGGCTGTCTGCATGAAGACGGGCTTGCCGACTTTTTTGACGGCTTTGGTGGGGGCAATAGCCGGGAGCGTGTGCTGGCAATCATGAAAGATTCACATATCGGAAGCTATGGTGTGATTGGTCTGATCCTTTACTTCGGTCTGCTCTATTCATTTCTTCAGAGCCTGCCCACGGCAATTGCCGGTTGTGCCATACTGGCCGGAGATCCTTTTTCAAAGGGCGTATCAGGAATGATTATTAACCGCCTGCCCTACGCACGCAAAGAAGAGGAAGCCAAGAACAAGACTGTATACAGCCGGATGACAACAGTCGAATTCACCGTCTGCCTGGTGGCCGCTCTGATTCCCTTGCTATGGCTGCCCAAGCTCATCTACTTTCTGGCTTGCATACTTCCTGTAATCACTTTCATTTTCCTGATAACACTGATGAAAAAGAAAATCGGAGGATATACGGGTGACTGCTGCGGTGCCACATTTCTGCTCTGCGAATTAAGCTTTTATCTCGGTTTTGCCATTATATACACACAAATCTCATAATAATGAATATCTATTTAGTCAGACACACAACCGTTGACGTTCCTGCAGGTTATGCCTATGGATTCACCGATGTGCCGCTTCGTTCAACATTCGAAGCGGAAGCCGAACAGGTCAGGCAGCAGCTGCAAGGCTTGGATTTTGATAAAGTATGGACCAGCCCGCTCAGCCGGTGTGTCCGCCTGGCCAACTACTGTGGTTATCAGGATGCAGCAAGAGATCCCCGCTTAAGAGAAGTAAATATGGGCGAGTGGGAAATGAAACCCTGGGATGCCGTAACAGCCGATCCGCAGTCGGAAGCATGGTTTGCCGATTGGGTGAATACGCCTACCCCCAGAGGCGAATCGCTGATGGATCAGTACTGCAGGGTCAGCAATTTTCTGAATGAAATACAAAATCAAACGGACTTAAATAATGTATGTCTTTTTGCACATGGAGGAGTACTTACCTGCGCACGAATATACGCGGGGATGTATGAATTGAAAGAGGCCTTCAAGAACTTACCTGCATACGGCGAAGTTATACGAATCACCCTCTGATGACTACGTTATGTTTCCGAGGTTAAAGTTACATAAATGGTATAGCTGGTGATTTTTGCAAAGAATTTATTCTAAGAGAAATCTATCTATCGATCCAGTCTTTCAGAGAAGAGGTCTTTTCCTTACTTATAATAACTTCCACTTCCGGATATCCCTTTAATTTAACAATCAGTTTTCCTCCAAAGTAATTTCCTACAAATAGGATACTTTCCATATTGATAATAAACTGACGATTAGCTCTAAAAAACTTATCCGGATTGAGTTGCTTTTCCAATTCATCCATACTGAAGATGACCGTTTCTTCTGTTCCATTATTTAGGTATAAGTGTGTAGTTTTGTTTTTTGTATGAATATGGTTTACGTCATTTGTGTTGATGGTCTTATAACCATCACGATAAGGCAATAGAAATCGTTCGCGAAAGCGATAGTTTGAATGACTTAACGCATCAAACAGTTGTTGAAGTTTCTCGTTTTGAACGCATTTGCCACGCAAGTTCAGTCTGTCAATGGTATCTGCCAGTTCATCCGCATCGATTGGTTTGAGCAGATAATCAAAACTATTGAATTTGAAAGCACGTATGGCATATTCATCGTAAGCCGTAGTGAAAATAATGGGTACTGATACAGAAGCGCTCTTAAGAGCTTCAAAACTCAAGCCATCCGACAACCGAATATCGGCCAATATTAAATCCGGATCAGGCATGGTGAGTAAATAGGTCTTTGTTGCAGCGATGCTGGCGAGCGGTCCGTTAATCTGAAACGACGGATCAATATCGTGAAGCAATCGGATCAGACGATTTGCATTACGCTCTTCATCTTCTAATAGTAGTATATTCATAAGTCTATTTTTTCAAGATGGGTAATTTGACAAGAAATACATTTTCTTGCCGTTGAATGATGATTGTTCTATCACCTAATAATAAATAACGTTCGGCCAGATTTTTTAATCCAATTTGCATCGATGTTGAAAAATCGGCATCAGACAGCAGTGGAACTATTAAATTGCGAACCTCAATATAAGAATCGACCAGAAGAATGTTTATACAGAGCGGTTGATCAGGTGTGTGACTATTATGCTTGATGGCATTTTCAACGAGCAACTGTAATGAGACCGGTGGAATATATCCATCGTACGATTGGATGTTTTCATCCAAATGTATCACTACGGTTTTACCATATCGCATACGTATCAGATAGAGATAAGAATCCAGGAATCGGACTTCATCAAAAATGCGAACCACATCCTTTTCCATATTTTGTATAACGTATCGATAGACTTTGGACAAGCGGGACAAAAATTGACTGGCAGCTTGGCTATCTTCCTCAATTAAGTCTGAAAGTATACTGAAGTTGTTGAACATGAAATGCGAGTCAATCTGAGCTTTCAGCGCATTTAGTTGTGCCTGTAAAGCTACTTCATGCTCTTTTATGTAACTTATTTCCATTTCCTTTTTCTTTTCTTTCGCCTGGAGATACGCCTGAAGATAGAACGAGCTTGAATAGATACAGGAAATAAATGTGGCTACCATGCTATATGTATAAACCCCTTGCAGCGTATTCGTGGATTCACCGATGATGTAATCATAGAGTGTTTTCATGAGATAAGCCATGCCATTGTTCATCAAAAACAGGATACAAGCATAAAGTACTAATAACTTATATGATTGCAAACGTTCAGGAGTAAATCTGAAAATAGCATAGCTGTAGAACATCGAAAACAATGTGAACAGTGTACAAAGAGTATAGTCAATAATAAAATCTTCCCATCCGATTTCTCCTATCTGCAAATTTTTATCTATAAGCGACCATAGCAGAGTGTATAAGGCATAACTGATGAGCGAAAGCCATAGACAATTGCGCCAGTGTAGTAATCTTATTGTTTCTTCCATACATGCAAAAATATCATTTATTCTGTAAAGTAAGGGATTAGATTAAAATTAATCAATTCAACATATGCTAAAACGTCAAAAATGACATTCGAAGCAGATATTATGCTCCTCCAAGTTTTGAGTCAGCATAAATACGTTTCGGAATAGAATTATGCCGTTTCGGGTTTATTGTGTTTTGTTCGGTTTCAAGAGGACAATACTTTTGTCTCTTGAAATAGTAGAACCTGATTAAATGGATTACTCAAAGCGCTTGAAGAAAGCATAATATGTTGAACAAAGTGATTATTTTAACAAATTAAATATATGAATTATAAACAATATTTTAATACTTTAGTTGTTGTCGTTTTTATTGGGGCGTTATCAGGACTAACGGCTTGTAAGAATAATGTGCAACCTGAGGATTCACGTGTTTTCCCCACGATGACCATTACCTCCTCTTCGGCTGAGATTATAGAATCCTATACAGCCTCTATCCGTGGTCGACAAGATGTGGAAATCTATCCTCAGGTTTCAGGTAAAATAGTACGTCTGTGTGTTGTTGAGGGGGAGAGGGTTAAGCATGGGCAGCCTCTTTTTATTATTGATCAAGTTCCTTATCTGGCGGCCTTACGTACGGCAACGGCAAATGTGCATGCCGCTTTGGCACAACTTTCCACCGCCAGACTGGAACATGAAAGCAAGCAGGAATTGTATAACGCAAAGGTTGTTTCGGAATATGAACTTATCACCTCCTCCAATGCTTTGGCTGTAGCTCAAGCAGCATTGGAGCAAGTTCGTGCAGAAGAAATGAATGCGCGTAATAACCTTTCATATACGGTGGTGAAGAGTCCGGCCGACGGAACTGTAGGCACGCTTCCTTTCAGATGTGGTGCCTTGGTGGGTCCTTCGATGTCTCAGCCTCTGACCACTATATCGGATAATCAGGAAATGTATGTTTACTTTTCTATGACTGAGAATCAATTACGTGGGCTTGTACAGCAATACGGGTCTCCTGATGAAGCAATTGCTAAAATGCCTCCCGTTAGACTGGAACTGAGCGATGGGAGTTCTTACGAATCCGAAGGACGAATAAAAAGTATCAGTGGAATTGTAGATCCACAGACGGGGACCGTATCTGTATGCAGTGTATTCCCTAATAAAAGAAAATGGCTTTGGAGTGGTGGAATTGGTAATATTGTCATATCTCTTCATAAGTCGCATGCTATAGTCGTTCCCTTGGGAGTTGTGGGTGAACTCCAAGATAAACTCTATGCTTTCAAGGTAGTCGACGGTAAGGCCGTAAGGGTATTTATCTCTATCACAAAATTGTCAGACGGCAAGTCATGCATAGTACATAGTGGTTTGCGTAGCGGAGATACGGTGGTAACTGAAGGAGGCGGACTCTTGAAAAATGGCATGCCGATAAAGACTAAGACAAACTTATCCGAGCAGAAGTAATAATCATTCCAAACATTGAATATATGAATTTGAAATACTTTATAGATCGTCCCGTTCTTTCTATTGTTATATCCGTAGGCATCGTCTTTCTAGGACTTTTGGCTCTTTTCACACTCCCCGTAGAGCAATATCCGGATATTGCGCCACCTACTGTTTCTGTGTACGCAATGTACCCCGGAGCCAATGCTGAAACTGTCCAAAAAGCGGTCGTAACACCATTGGAAGAATCAATTAATGGCGTGGAGAATATGACCTATATGACTTCAACCTCTTCCAACAGCGGCGATGCCAGTATCACGGTCTATTTTAAGAGTGGCACGAATGCGGATATGGCTGCTGTTAATGTGCAGAATCGCGTCTCTTCAGCACTGAGTTCTTTGCCAAGTGAAGTAACTCAGGGTGGCGTAACTACCGAGAAACAGCAGAATGCTGAATTGAAAACCTTTGCTTTATACTCCCCTACAGATAAATACGATCGTCAGTTTTTAAATAATTATATGAAGCTAAATGTGGAACCTCGCATCAAGCGTATCGGCGGTGTGGGAAAGATGACACTCTATGGCTCAAACTACAGTATGCGTATATGGCTGAACCCTTCAAAAATGGCTCAATATAAGATAAATCCCAGCGATGTGGCGGTCGTATTGGCCAAGCAGAATGTCGAAGCGGCGACCGGTTCGTTTGGCGATAATCATGATAATGTATATCAATACACGATGAAGTATCGGGGGCGTTTGTCTTCTGCAGAGGAGTTTGGCAATTTGGTTCTGCGTTCTTTGCCTGGCGGTGAAGTGCTTCGCCTGAAAGAAGTGGCCCGGATAGAACTGGGAGATGAAGCCTATAATTATAGCACACAGGTCAACGGTCATGAAGCGGCTATGGCCATGATTAATCAGTCTGCGGGTTCCAATGCAGCCAAAACAATCAATGAGATAGATGAGGTCCTGGCTGAAATTGACAAGGAGATGCCTGAAGAATTGAAATTCGTCACTCTTAATGACACTAACCGTTTCCTTTATGCTTCTATCCATGAAGTGGTAAAGACGCTGATAGAGGCAATCTTGCTTGTTATTCTGGTCGTTTACATATTCTTGCAAGACATACGTTCTACTCTCATTCCATCCATCTCTATCATTGTGTCCATCATCGGTACTTTTGCAGCCATGTCGGTCATGGGCTTTTCCATAAATTTGCTTACCCTTTTTGCCTTAGTACTTGCCATAGGAACAGTTGTCGATGATGCTATTGTGGTGGTCGAGGCTGTGCAGGTAAAATTTGAGACCGGCTATCATTCGTCTTATTTAGCCACGAATGATGCTATGCGAGGAGTATCATCGGCAATTCTTACCTCCACCTTTATTTTTATGGCGGTATTCATTCCTGTATCTTTTATGGGAGGTACATCGGGAGCCTTTTATACCCAGTTCGGTTTGACAATGGCTGTGGCTGTTGGTATTTCAGCTATCAATGCATTTACGTTATCTCCGGCGCTGTGCGCGCTCTTGCTGCGGCCTTATCTGACTGAAGACGGACAAACAAAAGCTAATTTTGCAGCCCGTTTCCGTAAAGCCTTTAATACCGTGTTTGAAACGATGAGTCAACGTTATGTACGAGGGGTTTTGTTTTTTATCCGGCATCGTAAGGTCGTATGGTGTACTTTAGGTATGTCCGCTCTGTTGTTGGCTCTTCTTATAAGGTCCACAAAAACAGGGCTAATACCCGATGAAGATAGTGGAAATGTTATGGTAAGCCTGAATGCAAAACCCGGCAGTTCTTCCTTCAACACGAAAAAATTAATGGAACGATTGAATAAGGAAATCGTTAAAATACCGGGAATAGAATATTCTTCCGGAGTCTCCGGTTTCTCATTCGATGGTTCCGGTCCATCGATGGGGATGTACTTTATCTCGCTCAATGATTGGAGTAAACGGAAACAGGCATCTCTGTCGATAGATACTGTGATGGAGCGTATAAATGGGTTGTCTGCCGATATCCCCGACGCACAAATCAATGTGATGTCTTCGCCTATGATTTCCGGATTCGGCATGAGTAACGGTTTTGAACTTTACTTGCAGGACAAGGCGGCAGGGGATATTCAAGCATTCAAGAAAGTATCGAATGACTTTGTGAAATCACTATCTCATCGAAAGGAGATAGGACAGGTCTACTCGGCTTTCCGGACGGATTATCCTCAATATTGGGTAGATATAGATGCTGCTCAATGTGAAGCGGCTGGCGTATCAACTAATGAGGTTCTGCAGAACCTGTCGGATTATTATAGTGGCTCATACGTGTCGAACTTCAATCGTTTCTCCAAGCTTTATCGCGTTATCATGCAAGCAGATCCTTCTTATTGTGTAACAGAAGAATCTTTAAATCATATATATGTGAGAGCAGGTCGTGATATGGCTCCGCTCAGCCGTTTTGTAAAACTCACAAAGACATACGGACCGTCAGAGCTGTCACGTTTCAACCTGTTCAATTCTATTAGTATAACCGGTATGGCCGCTAATGGTTACAGCACCGGAGATGCGTTGCGGGCAATAAAAGAAACGGCAAAAATAGTATTGCCACAAAACTATGGTTATGAATATGGGGGTATTACTCGTGAAGAAAGTAAAACAAAAAGTAATGTGTTGATTATATTTGGTATTTGCTTACTTCTTATGTATCTGATATTGTGCGGTCTATACGGAAGTTTCTTCATTCCGTTTGCTATACTTCTTTCGGTACCATGTGGTTTGATGGGTAGTTTTTTGTTTACATACCTCATGGGTATGGAAAATAATATCTATATGCAGACCGGACTGATTATGTTAATAGGGTTGTTATCGAAGACCGCCATCCTTCTTACAGAATATGCATCAGCATTAAGACAAAAAGGTTATTCACTGACGATGGCTGCTTATTGTGCTGCAAAAGTCAGATTACGGCCTATCTTGATGACTGTTCTTACTATGGTTTTTGGGTTATTGCCTATGATGGTCGCTCATGGAGTAGGTGCTAACGGCAACCGTTCTTTAGCTTCCGGAGCTATTGGTGGTATTTTGATCGGAACATTAGCTCTTCTATTTATGGTTCCTTCTCTTTTCATCTGCTTTAAATATCTGGAGGAAAAAATTATGCCAAAGAATTCATATAAAGTAGATTAAAAAAGAATAAGAGATTCTTTAAAGGTGTAAGTCTGATTAATTAGAAACAATATGAAACAATTGATAATAATATTTCTACTAGCGATTGCCATTCAAGGTTGCACCATATGCAAACCATACTCTCGCCCCAATATTACAACAGATAGTCTTTTCGGGAATGTGCAAAATCAAGAAAACAAAACGCTGGCAACATTACCCTGGCAGGAATTTTTCACCGATACTTATCTGCGAGGCTTGATTGAAAAGGGATTAGAAAAAAATACAGATTTCAATATTGCTCGTCTGAAGGTTGAGGCAGCTGAAGCCGTACTTATGAATGCTCGCCTTTCATACCTGCCATCAGCAACGCTTACAGCTGAAGGTACTGTTACCGATTTTGGTCATTCTTCGACAAAAAGTTACAATATAGCAACAGCGGCAAGTTGGGAGATCGATGCCTTTGGAAAGAGACTAAATACTAAAAGAGGGGCAAAAGCAGCACTGGAAGGAAGTAGAGCCTATGAGCGAGCAGTAAAAGTACGACTGATAGCGGCTATTGCTAACAGTTATTATACACTATTGATGCTTGACAGACAGCTTACTATAAGTAAACAAACGGTTGAAAGTTGGGAGGATATGGAAAAGACTTTTACTATTTTAAAAAAGGCAGGAAAGTCAAATGAAATTGCAGTTCTTCAAGCTAAATCAAGTCGTATGGCGCTTCAAGCAAACATGTTATCTCTTCAGAAAAATAGGAAGGAAACAGAGAATAGTCTTTCTTCACTACTTGCAACAACTCCTCAATCAATAGAACGCGGTAATTTAGAGAAACAGACCTTCCCTGAAAAGCTTTCCATAGGTTTCCCCATTCAACTTCTTTCATACCGCCCTGATGTTCAACAGGCAGAGTATGAGTTAGCTCAGGCTTTTTATGCGACAAATGTAACTCGATTGGCATTTTATCCTGATATTACCCTCTCCGGAATAACAGGGTGGACAAATAATGGCGGGGGTAATATTGTTAATCCGGGTAGCTGGTTATTAAATTCAATGGGTGCCCTGACGCAACCATTGTTTAATAGGGGGACAAATCGGGCAAATTTGAAAGTGGCTCAAACCAGACAGAAAGAGGCTGCGTTTTTGTTCCAGCAGTCACTGCTGAATGCCGGAAAAGAGGTAAATGATGCTTTAACCCAAGTTCAGACTGCGAAAAAACGCAGACTGTTGAATAAAGAACAAATAAATTCATTACAAGAAGCAGTATCTAAAACAAAATACCTAATGCGCTATTCTTCAATAAACTATTTAGATGTTTTGACAGCACGTCAGAACCTCTTGAATGCAGAACAAACAGAAATACAAGATTGCTTTGATGAAATACAAGGAATGATTAATTTGTATCATGCATTAGGAGGTGGCTCATAAATAACGCTAGTTAGATGAAGTATAAATTACGGAATAATACTCCACTGCGTGCATGCCGTCTTAGTTAATATACGTTCGTGATTTCACCCTTTCTTATTTCAAATCCTTTTTCAAGTAAATCATATCAACCAACTGAACCCCTCTTCAAACATGAGATGATCATAATTATCCGTAAAGAAGTTTTTGATGCGATGTGATAACTCAAATCAGCATTGCTTATAGAACAAGAGAATAGAAGGCAAATCAATAAACTGTTTCTTATTATTTGTTATCTGTTTAATTGTCATTTGTATTCCTTTAATCTTGCTTGTTAATAAAACAGTCTCAATCTTTATATTAAGACTTTTGTCCAGATTGTGTTAATAAATATCTTTTATCGTTCTTCGGACAGGCATTAATGTGGTTTCGTTTTATTGTAATCACACTTTACGACTTCCACTCTTTATGCATATACGATAGATACCACCTAAATCGACATCGAATAATACGTACTTATTTGATTTTGTCAACAGACCGGCTTACCCTTTTATCTATATTGTTTAGAATAGATTTTACTATGATCATATGGAACAATCTGACAACAAAGAAATACACTCGTCCAAACCAATTATTATACTTCACAACAGTGGTCATCCGGAGTTCCTGTTTGCCGTCCTTATGTTCACCACACCACATTGAAACATGAAAATCCAAGTGTTTGTCCTGCATCCCGAGAATCTCTTCATTGGGACTGCTTGCACATATCTTATCCGTAAACTTATCGCCTGTGTTTAGCCTCAGCGGTTTTACTATCACATTCCTCAAATTCATAAGCCGCTCAATCCATTTGGGAAATCGACTGAACGCAAAATGACAAAACTCTTTTGGTGTTATCGCTTTCTCACAGACAATTATCCGTGAAAAAGAATCCATATAATCAGCAGGCAGATAATTTATGATCAGGCTGTTTGCTGGTGCTTCTTTCATTTTACTATTCATTGAATTTATCAATAACCATATTTTGTAACCAATACGATACCATATAGTACAATTTGCAAAAGTAATCACTTTGATTATATTTACAACCCGTTGGTGAAATTACTGCATAATAAATAACTGATCTATGGCATTTGTTTATTGTTTCATCGAACCCTTTTGTGCTTATTACAGATTAAATTTCTGTATATGTGAAGACTTATTTTTGCAAATCTCCTCATATGCTTGTCGTTCCATATATGTGGAACGATCGACTCATATAATATGGAACGGTCGACTCACATATGTGGTTCAGTAAATAAATGAGTATAAACAGAAAGATTTTTCCGGACTCATACAAAAATTCTTCCGCAGAAAATATAAAATATATTCTGAATAAAATTGGAAAATAGTAGTTTGGAAAGCAACTTTTTCAAGAATGAATACGATTTCAATCCGTACGGAAGTTAGTTGAATTCAATTCTGTCAACCGATAAATCCAATATCTCCGTTGGAGATTTGAAATAACAATTAGCCTGAATAGCATCAGAATGGCATCCCCATAAAGCCAATCCAAAATCGACACCGGCATTTTTAGCACATTGCATATCATAAATCGTATCGCCGATATATATCACTTCATCCGAATTCGCTCCTGTTTGCTTTAAGTACGCCAGCATGGGTGCAGCGGTTGGCTTTGGAGTAACGCTGTCTTCAAAGCAGATAACAGTTCCAAAATACTTTTCTAAAGCAAATGGTGAGAAGTCGGCTTTATACTCCTTATGGGTTTTGGATGAAATAATACCCAATTCAAATCCACTGGATCTCAGGTCTGATAATACTCGCTCGATGCCATCAAAGACTGCAATTGTATGAGCAAACTCGCTCATATACTTATTCCACGTAGTATTGGCCTCTTTAATATCCGGTATTCCCAGTTTTTGTAAAGTAATTTCACCGGGGATACCCAAAGCAAATCTTAATTCGTCTATCGCTACTACCCTATTCTGATACTCTTTTAAAGTGACTTGAAGAGATTTCAATACTGCTTTTTCAGTATCAATCAATGTTCCATCAATGTCAAAAACAATATGTTTGTATTTCATGTTATTCCCTTTTGAATGTATGCCGATTATCTTCTTATAAATAAGACTATATTTTGCGGATCATTTCAAACTGCTTCCCTTTGATTTCAATATTATTCGCCTTCATAAAACCTGTAATTGAATCGCACCGGATATCTGTATTGAGAATCTTGAGAACAACGTTTTTGTTCAAACGCAACATCTCATCCAACAACATAGACGCAATGCCTTTTCGTCTATACCGCTTGTCTACGGCAATCTGTGTCATATCTCCCGATATAGGTTCAAAAACACAATAACCCACAAGCTGTTCATCAATAAATGCACCTGAACAAATGAAATCATCAGCGGTACGCTGTATCGATTCAAGGTTATTTTGCCAGGAAGGATAGAAGTCCTCAAAAGCCGATAGAAGATTCAATTGTCCGATATTTATTGGCTTGACAGAATATGACAGATCTATTCTTTTTGCAGGATTATTGATTTCCTCGTTTTTCTGCAGCGAATAATAGAACTCACGAGTTACTTCAAATCCAATATTTCTATAAACAGAAACAGCTTTAGTATTATGCTGTAACACTTCTAAAAGATACTGCTTTATACCAGCTGTCTCTAGATATGGAATAGAATATTCAAACACCTGAGTTGCTAAACCTAGCCCTCTGTATTCCTTCAGTGTTCCTGTTCCTGTATCGTATGCCGTACTGACTCCATTGAAACTACCAATCCCGTTAAGGGTAAAAGCAACGATCTTATCCCCCTCAAATGCGGCAAAAGACAATTCCGGATTAAACCCCCGCCTTTTAAGCATGGTTTGAAGTTGTGTTTTATTGAATTGTATCTCATAATCAGCAAAGGCTTGATTGAATGCGTTGAATATGGTATCAAAATCTATACGGCTTAATGATCGTAGTTCCATTTTTGTTGCTTATATTGTTTATCCTTTAAATAATTAGTTAATTTTCCGAAATCCATTTATAATCTGTAAATAAAAACTAAAAGAAGTTGTCCGCTTTAGATAGAATCCACCTATTCATTCGACTATCAATAATATGTATGCATCAACAACTTTATAATGAAGTACGAAAAAATTCAAAATAGCTTCCAAAACGACTTGTGACAAAGATAATAAATTCTAGCGTACAATGCATCCGTAAAAAGCAATATTCATTAAATTGGTAAGAGAAGAAGTAATTCATATAAGCTTATAAGTAATTTATGTTGCTATATTTGCAAATAGAAATTTAATTTTATAACGATAGAGGATATGAAAACAAGAAAATTAGGCCAAGGTCTCGAAGTTTCTGAAATAGGCCTGGGCTGTATGGGCATGAGCTTCAGTTATGGTGAGGCTAAGGATGTTAAATTAATGACTGAGCTGATACACAAAGCTGTTGATCTGGGCATTACTTTTTTTGATACAGCTGAAATGTATGGCCCTTACATCAACGAAGAACTGGTGGGTCCTGCATTAAAGCCTTTCAGAAATAAAGTGGTGATTGCCACAAAATTCGGCTTCGACATTCAAGATGGTGAATCCGTTGGTCTGAACAGTAGACCTGAGCATATTCGCGAAGTAGCGGAAGCTTCTTTAAAACGGCTTCAGGTTGATGCTATTGACTTGTTTTACCAACACCGCGTTGACCCGCAAGTGCCTATCGAAGATGTTGCCGGAACAATAAAAGATTTGATTAAGGAAGGAAAAGTAAAGCATTTCGGTCTATCGGAAGCCGGTGTGGATATTATCCGTCGCGCCCATGCAGAACAACCTGTTACTGCACTCCAAAGCGAATATTCCCTTTTTTGGCGGGAACCCGAAGAACAAATTCTACCGGTATTGGAAGAACTGGGAATTGGTTTTGTTACTTTCAGTCCTCTTGGAAGAGGATTCCTTACCGGAAAAATTGATACAACCACGACATTTAGCCAAAACGATTTCAGGACTACCTTGCCGAGATTTTCTAAGGAAAATATAAAAAGCAATATGGTACTGGTCGATTTAATCAAACAGTTTGCCCGGGAGAAAAATTGCAAACCATCACAGATTGCACTAGCGTGGATTTTGGCTCAAAAGCCATGGATTGTTCCTATTCCGGGAACCACCAAGGTAAACCGCCTGGAAGAAAACGTGGGTGCTGCCAGTGTATCATTGTCACAAGAAGATTTGCGGAAAATAGATGAGGCTATAACTAAAGTAAAAATTGCAGGAGAAAGATATTCGCCAGTCAATCAAAAAATGATCAATAGATAAACAAATTGATTATTAGCATATTGTGGATTATACTGATCATTCCTGGATTTCCATTAATAAGTACAACTATGCAAGTGTAGCGTAAGATTCTTATTGCTTATCTTTCATGAAGTGACGATACTCTATCTTTTATTTCCATATTTTCAGTATAATCCATATTATCAGTGCAACCCATATCAGAATAATTGCAACAGCAGACCAGATACCGATTATTTTATTTGTTATCATTTCATTCTGTGCCCTGAGCCTGCATTCCTGCATAACCTCTGATGGAATTATCTTAATGGAAAGTGTAATCAATAACGGCACAATAATAAGATCGTCCAGATATCCCAATACGGGAATAAAATCGGGGATCAGATCGATAGGGCTTAGAGCATAACTTACCGTCAAAGCAATCAACAACTTTGTCACGAACGGTGTTCGTTTATCTTTCATCGCAAAATAAACCGCCGTTAATTCCACTGTCAGCAACTTCGCTTTTTGTTTTAGCTTATCTGTCCATTTCATCAGCTTCTGTTTTGTCATACGCTCTCCAAAAATAGCATTAAAACTTCATCTTGAGTCCCGCGTTTGCTAAATAATTCGGCTTCAGCCATCCGTATACCTAAACTCCAAACCCGGGGGCATGAAATTTTCCATACGGCTAAGGAAGAGATTGATGATTGCCTAGTTTTCATCATGAGGCTATTCTTAACAGCTCATTTACGGTTTTCCAATTTCTTGTCGTTGCTTTCACTTTTAGGAAATTCTCCAGGAAGTTGTTATTGAGTTTTGTTCTTCCGTAGCCATTTGGGCAATAAAGGTAAATTGCTTTTTCGAAAAATACAATTTCTTCGTTTGCTGATTTTCTACACTCAATACTCTGTTTGTCAATGCTGTTTGGTGTATCATACAAAAAAGTGATGTATAACATAGCCTCTTTACTCTTCTCAAATGGACAGTTTTCCAGAATATTTTTCAGAGTGTCAGCACTTAATACAAGAACAAGAACATCAATTCCAAAATTCTCCTTTATGCTAAATGATATTCGATGTTCTAGTTTTTTTGAATCAGTTTCGTTGGCTTGAAATACCACATTACCGCTTTGAAGGTATGTTTGAACATTATTTAGATTCAATTCAACAAACATCTTCGTCAAAGCATCCATCGTGATTCGTCTTTGTCCGCTTACGTTTATACCCCGCAGTAGTGCTATGTATTTCATTTGTTATTCATTTCAAATCAATCTATTTTTTCATGGCCTCCGCTCGCAAGTCGGCAGGCATTTTTTCGAGAGCATAACGAAATGCCGTACGAGGCATCACTTTTTTCTTAGACACCACGTAGTCGAATACCTCTTGCTGGTGTGATTCGCCTGCAGCTTTGAGCAGCCAGCCATAACCTTTCTGTACAAGGTCGTCTTTATCCAACAACAGTGCATCTGCTATTTCGAAAATATCATTCAGAAACAGTCCTTTGCGAGCTGGGATAATCAAGGTAACAGCTGCCGCACGTCTTACAAATCGCTTGTCCGATGCCGTCCACTTTTTCAGTTCGGTGATATATTCGGTATACATCATCACAAAATTTCCAATGGTATGATTGCAAAGCGTATCACAATCAGCCCAGTTGTTGAGATAGTTGTATACCCAATACTCAAAAATTCTGAAATCGGCAGGTTTGTATTGTTTATGTAACGATTCAGCCCAAACGCAGGCAACGATCGATTCCTCCAGATATCCACCTTGCCAAAACTCTTCGCAAAGTTCAAAAATTTCCTGTTTCGGCAGGTGCTTTATCTGTTTCAAACCCTCTTTGGCTATTTTGTTTACCTCGCCCATTCGTACCCCATATACTCTGGGGGCTTCGCCTTCTTTATGATAATGAGTTGATGAAGCAAATACCTTAGGATCAATGCAGTCTATTAGGGCCTGGCGAACTTGTGCTACAATATCGTTCATATTTTAATTAACGTGTATTCGGGATAAGTTTACAAAATAGTTGCTTGATTATTACTATAATAGCGATAAGAGCATTAAATCTGTATTGATTAATTACAAGAATTAAAACCAATATCGCGATGTTCCTGAGGATAAAAATACAGAAATATATTGTACGGCAAATGCTTTCTGCAAAGAATTTATATTGGAACAGAAAATAATGCAACACATAAGTTAATACAAATTAAATAATACTAAATATGTACTTTAGTAAAGTAACAATATGAAATTTATATATATTTGTCAGACAAATAAGATTAATCATAATTGTCATTTAATACAAATATCATGAATACACTTAAATTACATAGTCAGACAACTACGCTTGTTGACCAAGTAGAAGACAAGCTTCTCAACTATCTGAAAGAACAAGATCTGCGTGCAGGAGATCCTATCCCTAACGAATTAGAATTATCTACAGCTCTTGGTGTTGCCCGCAGTGTTCTTCGCGAGGCATTAAGCCGACTCAAAATGATGGGAATGATTGAAACTCGTACGCGTCGTGGGATGATCCTGACAGAACCTACCATTTTGGGTGGAATGAAACGAGTTATAGATCCACGTATCTTAGGGGAAAATGCCCTCTTTGATATTTTAGGCTTTCGAATTGCTTTAGAAATAGGAATTTGCAGCGATATTTTTAGAAATATCACCCAGAAAGATATTGATGACCTAGAAGAAATCGTAAAGATGGAAATTGTATTTGAAAATAATGAGTATGCCCCGGTCAGTGAATTTTCATTTCATACCAAATTATATAAAATAACGGGAAATAAGACTATCTCTGAATTTCAAGATATCATTCATCCGGTAATGATTTTTGTAAAAGACAAATTTAAAGATTTTTTGGAGCCTATCAATATTGAAATGGGGAAAAAGGGACAAATAGTCACTCATGCAGATCTTCTACATTACCTCAAAAATAAAGATGAAGCTGGTTATCGAAAAGCTATTGAACAGCACTTCGAGGTATATAGAAAATTTCTAGCCAATAGAACAAAGAATCAAACTAATAAGTAATCTACTCCAGTATGGCACTAAAAATAAAAATAATCCTTCTATCTAGCATTTTTAATCTTTTCGGTTTAGCCGTATCAGGAGCTGAAGAGTTTTCTTCCAATTCAAAAATGGAAAAAATAGAATGGGATAATTCGCTAAAACTTCCATCTTTAAGCGGGAAAGCGAATATCGGGATTGCAGGTGCATTTTCCGGTTTCATCGGTAACACTTTGGTTGTAGGAGGAGGATCTAATTTTCCAGACAATGCGCCTTGGCGGGGAGGTCATAAGACTTGGTTTAATACCATATATTATATCAATGTAACTAAGCCGGATGCGAAGTGGAACATTATTCCAAAAGGTTTGCCCAGATCTTTAGCATATGGTTGTTCAATCGAGTTATCGACAGGCATTTTATGTATCGGAGGCTGCGACTCCGCACGATGCTACAAGGATGTTTTTCAAATACAGTTTATCAATGGAAAGATAAAGATTGATACCGAATGGCCAGCTTTACCTATTCCATTAGCTAATGCAACAGCTTATTTGTTAGGTAATAAGGTCTATATTGCCGGAGGGCAAACAAGCATGAATAAGCAAGAAGCTACTAAATCATTTTTTGTTTTAGATCTGTCGAAT